>Ga0160442_100107_pt1 | contig 95559 bp, 87 predicted proteins | sample HID1971M_E1MG_FD_108252 | JGI IMG/M metagenome (GOLD analysis project Ga0160442, IMG submission 108252) | Enriched millipede-associated microbial communities from UW Madison campus, WI, USA - HID1971M_E1 MG | ecosystem: Host-associated > Arthropoda: Insects > Digestive system > Unclassified ... | reverse complement strand
GCAGGCCGAGCGCGATCGGCACCGAGATCCCGCCGACCTCCATCGAGGCCAGCACGTCCGACAGGCCCGGGACGAACCGGCCCACCAGCAGGCCGCCGATCATGGCCAGGCCGATCCAGGCGGGCAGCCAGCGGTCCAGGGTGGACAGCCGGGGACGGTCTTGCATTGACATGCGTCTATATTGACCGACATCCATTCAATGGCGCAAGGTGCGCTCTCAGGACTCCGGTTCCACGGGCCCGTCCTCGCCCACGACGAGCTCCCCGCAGGTGGTCTCCTGCGCGGTGACGACCTCCGGGTCGTCGGGGCCGGCGTCGTCGGCCACGGTCGCCTCGTCGCCGTTCGCCGCGTTCAGCGCGCCGTCGTCGAGGTCCACGAACGTGCGCGTGACGGTGAAGGTGCTGCCGTCGGCCGACGTCGCGTTCAGGCCCGCGAGGCGCAGCGTGCCGTCCTCCTCCGTGCAGCCGACACCCGTTCCCTGGCCGGTGAAGCCCTTGTCGAACGTGTAGGGCGCGCCCGCGAGGTTCTGCGTCGCGGCGAGGTCGCAGTCGGCGGCGGAGAACAGCAGCACCTCGCGGCCCGTGTCGACGAGGGCGACCGGCGCGGTGTCGTCGCCCGCCGCCACGACGTTCACGACGGCGGACGCGCGCTGCGGGCTCGCCGAGTCGACCGCGACCGAGAACGTGGCGCCCGACGCCGTCGTGATCCCGAACCGGCGGTCGGCGCCACCGGTGAGCCATGCGGTGTCGGCCTCGCCGTCGCCGTCCACGTCGACGACCTCGTGCGTGTCGGCGCCCTCGGGGGTGCCGTCGTCGGTCTCGGCACAGCCGGCGGCGCCCGTCGTCGTGGGCGAGGCGGAGGGGTCGGGGGAGGCGGAGGCGTCCTGCGTCGCGGTCGCGGTCGCGGTGGGGGACGGCGAGGCCGCGGTCGCGCCGTCGCCGCCGCCGTCGCGCACGACCAGCCAGACGACGACGGCGACCACGACGACCGCGGCGAGCACGATCACCCGCCAGGTCCAGGGGTTGCGGGCGGGGGTGGGGTCGGGGGACTCGCTCATGTTCCCCAGGCAAACACCGTCAGGCGGGGTCGCGCACGCCGTGGAGGCGGGCGTGCAGGCCGCGCACCTCGTCGGCGAGCTCCGGCGCGGGCCCGCGCGTGGGGATCCCGGGCGCGACGTCGCCCACCGGCAGCGGCGTCACGGGACCGGGCGCCACGCCCCACTCCTGCAGCCACGCGGTGAGCTGGGCGGTGCTCGTCGCGTACACGATCGGGCCGAGGCCCACCCAGGCGTGCGCCGCGCTGCACATCGCGCAGTGCTCGCCCGACGTGTACACGGTGGCGCCCGCCCGCCCCTCGGGCGTGAGGTGCACGGCCGACCAGCGGGCGATCTCGAGCTCGGGATGGCGGGTCTGGTCGCCGTCCTTCACGCGGTTGCGGTCCTCGAGCACGACGGCGCCGGTCGCGTCGACGAGCAGCGAGCCGAACGGCTCGTCGCCGTCGTCCAGCGCCTCGCGCGCGAGGTCCACGCACCGGCGCAGGTGCGGCAGGTCCTCGGCGGTCACCGGCTCAGGCTGGTATCCCATGCCGCCCATCCTCTCCCGGCCTCCCGGTCGTCACGACCGGCGCCGCAGCGCCGGGTCCTCCTCGTTCGCCTCGAGCGCGGCGATGAGCGTGCGTGCGTCGTGCGGGCCGCGGTGCCGCACGCCGTCGAGGAAGAACGTCGGCGTCCCGCGGGCGCCGGACGCCGTGGCGCTCGCCTCGTCCGCGCGGACCCGGGCGTGCAGGGCCTCGTCCGTCATGTCGGCGTCGAACCGCTCGAGGTCGAGGCCGATCGCGGCGGCGTGCTGGCGGAGGTCGTCGGGCTCCAGGTGGGACTGGTGCGTGAACAGCCGGTCGTGCATCTCCCAGAACTTCCCCTGCCGGTGCGCGGCCTCGGCCGCGACGGCGGACAGGTAGGCGTGCGGGTGCACGTCCCGCAGCGGCAGGTGCCGCACGACGTACCGCACGCGGTCGCCGAAGTGCTCGCGCAGCTCGGCCCCCATCCCGGTCGCGCGGGCGCAGAACGGGCACTCGAAGTCGAGGTACTCGACGACGGTGTGCGCGGCGTCGGGGTCGCCCTTCGCGTGGTCGCGGTCGGGGTCGACGGCGGGCGTCAGCGTGACCGGTAGGTCGGCGCTCGCCTCCCCGTACCGCACGCGGGCGACGGTGAAGATCGACCATCCCAGCAGGGTGGACAGCACCATCGCGATGAGGATGCCGACCGTCGCGGCCTGCCCGGCCGGCGTGCCGTCGAACGCGAGGTCCACCACCAGCAGCGACACGGTGAAGCCGATGCCGGACAGGGCCGCGCCGCCGAGCACGCTGCCCGGGCCCACGCCGTCGGGCAGCCGCCCGAGCCCGGCGCGGACCGCGCCCCACGTGCCGAGGCCGATCCCCACGAGCTTGCCGACGACCAGCCCTGCCACGACCCCCCACGTGATCACCGACCCGAGCGCCGCGCCCAGCGCACCGCCCCGGAGGTCGATCCCCGCGTTGGCCAGCGCGAACAGCGGCACGACGACGAGGGACACGGGCCCGCGCAGCACGTCGTGCAGGCGGTGGTTGACGGAGATGGACCGGGCCAGCCCGACGCGGGCGTTGCGCGCCACGCTGGCGCTGGGCGACTGCCAGTAGTCGCGGAACAGGCTCTTGGCCTGCAGGACGTCGTCGCGCCGGGTGGCGACGGCGGGCACCAGCAGGCCGGCGAGCATCCCGGCGATCGACGGGTGCACGCCCGCCTGCACCGTCGCGCCCCACAGCACCACGACGACGAGGACGTACGGGGAGCTGCGCCACTCGCGCATCCGGCCCAGCACCCAGAGCACGGCGAGCGCGGCGACGGCCACCAGCAGCGGGGCGAGGCGCACCTCCTCGGAGTAGACGACGCCGATGATGCCGACGGCGAGGAAGTCGTCCACCACGGACAGCGTGAGCAGGAAGACGCGCAGCTGGTTCGACATCGCCGGCCCGACCAGGGCGAGCACGCCCAGCAGGAACGCCGTGTCCGTGCCGACGACGACGCCCCAGCCGTGCGGGTCGGCGTGCCCGGCGACGGCGAGGAAGACCAGTGCGGGCACGACGACGCCGAGCGTGCCGGCGACCAGCGGGACCAGGCGCGAGCTGCGCTGCCGCAGCGAGCCGATCGCCAGCTCCTGGCGCACCTCGAGACCGACCACGAAGAAGAACAGCACCATGAGGCCGTCGTTCACCCAGTGGTGCAGGTCCATGTCGAAGCGCAGGTCGCCGACGTCGACGTTGATCGGCAGCTCCCACAGGTGCTCGTACCAGCCCGACAGCGGCGAGTTCGCCCACACCAGCGCCAGCAGCGTCACGCCCACCAGCAGCAGCGCGGCACCGGACTCGGTGCGCAGCCGTTCGGCGAGGGCGCGTGCGGCCATGCGTGTGTCTCCCGTCCGTCGTGGGTGCGGGTCCGTGAGGAGCCTATGACGACCCCGGGCCCCGGTCGCGGGGACCGGAGCCGTGGCCCGCGCGGGGAGGAACAGTGCTCAGGCGGTCCGTGTTCCCAGCCACGGCGCGAGGACGTCCTCGCGACCGAGCCAGCGGAGCCCGCCGTCCGCCACCTCGTCGCCCGTGGCCAGGGCCTCGCCGAAGGCGTCGAGGATGCGGTCGTGCACCTCGCGGGCGTCCCGGGGCTCACCCGCCCCCACCACGAGGATGCGGGTGACGGGCGGGTGCCCGGCCGCGACGTCGTCCCACGTGCCGAGGTCCGCGACGCACAGGGCGCCGCCCGCGCCGTCCCACAGGCACGCGGAGTCGGGCCGGTTCGGCACGTGGAAGACGCCGCGGCTGCGGACCGGCCCGGTGCCGAGGTCCTCGACGTGGGCCAGCAGCCGCTCCGGGTGGAACGGCCGGTCGCTGCGGAGCAGCAGGCTCCAGCTCCGGTCGCTGGGGTCCTTGGCCCGGCGGCGGGCACCGCGCGCGCCGAGGGGGTGGGCGCGGCGCTCGGCGGCGGCGGGGGCGTGCGAGCGGGCCGCGAGGGCGACGGGGTCGAGGTCGTGCAGGCCCTCGACGCGGTGGCTGTCGACGGCGCGCAGCCGGTCGAGGAGGCCGCCGCCCGTGGCCGAGCCGCCGGTCGTGACGACCACGTCCACCTGCTCGAGCTGTGCCGCGAGGGCCTCGCCGACGGGCCGCTGGTCGTCGTCGGTGAGCGCGAGCCCGCGATCGTCGACCAGGTCGTCGCCGAGGAGATCGGCCTCCAGGTCGTCGAGGTCGACGACGCCGACCGTCGCGGCGAGCCGGAGGCCCGCGAGCGGTCCGCCCGGCTCGGCCTGCGCCGCCAGGGCGCGCGCCACGGGCAGCGGCTCGGCGGTGACGGGCAGGGCGAGCACGAGGTGGGCCCAGCGGCCGTCGTCGGCGAGGCGGACGAGGGCCGGCACGGCGTCCTCGCGCACGCTGCACGAGACGCACGCGTGCTCGAGCGCCACCGTCTCGTCCTCCAGGACGCCGGTCGCGTCGACGACGACGCGGCGCAGCGCGCCGTCGTCGGGCAGGAGGTCGTGGCGCACCACGACGACGTCCGGCGCGCCGAGCGTGAGGCTCGCGGCGGCGGCGTCGCGCAGCACGGGGTCGACGGCGACGAGCACGCTCAGCGCCGGGGCGGCGGGCGTGGCGGGCGCGTGCGGGCGGTCGGGAATCACGGGCACCTCCGGCGGGTTGGGGAAGACGGTACTTGAGAACAGTTCTCAAGTCTGTCACTGTAGCGCCCTGATGAGAACGATTCTCACAACGGAGGTATCGATGTCCGCCCGCTGCCAGGTGCTCGGCACGGTCCCGGGGTTCGGCCACGCGATCTCGCACTCGCACGTGCGGACGAAGCGTCGCTGGGACCCGAACGTCCAGAGGAAGCGCTACTGGGTGCCCTCGCTCGGCCGCACCGTCACGCTGCGGGTGAGCGCCCGGGGCATCAAGACCATCGACCGCGACGGCATCGACGTCGTGGTCGCCAGGATCCAGGCACGAGGAGAGAAGGTCTGATGGCCACCCGCACCGACCTGCGCCCGATCGTCAAGCTCCGCTCGACGGCGGGCACGGGCTTCACGTACGTCACCCGCAAGAACCGCCGCAACGACCCCGACCGCGTCGTGCTGCGCAAGTACGACCCCGTCGTGCGCCGGCACGTCGACTTCCGCGAGGAGCGCTGATGGCCACGACGTCCAAGATCGCCGCCGACGCGCGACGCCGCGAGGTCGTCGAGCGGTACGCCGCCCGGCGGGCCGAGCTCAAGCGCGTCGTCGCGTCGCCGTCGTCCACGGCGGAGGAGCGGGCCACGGCCGTCATGGAGCTGCAGCGCCAGCCCCGCGACGCGAGCCGCACCCGCCTGCGCCACCGCGACGTCGTCGACGGCCGCCCCCGCGGCTACCTGCGCCGCTTCGGCCTGTCCCGCATCCGCCTGCGCCAGCTGGCGCTGCGGGGCGAGCTGCCCGGCGTCACCAAGTCCAGCTGGTAGAGGAGACACCACCATGAAGCAGAGCATCCACCCCACCTACGGCCCCGTCGTCTTCCGCGACACCAGCGCCGGCACCGCGTTCCTCACGCGCTCCACGCTGGCGGGGGACGCCGCCTCCGGGCCCGGCCGCCCCGCCCGCACGATCGAGTGGGAGGACGGGAACACCTACCCCGTGGTCGACGTCGAGATCTCGAGCGCCAGCCACCCGTTCTGGACCGGGGCCGCGCGCGTCGTCGACACCGCGGGCCGCGTCGAGAAGTTCCGTCGCCGCTACGGGCAGGGCGCCCGATGAAGGTCCGCGCCTCGCTGCGGTCGCTGAAGCGGCTGCCGGGCGCCAAGGTCGTCCGCCGCCGCGGCAGGACGTTCGTCATCAACAAGCAGAACCCCCGGTTCAAGGCCTGCCAGGGCTGAACCGGGGGTTCCCCCGAGTCGACCGACACCGACGAGAGGAGCGGCCGTGGCCGTCCCCAAGCGCAAGACCTCCCGCTCGCGCACCCGCAGCCGGCGGGCCCGCTGGAAGGCCGCACCGACGGCCCTCGTGCCCGTCGCCACGCCCGACGGCGTGGTGCACGTCCCGGCGCGCCTCGCGCGCGCCGTGCGCCGGGGAGTGTCGCTCGCCTGACAGGATCGTCCGCACGACCCTGAGAGAGAAGGTGGACGATGGCGATCACCCTGTGCGTGCTGCTGTGGGCGGCCGACGGCGAGGCTCAGACGCTTCAGGACTACGAGACCGAGGTGCTGGGCCTGGTGCCGCGGCACGGCGGGCGGGTGCTGCACCGCGTGACCAACGTGGCGCACACCGACGACGCCGCGCACGGCGCCGTCCAGCCGACCGAGGTGCAGCTCATCGAGATGCCCGACGAGGAGGCGCTCGCGGACTTCATGGCCGACCCCGACCGCGAGGCGCGGCTCGACGTGCGCGACCGCGCGATCGCGCGCACCGAGATCCTGCGCGTGCGTCCCGTGGGATGAGCGCACCCGGAGCGGGCTCGGTGCGTCGTCACCGCGGCGTCGCCGGCGTCGCGTCCCGGTCGCCGAAGACGACGTCGACGAGTCGCTGCAGGGCGGTCTGGAAGGCGGCGCCGAGGGACTGGTCGGCGTCGTCCACGTAGTTGATCCCCGCGGTGAGGGTGGTGGTGCCGTCGGGGGTGGAGTACATCAGCGCGCCGTGGCCGCCCATGCCGCCGTTGTGCGTGATGACGGTGCCGTGGCCGGTGTCCTGGACGAAGACGCCGAGCCCGTACCCGGCCGGCGGGAGCGGGGTGAGCATCTCGGCGAGCAGGGAAGCGGGCAGGAGGCGGCCGCTCGTCAGGCCGGAGATGAACAGGTGGAGGTCGCGGGTCGTGGAGACCATGTCGCCGCCGCTCGAGATCCATGACGGGTCCTGGGACGTGACGTCGACCGTGGTCTCCTGCCCGTCCTCCTCGTACCGGTAGTACGCGTGGGCGTGGGGCACGGGCAGCGCCGACGTGTCCGGCACCGAGGTCTGCGTGAGTCCGAGCGGGGACAGCACCAGCCGGTCCATCTCGTCGGCGAGCGGGCGTCCGCTCACCCCTTCGACGATCAGGCGGGCCAGCGCGTAGTTGGAGTTGGAGTAGCTCCAGTCGGTGCCGGGCTCGAACCGAGCCGGCCGGGACAGCGCGAGGCGGGCGAGCTCCTCGGTGGTGTAGTGCCGGAACCGGGAGTCGACCCACTGCTTGCCCTGCCAGGGGATGCCGGGAACCATCGTCGCCCCGTTCCAGGGGATACCGCCCTCGACCTCGGCGTCGGGGCCGTAGATCTCGCCGGTGAAGTTGAAGATGCCGCTGGTGTGCTGCAGCAGCATGCGCACGGTGATCCTGGGGTCGACGGGAAGGTGGGGCAGGTAGTCGGCCGCCGCGCGGTCGAGGACGACCGCACCCTCGTCTACCAGCCGCAGCACCGTGGCTGCGACGAAGGTCTTGGTGTTGGAGCCGATGCGGACGTGCCCGTCGGTCGACGGCGCGTCGGGCTCGCCGAGCACGCTCGAGCCCGCGGCGCCGGTCCAGGTGCCGCGGGGGTCGTCGACGCGGAGCTGGATGCCGGTGAAGCCTGAGTCGACGACGTCCTGCAACGCTCGGCGGAGTGCGGGGCGGTCGTGCGCGGCGTCGTCCCGGAGTTCGTGCGGGGCGAGATCCTGGTTCGTCATGGTGAGGCTCCTGGGGTGGGCGGGATACGGCACGAGAAACGACACGCATCGTTTCTTCTGCGGAGAGTGTGCTTCCGGCGCGAGGGCATGTCAATACGCTCCGTACCGTTTCCTTTAGGATCGACCGCATGCCCGACCCGAGCGTGCCCGTCGCCGCCCCCCACCGTCCCCGGAGCGAGGCGAGCCGCCGCGCCATCCTGGACGCGAGCCTGGACCTGTGCGGCGAGCACGGGTACGGAGCGGTGACGGTCGAGGCGATCGCCGCACGCGCCGGCGTCAGCAAGAAGACCATCTACCGTTGGTGGCCCTCCAAGGGCGCGGTCGTCCTCGAAGCGCTGGACGACGCGGCCAACCCGTCGGCCGACTTCCCGCACACCGACGACCTGCGGGCGGACCTCGTCGGGCAGATGGAGGGCCTGTTGCGCGGGCTGCTGGCCGATCGTCGCTTCGGCAGGGCTCTCGTCGGCCTGATCGCCGACACGCAGCACGACCCGCAGCTCGCCCGGGGCCTCGTCGACGACCTCTACCGACCACGCGTCGAGGAGGCACGGCACCGTCTGGCCCTGGCCCGCGACGCCGGGCAGCTGCGCGCCGACGCCGACCTCGACCTGGTGATCGAGCTGCTGTACGGGCCCGTGTACTACCGACTGCTGCTCCACCAGGGCGAGCTGCAGACCGTCGACGAGCTGCGGACGCTCGTCGATCACGTCCTCCGGTCCGCCGCGCCGGCCCCCTGACGCCGGCGGCCGCCGGCGCTCACGAGGGTCGGGCCGGGGTCACCTCGCGTTCGGTGAAGACCTCACGGGCCACGAAGGTGGCGTTCAGGGCGCGGGGGAAGCCGCAGTAGACGGCGGCGTGCAGGAGCGCCTCGGTGATCTCCTCGGGACGCAGGCCGACGTTGAGCGCTGCGCCGATGTGGACCTTCAGCTGGGGCTCGCAACCGCCGAGCGCGGTGAGGACCCCCAGGGTGACGAGCTGGCGGCTCCGGGGATCGAGGTCAGGGCGGTCGTAGATGTCTCCGAACGCAAAGGCCGCGACGTGATGGCCCAGCGCGGGACTGATGTCGGCGAGGGAGTCGATGACGGCCTCGCCCTGGTGACCGTCGACCTGTGCCAGGACCGCCTGGCCGTGACGGCGTCGGGCCAGGTTCTCGGGGCTGTCGATGTCGTGCTGCGGGACGGTGACGCTGGTCATGGTCGGGGTGCCTTCCGGTAGGTCGCGATCTTGTACTCGGTCGCCGCCAGGGCGAGCTGCAGCTGGGCGATCTGGGAGCGCAGCGTGTCGCGGTGCTCGAGGAGCATGTCCCTGCGCTCGGGCGCCGTGCCCTCGCCGGCGTCGGCGAGCTCGACGTAGTGCCGCAGGTCGCTGATCGGCATGCCGGAGGTGCGCATCCGCGTCAGGAAGACCAGCCGGCGGACGGCGGCGGCGTCGTACCTGCGGTGGCCGGCCGGGTCACGCGCGACGCGGATCAGGCCGATGCGCTCGTAGTAGCGCAGGGTGTGGGGATTGACCCCGAGGTGGGTGGCCGTCGTCGCGATGTCCCACTCGGTCGCGTCGTCGTCGCGCGCCAGCTCGCGCAGCGCCTCGACCGAGACCCCGCCGGGCGGGTCGACGGCCAGGCGCAGTGCGTCCCGGAGGGCGTCATCTCTCGTCATGACCGCCACGGTAGGAGTGTGAGCGCGCTCCAAGGCAAGGGCCGCGCGGCGGGCGGTGGTCCGGGATCAGGCCGGCGCCGGCATCTCCCGCCCCGGGATCAGGCCGGCGCCGGCATCTCCCGCCCCGGGATGAGCAGCTCCTCCGGGAAGCAGTAGCCCCAGAACTCGCCGGGCTCGAGGGACCGCATCACGGGGTGGGTGGTGGCGTGGAAGTGCGCCGTCGCGTGCTTCGCCGGCGACGAGTCGCAGCAGCCCACGTGCCCGCACTCCAGGCAGGCCCGCAGGTGCACCCAGGTGCCGCCGGCGGCCACGCACTCGGGGCACTCGCCCGTGGTCTCGGGCGGGACGGGGGCGATCTGGCCGAGATGCTCGCACGTGGTCGTCATGGCACGAGCGTCGCGCCGGTGACCGGCGACGGCAAGGGCTAGGCCCTACGCTGACCGCATGCCGGAGCGTCCCGTGATCCTGCTCGTCGTCGACGCGCACGCGTCCCAGGTGGAGCAGGAGTTCCGCGCCCGGTACGACCGCGACTACCGCGTCGAGCTCGCGAGCACCGCCGACGCGGCGCTGGACCGGCTGCGCGACCTGGTGGCCGCGCGGGAGCCGGTGGCGATGGTCGCGGCGGAGCGGCGGCTGCCGGACGCCGCGGGCGTCGAGCTGCTGCACCAGGTGCCGGCGGTCGTGTCCACGGCGCGACGGGTGGCGCTGGTCTCGGGCGACGAGTACGCCGACGCCCTGGACGAGATGCGGGCCGCGCTGCTGCGCCGCGACATGGACACGTTCGTCGGCATCCCGCGCGGCGCGCGCGACGAGGAGTTCCACACCGCGCTGGTCGAGCTGCTGTCGGAGTGGGGCTGGTCGGTGGCCCGCCCCACCGTGACCTCCACCGAGGTCGTCGCGGAGCCGGGCGACCGGGACGCGGCCGCCGTGCGCGACCTGCTGGAGCGGCTCGGCATCCCCAACCGGGTGCTCGCCCCGGACGACGCGCAGGCGCGCGCGATCCTTGACGCGGCAGGCCCGGGCGCCGTCCTGCCGGTGGTGCGCACGTTCGCCGGTCGCGTGCTGTCGAGCGCGACGCCGTCGGCCGTGGCGGAGGCGATGTACGGCGGCTACGACTCCATCCCCCCGGGCGAGATCGCGGACGTCGCCGTGGTCGGCGCGGGGCCGGCCGGGCTGGCGGCCGCGGTGTACGCGGCGTCCGAGGGGCTGTCGACGGTGGTGCTGGAGCGCGACGCGATCGGCGGTCAGGCCGGGTCGAGCTCGATGATCCGCAACTACCTCGGCTTCCCGCGCGGCATCTCGGGGATGCGGCTGGCGCAGCGCTCGCGCGTGCAGGCGGGGCGGTTCGGCGCCCGCTTCTACACCGGCCGTCCCGTGGCGCGGATCGAGCCGGGCCCGGCCGACGAGCCGGAGCACCACCACGTGCACGTGGACGGCGCGCAGCTGTGCGCCCGCACGGTGGTGCTCGCGACCGGCGTCTCCTACCGCCGGCTCGGCGTGCCGGGCGTCGACGACCTCGTCGACGCTGGGGTGCACTACGGCGCCGCGAGCTCGATGGCGCGCGAGATGACGGACCGGGACGTCGTGGTGGTGGGCGGCGGCAACTCCGCCGGCCAGGCCGCCGTGCACCTGGCGAAGTTCGCCGGCTCGGTGACGATCCTCGTGCGCCGGGGGAGCATCGCCGAGACGATGTCCGACTACCTGGTCCGCGAGATCGCCGCGACGCCGACGATCGCGGTGCGGTCGCGGACGGAGGTCGTCGACGGCGGCGGGGACGGCCGCCTGCAGTGGCTGATCACCCAGGACCTGGACACGGGCGAGCGGTCGAAGACGCACGCCGACGGCCTGTTCTGCCTGCTCGGGGCGGAGCCGGACTGCGGCTGGCTGCCCGCGGGCCTCGCGCGCGACGACCACGGCTTCGTCCTCACCGGCCGCGACGTGCCGCAGGAGCGCTGGGTGGACGGGCGCCCGCCCGCCAGCCTGGAGACGACGCTGCGCGGCGTGTTCGCCGTCGGCGACGTCCGGGCCGGGTCGATGAAGCGCGTCGCGTCCGCCAGCGGCGAGGGCGCGTCCGTGCTGCCGCTGGTGCACGCGCACCTCGCCCGGGTGCGGGCCCAGGAGTTCGGCGGCGGGAACCCGGCGCGATCGCCGGCCGGACCCCTGGACGAGGCGTAGTTCACCAGCTCCGGAGGTTCACTCCTGAGATGCGGGCAAGAGTCTCTGCCGAGATCGCGGAGCTCGAGGCACAACTCGAGGACGCTCCCGCTCCGTGAAGACAGGTATCGCGACGCTCGTCACCCTCGACGGGCGACGCTGGCTGGTGCCGTACGACATCGGTCGCTGACCCGCCGCGCGGCACGGGTCGAACCGGGGTCGAATGGGCCGCATGGGATCTGCGCAGGACGTCGCCACGGACCCGGCCCCCTGGTCACGGCCTCCCGACGAGGTGCTCGCCACGCTCCGGACGGACGACGGCGGGCTGACCGCGGCCGGCGCGGCGGAGCGGCTCGCGGAGGTCGGCCCGAACCGGCTGCCGCCGTCGGAGAAGGACCCGCTGTGGAAGCGGATCCTGGTGCACTTCGACGACGTGCTCATCTACATCCTGCTGGTCTCCGCGGTGCTCAAGGCGATCCTCGGGGACTGGGTCGACTTCACCGTGATCCTGCTGGTCGCGGTGGTGAACGCGGCGATCGGCTTCATCCAGGAGGGGCGCGCGGAGAGCGCGCTGAACGGCATCCGGCAGATGCTGTCCGTGCACGCGGAGGCCCGCCGCGACGGCGCCTGGGCGAAGATCGACGCCGACGACGTCGTGCCGGGCGACGTGGTGCGCGTGCGCTCCGGTGACCGGGTGCCCGCGGACGTGCGCCTGCTGCAGGCCACCAACCTGCGGGTCGAGGAGTCGGCGCTCACGGGGGAGTCGGTCGCGGCGAGCAAGCGGGTCGACGCCGTCGACCCCGACGCCGGGGTCGGCGACCGCACCAGCATGCTGTTCTCCGGCACGCTGGTGGCCGCGGGCCAGGGCGTCGGGGTGGTCACGGCCACCGGCGAGCGCACCGAGATCGGCCGCATCCAGACGATGATCTCCGAGGTCACGAGCCTGGAGACGCCGCTGACCCGGCAGCTCGACCGGTTCGGCAAGCTGCTCGCGGTGCTCATCCTGGGCATGGCCGTGGTGATGGTCGTCATCGGCCGCGTGGTGCACGACTTCTCCGTGCCGGAGCTGGTCTCCGCGTCCATCGGGTTCGCCGTCGCCGCCGTCCCGGAGGGCCTGCCCGCCCTGGTGACGATCACCCTCGCGCTCGGCGTGCAGCAGATGGCGCGCCGCCGTGCCATCACGCGCAAGCTCCCCGCCGTCGAGACGCTCGGCTCCGTCACGACGATCTGCTCGGACAAGACGGGCACGCTGACCAAGAACGAGATGACCGCGCGGCTGGTGCGCACCGCCGGCCGGTCGTTCGACGTCGAGGGCGCCGGCTACGCGCCCGTCGGCGAGCTCACGCTCGCGGGCGAGCGGTCGCGGCACGCCGACCTCGCCGACGACCGCGACCTCGCCGCCGTCGTCGCCGCGATGATGCTGTGCAACGACGCGCGCGTCGTGCCCGGGGAGCCCGGCGGCCAGGGCGAGGCCTGGCGGCTGGTCGGCGAGCCGACGGAGGGTGCGCTGCGCAGCCTCGGCATGAAGGCGGGCTTCGACACCCAGGGGTGGTCCCGGCTGGACCTGGTGCCGTTCGAGTCCGAGAACAAGTACATGGCCACCCTGGACCGGGACGCGGACGGAAGGGTGGTCGTGCACGTCAAGGGCGCGCCGGACCGCGTGCTGGACCGCTGCACCACGCAGACGGCGCCGGACGGCACCGCGCAGCCGCTGGACCGCGCGTTCTGGGAGGCGCAGATCGACGAGATCGGCGGCCGGGGCCTGCGGGTGCTGGCCGCGGCGAGGACCCACGCGTCGGCGGGCACCAGCGCGCTGGACGCGTCGGACGTCGACGACGGCCTCGAGCTGTGCGGCCTGGTCGGCATCGTCGACCCGCCGCGCCCCGAGGCGATCGACGCCATCGCCCAGTGCCGCGACGCGGGCATCGCCGTCACGATGATCACCGGCGACCACGCCGGCACCGCCGTGGCGATCGGCCGCGAGATGGGCATCGTCCACGACGAGGCCGGTCCCGACGGCGCGGGCGAGGGCCCCGCCGTCCTCACCGGCGCGGAGCTGGAGGCGATGAGCACCGAGCAGCTGCGCGCCGTCGTGCAGGACGTGCACGTGTACGCCCGCACCAGCCCGGAGCACAAGATCCGCATCGTCTCGGCGCTGCAGGCGCACGGCGAGGTGGTCGCGATGACGGGCGACGGCGTCAACGACGCCCCCGCGCTCACGCAGGCCGACGTCGGCGTCGCGATGGGCATCAAGGGCACGGAGGCGACGAAGGACGCGGCCGAGGTGGTGCTCGCCGACGACAACTTCGCCACCATCGAGCGGGCCGTGGAGGAGGGGCGGCGGATCTACGACAACATCCGCAAGTCCGTGCTCTTCCTGCTGCCCACCAACGGCGCGCAGTCGCTGGTCATCCTCGTGGCCGTGCTGTTCGGCCTGGTGCTGCCGCTCGCGCCCGTGCAGGTGCTGTGGATCAACATGATCACCGCCGTCACGCTGTCCCTCGGCCTCGCGTACGAGAAGGCGGAGCCCGACGTGATGTCCCGGCCGCCGCGCGACCCGAAGGCGTCGATCCTCGACGCCGCGTTCGTGCGGCGGATCCTGATCGTGTCGCTGCTCATCGGCGGCGCCACGCTCCTCGTCTTCTACGCCGAGCGGGCGCAGGGCGCGCCGCTCGCCGAGGCGCAGACCACGGCCGTGACCATGCTGGCGCTGGGGCAGCTCGCCTACCTGTTCAACTGCCGGTTCCTGGACCGGTCGAGCCTCACCGTGGACGTGCTGCGCGGCAACCGCGTCATCTGGCTCTCCGCCGCCGCGCTGCTCGCGCTGCAGTGCGTGTTCGTGTACGCCCCGTTCATGCACGACTGGTTCGACGCCGCGCCCATCGGCCTCGAGGAGTGGGGCAAGACGGCGGGCCTGGCGCTCGTCGTCTTCCTGCTCGTCGAGGCGGTCAAGGCCGTCGGGCGCGCCCGGGCGCGCCGGGCCGTGCGATGACGGCCCCGAGCGCGACCTCCCCGGTCGGGACCGCCCCGCCCGGGATCGCCTGGTCGTGGTCGCACCTCAGCCTGGGCGTCGCGTACGGGTTGCCCGCCCTCCTGGTCGGGCTCGCGGACCCGGCGCAGGGAGCGGTCCTCGCCGTGGGCATGCTCCCCGCGGCGGCGCTGGGGCTGCGCGGCACCCGCCGGGAGCGCGTCGCGGTGGTCCCGGTGGGGGCGCTCGCGGGCGCGTCGCTCCTCCTCGGCTCGCTCGTCGGCGGGACGCCGTGGCTCGCGGCGCTCGTCCTGCTCGTCGTGGCCACCGCGGTGGCCGCCGCGACGTCCCGCCCGGGCGGCCGGATCGCGCCGGTCGCGCTGGGGCTCGGCGTCCCCATGGTGGGGGCCGGCCTGTCGGTCGACCCCGCGGACGGCGTGGCGCTCGCCCTGCTCCTGGTGGCGGGGTCGGTCTACGCGTGGCTGGTGTCGTTGGTCTGGCCGCCGCGGCCGGGCCCGGCGGCGGCACCCCGCCCGCGGCCGGTGCCCACGCGCGCCGCCGCCGTCGCGTACGGCCTCCAGATCGGCCTGGCCGCCGCGCTGTGCGCGCTGCTCGCGTTCGGCGCGGGGCTCGACCATCCCGGCTGGGCGGCGACGGCCGCGCTGCTGGTGAGCCGGCCCCGCTGGGCCGCGCTGCGCGACCGCGGGCTCGGGCGCAGCGTCTCCGTGGTCGCAGGCGCCCTGGTGGCGTGCCTGCTCGCCGGCGCGCCGGACGTCGTGGTCGCCCTCGCGGTGTGCGTCGCCGTCGCGTGCGGCACGGCCACGAGCGGTAGTCGCTGGTACGTGCTGCCGTTCTTCTCGACGTTCCTGGTCCTCACCCTGCTGCTGGGCGGCGAGCCGGCCGGCGGCGCGCACTGGTTCGCCGAGCGGGTCGGCGAGACCCTCCTCGGCGTGGCCGTGGCGATGGGGGCTGCGGTGCTCACCTCGCGCGTCGTCGCCCGCCGGCCCGGGGCCGTCAGACCCCGGCGGGGCCGCTGACCCGCACCCGCACCTCGTGCTCCCCGTGCCCGACGACGGCCGGCGCGGCGCCCGGCACGTCCAGCTCGGCGGTGGTGCCGACGGGCACGACGCAGCGCACCACGAGCTCGCCGTCCTCGATCCGCCACGCGACCTCCGCGGTGCCGTAGGGCGTGACGTGCCGGGCCGAGGCCCGGTTCAGCCCGCCGCCGGGGCGCGGAGCCACGCGGAAGGTGCGGTATCCCGGCTCGAGCGGCGCGAGGCCGGCGACCACACGGTGCAGCCAGTCGGCCACCGACCCCAGGGCGTAGTGGTTGAACGACGTCATCTCGCCCGGGTTCACCGTGCCGTCCGTGAGCATGCTGTCCCAGCGCTCCCAGATGGTCGTGGCGCCCAGGTCCACCATGGCCAACCACGACGGCGACGCGTGGCTGAGCAGCAGCGCGTACGCGGCGTCGAGCTGCCCGGTGTCGCTCAGGGCGTCGGCGACCAGGGGCGTGCCCGCGAACCCGGTGCCGACGGTGTTCCCGCCGTCGTGTACCAGGGCCGCGAGCCGCTCGCCCGCTCGACGGCGCGCGTCGTCGCCGTCGAGCAGGTCGAAGACGATCGACAGCGCGTGCGCGGTCTGGGTGTCGTGCGCGGCGTCGCCGCTGTCGACGTAGCGCTTGCGGTACGCGGCGGCGACCTCCTCGGCGAGCGTGCCGTAGCGGGCGGCATCGCTGCCGCGGCCGAGCGTGCGCGCCATGCCGGCGACGGCCCGCGCCGAGCGGGCGAGGTAGGCGGTGGCCACGAGGTGCGGGTCGGTCTGCGCGCGCAGCGGGTCCTCGGGCGGCGCGGTCGGGTCCAGCCAGTCGCCGAGCTGCATCCCGGTGTCCCACAGCCGGTCGGGCCCGGCGAGACCGGCCACCTTGTCCACCCAGGCGACGGCGCTCGCGTACTGCCGGTCCAGGAGACCGCGGTCGGCCGAGTCGCGGTGCAGCGCCTCGGGCACGAGCGTGGCGGCGTCGCCCCACCCGGCGATGTCCTGCGACGGCTGCCAGTACGTGCCGCCCGGGATCCACGGCACGTACACGGGCACGGTGCCGCCGAACCGCCGCTGCTCCGCGGACAGCGAGCGCAGCCAGTCGGCGAGCATCCCGTGCACGTCGTAGAGGAACGCGGCGGTGGGCCCGAACGCCTGGATGTCGCCGGTCCAGCCGAGGCGCTCGTCGCGCTGCGGGCAGTCGGTGGGGATGTCGACGAAGTTGGACCGCAGGCTCCACACCACGTTCTCGTGCAGCCGGTCGAGCGCGGGGTCGCTGCTGGCGAACCAGCCCGTGCGGGCCATGTCGCTGTGCAGCACCCGGGAGACGATCGACGGGGTGTCCTCGCCCGGCCAGCCCGAGACGTGCGCGTACCGGTAGCCGTGCACGGTGAACCGCGGCTCCCAGGTGATCCCGGCGCCGTCGAGCACCACCTCGTCGGTCGCCGCCGCCTCGCGCAGCGTGCGCGTGTACAGGGTGCCGCCCTGCAGCACCTCGGCGTGCCGCACACGCACCACCGTGCCCGCGGGCGCGGCGGGAACGGTGAGCCGCGGACGGCCGGAGTGGTTCTGCCCGAAGTCGACGAGCCAGCCGCCCTCGCCGTCCGGGCCGGGCGCGCGCGTCACGCTCACGGGGGCGAGCTCGCCCGTGCAGCGCACGGGCGGCCCGTCCGGCGCGGCGAGGACCGCCTTGTCCAGGGGGTGCACGACGGCGGGCGACCAGGCCGCGTCGTCGAACCCGGGCTCGGACCAGCCGGCCGGGAGCAGGCGCGCGTCGTAGGTCTCGCCGTCGTACAGGTCGGCGCGGGTGAGCGGGCCGGGCGCGCTGCGCCACGAGGCGTCGCTGCCCACCACCACGGTGCCCGCGTCGGTGACCACCTCGAGCTGGGCGAGCACCCCCACGTGGGCGCCGTAGAGGTCGCGCGTGCCGCCGTCGAAGCCGTACCGGCCGCGGAACCAGCCGTCGGCGAGCCAGGCGCCGAGGGCGTTCTCCCCGGGGCGCACCAGGTCCGTGACGTCGTAGGCGTACACGCGCAGGCGGTCGTCGTACGGCGTCCAGCCGGGCACGAGCTCGTCGGCGCCGACGCGGCGCCCGTTGAGCTCCGCCTCCACCAGGCCGTGCGCGGTGAGGTGCAGGCGCGCGCTCCGCACGGCGGTCCCGGGGACGTCGAAGGCGCGGCGCAGCAGCGGGGCGCGCCGGGTCTCGACCGGCCCCTCGTCGTACCCGGGGCCCACCAGCTCGGCCGTCCAGTCGGCCGCCGTCAGCCCGCGCTCCACGACGGCCGGCTCGCTCCACGGGCCCCAGCCCGCGTCGTCGGGGCCGCCGTCCCGGGTGCGCACGCGCACCTCGGCGCGGGCCCGCGGGGCGAGGGGCGCGCCGGGCCACGGCACGAGGACCTGCGCGGCGCCGTCGACGACCGAGGCCGCGTCCTCGAGGACGGTGCCGTCCGGTGCCGTCGTGCGCCACGCGACCTCGTACGCCCCCTGCCGGTAGGCCGGGTGCGCGGCGTCGAGGTGCCACGAGAGGCGGGGTCGGTCCTCGCCGGCTCCGAGGGCCGGCTGCGGGTGGTGCTCGACGCGCAGGGCGGGCGCGGGGACGGTCATCGGGCTCCCTTGTCGATACGGGTGGGGCTGGTGGCGGTGGTCGGTGCCGGCGCGGCGGCGGGCTCGTCGTCGGCGACGCGCGGGTACCGGGTGATCCAGAAGTACCCGATCACGCCGCCCACGGCGATGCACGCGGCCACGAACACGAACAGCACGTCCGGGCTGGCCGCGAGCAGGGTGGGCGTCCACAGCGCGACGACGGCGGCGACCACGCGCGTGAACGCGATCATCACGCCCTGCGCGGTGCTCCGGTAGGTGGTGGGGATGAGCTCCTGCGCCCACACCTTGAACATGGGCTCGCCCGCGACGGCGCCCGCGATCGAGCCGACGACGCCCATCGTCACGAGCGTCCACACCTCGACGCCGAAGAGCACCGGGACCAGGTAGCCGAGCGTGTAGAACACGGCCATGACGCCGAACCAGCGCATCCGGTGGGCGCCGTCGACGATGCGCATGAGGAAGTACGTGGCGGCGAACGCGATGGCGAAGGTGACGAACCCGACCGTGGACGCGAACTGGACCGTGGTGCCCGCCATCTCGGTGTACATGAGGGTGGAGAACTGGCCGCCGGTGTTCGCGCCCACGTTGACGAGGGCGTAGAAGAGCGCGACGGCGACCATCGGCATGAGGTACGGGCCGCGCAGCAGCTTCTTCAGGGTGCCCATGTCGACGGACTCGGTCGCGGAGGCGCCGGCCCCGGCGGCGTCGGCGTGGGCTGCCTGCCACCGCGACGACTCCGGCATCCCGGCCCGCAGCACCAGCACGACGAGGGCCAGCACCAGGAGCTGCCCGTACATGATGCGTCCGCCGGTCATGCCCATGCCGCCGACGACGATGCCGAACAGCTGCGCGGCGATGATGCCGACGAGCCACAGGATGTGGGAGAACGAGATGAGCTTGCCGCGGTGCTCGGGCGGCGCCTCCTCGGCGATCATCGCGAGCGACGCCGGCAGGTCCGCGCCGACCGCGAGGCCGAGCAGCACGATGCCGGCGTAGAGGGCGCCGGTGCCCGGCGCGGCCACGAGGACCGCGGCGCCGGCGACGTAGACCGCCATCGTCGCGAGGAAGACGCGCTTGCGGCCGAACAGGTCGGCCAGGCGTCCGCCCACCAGCGCGCCCGCCGCGATCATGAACGTGAGCAGGGCCGAGTACTGGCCGAACTGCGCGTCGCTGATGCCCAGCGGCTCCTTGTACAGGACCAGCGCCGTGCCGGTCGTGATGATCGCGCCGGCGTCGAGGTACGACGCCATGCCGGCCACCGTCGTGCGGTACCAGGTCCTGCCCGGGATCTTTCCCGGGGCTGCCGAGATCGTCATCGGTTCTCCCACTTCTACTTTGAAGCGCTTCAAAATGAGTCGTTTCACGAGGATGCCCGGACCTCGCCCGCGTGTCAACATCCCACCGCGGGCCTCCGGTGCGCGCACGAGCCGGACATCGCCACAGGGCGGGACGACTCGGGCGCCGTGGGTCGGCCTGGAGGTGCTGGCGCACGCCTGACGTGGCGACGCGCTTCGACGCGCGGACCTGGGCCGACGGTGCAACGATCGGCCGCAGCACCGGATCGGCGACTTCGAGGAGCATCGACGATGGCGCACCAGGACACTGCGACGCCGACGGGCGGTACGACGACCAAGGTGTCGCTGCTGACGCTCACCGCCATGGTCGTCGGGTCGATGGTCGGGGCCGGGGTGTTCTCGCTGCCGCGGCGGTTCGCGCAGGAGACGGGCGTCATGGGCGCCCTCATCGCGTGGGTCGTCGCGGGCGCGGGCATGCTCATGCTGGCGTTCGTCTTCCAGCGGCTCGCGATGCGCAAGCCCGACCTCGACGCCGGCGTCTACGCCTACGCGAAGGCGGGCTTCGGCGAGTACACGGGATTCTTCGCCGCCGCGGGCTACTGGGCCAGCGCGTGCGTCGGCAACGTCACCTACTGGGTGCTCATCATGTCGACGCTCGGGCAGTGGATCCCCGCCCTGGGCGCCGGGGACACGGTGCTCGCGCTCGCGCTGTCCACCGTCGGGCTCTGGCTGTTCTTCCTGCTCGTGCGCCGCGGCATCAAGGAGGCGACGGCGATCAACCGGATCGTCACCGTCGCCAAGGTCATCCCCATCATCGTCTTCGTCCTGCTCGCGCTGTTCGTCTTCGACCCCACCGCGTTCGCCGAGAACTGGGGCGGCGCCGACTACGCGGGCTCCCTGTTCGACCAGGTGCGCGGGACGATGCTGGTGACGGTCTTCGTGTTCCTCGGCGTCGAGGGCGCGAGCGTCTACTCCCGGCACGCGAAGCGCCGCGAGGACGTCGGGCGCGCCACGATCCTCGGCTTCGTGAGCGTGTTCGCCATCTTCGCGTCGGTGACGATCGTGTCCTACGGCATCATGCCGATGGCCGAGATCGCCGAGCTGCGGCAGCCGTCGATGGCGGGGGTGCTCGAGGCGGCCGTCGGGGAGTGGGGCAGCGTCTTCGTCGGCGTCGGCCTCATCATCTCCGTGCTCGGCGCCTACCTGGCATGGACGCTCATGGCCGCCGAGGTGCTGTTCGTGGCCGCCAAGGACCGCGACATGCCGCGCTTCCTCACCCGGTCGACCGAGAATGACGTGCCCGTCAACGCGCTGCTGCTGAGCACGTCGCTGTCGCAGGTGGTGCTGATCCTCACCTACTTCTCCGAGGACGCGTTCGACTTCGCGCTCGACATGACCGCCGTCATGACGCTCATCCCGTTCCTGCTCGCCGCGCTCTACGCGGTGAAGCTGCGCGCCACGCGCGAGACCTACGACGGCGCGCCGCCGTCGACCCTGCGCGGGGACCTCGTGGTCACGGTCCTGGCGACCGTCTACACGGCCTTCCTCGTCTTCGCGGCCGGTCTGAGCCTCGTGCTGGTCTCGTTCCTCTTCTACGCGCCCGCGACGATCCTGTTCGTCATGACGCGGCGCGAGCAGAGGCGCCGGGTCTTCACCCCGGCCGAGCTGGGGCTGTTCGTCCTGGTGGTCGCGATCGCCGTCCTCGCGGTGATCGGCCTCGCCGCCGGCTGGATCTCGATCTGACCCGTCCTGTCCGTCGTCGTCACGAAAGGGATCTCTTCATGACCACCGCTTCGTCCGCGCCGTCCGCTCCCGCCCACGGCGTCCACTCGGAGGTCGGCCGGCTGCGCAAGGTGCTGGTCTGCTCGCCCGGTCTCGCCCACGAGCGGCTCACCCCCACGAACTCGGACGACCTGCTGTTCGACGACGTCATGTGGGTGGAGTCCGCACAGCGCGACCACCTGGACTTCGTCAACAAGCTCACCAACCGGGGCGTCGAGGTGGTCGAGCTGCACGACCTGCTGGCGCAGACGATGGCCATCCCGCAGGCGCGGTCCTGGCTGCTGGACCGCAAGGTGGTGCCGAACCAGGTGGGCCTCGGTCTCGTGGAGGGCACGCGGGCGTACCTCGACTCGCTGACCGACCGCGAGCTGTCGCGGTTCCTCATCGGCGGGCTGTCGACGCACGACCTGCCCGCCGACTTCCGCAGCGACTACGTGAACCTGGCCCGCGAGTCCACCGGCACCCCCGAGTACCTGCTGCCGCCGCTGCCCAACACCCTGTACACGCGCGACACGACCTGCTGGATCTACGGCGGCCTCACGCTCAACCCGCTGTACTGGCCGGCGCGCAAGGACGAGACGCTGCTGATGAAGGCGATCTACTCCTTCCACCCGGAGTACGTCGGCTCGCGCGTGTGGTGGGGCGACCCGGAGCAGGACTGGGCGCAGGCCACCATCGAGGGCGGCGACGTCATGCCCGTCGGCAACGGCACGGTGCTCGTGGGCATGAGCGAGCGCACGTCGCGGCAGGGCATCACGCAGTTCGCCAAGGCGCTGTTCGAGGGCGGCGAGGTCGAGCAGGTCGTGGTGGCGGGGATGCCCCGCCTGCGCGCCGCGATGCACCTGGACACCGTGTTCACCTTCGCCGACCGTGACCTCGTCACCGTGCACCCGACGATCGTCGACGGCATCCACGCCTTCACCCTCCGACCCTCCGACACGGCGCTCGGCGTCGAGGTCACCGACGAGGGCGACACCCCGTTCGTCGACGTCGTCGCCCGGTCCCTCGGGCTGCCGAAGCTGCGCGTCGTCGAGACGGCGGGCGACGCGTACGCCTCCGAGCGGCAGCAGTGGGACTCCGGGAACAACGCCGTGGCCCTCGAGCCCGGCGTCGTCTTCACCTACGACCGCAACACCCTGACCAACGCGGCGCTGCGCCGCGCCGGTGTCGAGGTCATCACCATCGTCGGGGCCGAGCTCGGTCGCGGGCGCGGCGGCGGGCACTGCATGACCTGCCCCATCTCGCGCGACCCGATCGACTAGACCCGAACCGGTGACGGCTGCGACAGGAGGGTCGTCGGGTCCTGACCTCCACCGGGACACCGATCGCAGGGTGCTGCTGTGGTCGTTGGGCGCCTCGGCCGTCCTCGGCTCGACGGGGCTGGTCTGGGGCCTGCTCGCCGGGGCCGACGTGATCGTCTTCGACGGCGTCTACACGCTGGCGAGCATCGCCCTGTCGGCGGGCTCGCTGCTGGCGTCGCGGGCGGCGAGCGCCGTGCCCACCCGTCAGTTCCCGTACGGCCTCTCGGCCGCGGTGCCCTTGGCGGTCGTCGTCCAGGGGGCGGCGCTGGCCGCCACCCTGCTGTACGCGGTCGTCGCCGCGGTGCAGACCGTCATCGCGGGCGGTTCGGACACGACCCAGGTCGCGCTCCTGGCCTACGGAGCGGTGTCGGCGCTCCTGGGCTGCCTGGTCGTGTGGCTGCTCGGTCGGCTCGGGGTCGGCACCGATCTGGCGGTCGCCGAGGTGGTCGGCTGGAGGGCCGGCACCGTCCTCAGCGTCGTGGTCGCGATCGGCGGCGGCCTGGGGCTGCTGCTGGAGCGTGCCGGCCTGGACGCGGCGGCCGACTACGTCGACCCCGTCCTCGTCCTGGTCGCCGTCGCCGTCGTGTCACCGATGCCGGCGCGGCTCGTGCGGGACGGGACGGTCGAGCTGCTCGAGGGGACGCCGCCACCGGAGGTCGTCGCGCACGTCCGCGGCATCGTCGACGACGTCCAGCGCGAGTTCGGCCTCCCCGCCCCGACGGTGCGCGCCACGAAGCTCGGCCGACGGTTGTACGTCGACGTCGTGTTCGTCGTGCCGCACGGCGACTGGGACGTCGACGCCGAGGACGACGTCCGACGGGCCGCCGTCGGCAGGCTGCGGAGGATGCCCTTCGACGTCTGGGCGAACGTCGAGCTGACCGCCGACGTCGACCTCGTCCCGTAGCGCCCGCACCGCGCGCGGGGACCGCCGGAATAGAAGTGGCGCGGGTCACGGTTCGACCCGTCGTGAGCCTGCTGACCCGCACCGCCCCGTCTGCGCACGACCTCGACCTGCTCGGCGACCTCGCGGCCGCCCCCGCCGTGCGGATCGTGCCCGCGGGCGAACCCGGGCGGCCGTCGCGCAGCTTGGTGGTGCGCCTCGGCCGCGACCTGTACGTGCGGTCCGCGCCGGGCGCCGCCCGGGTGGCCGGAGGTCGCGCGCACCTGCAGGTGGACGGATCCCGCCGGCCGGTCGTGCTCGCCGAGGTGGCGCCGGAGCTGCACGCGCTGCTCGACGACGCGTACCTCACCAAGTACGGGCGGTGCGCGCCGGAGAAGGTCGCCGCCGTGACCTCCGACGTCGCCGCCGCGAGCACGTTCCGCGTGCGCCCGCGGCGGGCGTCCTGGGCCGAGCGGGTCGCCGCGGCCGTCGACGCCGCACGCCTCGCCCGTCGACCGCGGCGCGATCCGGAGCCCTGCCCGAGCTGCTAGGCGGGCTCGGGGGTCCGTTCGAGGCGGGCGTCGAGCATCCGGACCGTCGCGTCGACGCTGGCCAGGGTGGACGAGTCGTGCGACACCAGCAGGGTGGCCGCGCCGGTCTCGCGGGCCAGGCCCGTGATCAGCTCGACCACGCGGGTGCCGCGCTCGTGGTCGAGGGCTGACGTCGGCTCGTCCACCAGCAGCACCTCCGGCCGCCCGACCAGGGCACGCGCGATCGCGACGCGCTGCCGCTGCCCGCCGGACAGCTGCGCGGGCCGCTTGCCCGCGTGGTCGGCCACGCCGACGGCGTCGAGCAGCTCGAGTGCCCGCGCGCGGACGCTCGACGGGCGCCCGCCCCGCAGGTGCGCGTGCAGCTCCAGCTGCTCCAGCGCGGTGAGCGAGCCCAGCAGCTGCGGCGACTGGAACACCATGCCGATGCGGTCCAGGCGCGCGCGGGTCGCGTCGGCCACCGTCGTCGTGGGCGTGAAGACGACGTCGTCGCCGACGCGGACCGCGCCCCGGGAGGGGTTCGTCAGCCCGGCAGCCACTGCCAGCAGGCTGGACTTGCCCGCTCCGGACGGGCCGAGCAGCGCGGTCGTCGTGCCCGCCGGGACGGCGAGGTCGACGTCGTCGACGGCGGTGAGCGTGCCGTCGCCATCGGGGTAGACGAGGGTGACGTGGTCGAGGTGCAGGTCCATCGGATCCTCCTGTGAGGGCAGTGGGTCAGCGCGCCGCGAGCGCGGCGTGCGGGTCGATGCGGGTGATGCGGGCGATCGAGACGGCGGCGCCCGCCAGACCGAGCAGCACCAGGGCGGCGGCGGGCACGAGCGTCGTCGCGGTCGTCACCACCACCGGGACGACGTCCGGCAGCAGCGACGCGCCCGCGACCGTGAGGCCCGTGCCGACCGCGACGCCGCCGACCAGCAGCACCGCGGCCTGTCCGAGCGCGTCGCGCAGGAGGTAGCGGGTGGAGGCGCCCAGCGCCTTGAGCACCGCGATGTCGCCGGAGCGGCCGATCGTCCACACCGTGAAGAACGCGCCCACCACCAGCGCGGAGATGACGAGCAGGAACGCCTGCATCGTCGTCAGCGACGTGTTCTCGCCGGCGAACGACGCCACCGCCGAGCGCGCGTCCGACGTCGTCACCGTCGTCGTGCCGAGCGCGGCGTCCGCGTCGGTCACGGCGGCGTCGTCCGCGCCGTCGGACGTGGTGAGCGCGACGACGGTCGCGACGTCGTCGCCGCCGGCCGCCCCCCGCGCGCCGACCGCCTGCCAGTCGTCGAGCGTGGTCCACACGACCGGGGTGTGCGAGAACGACTCGTCCGCGTCGACGGTCGCCGCGACCGTGAGCTCGGCGCCGCCGAGCGTGACCGTGTCGCCGGTGCTCGCGCCGAGGGCGTCCGCCGCTCCGGGCGTGAGCACGACCGTGCCGGGGTCGACGTCGCCGGTGCCCGGCACCAGGTGGGAGCCGTCGGCCACGCCGAGCGCGGTGACGGACGCCGTCGTGCTGTCCGAGCCGGCGCGCGTGGTGGCCAGGCCCAGCGGCTCGGCGGACTCCACGCCCGGTACCTGCGCCCAGCCCTCCCACTGGTCGCTCGTCACGCGCGACGCCGTGAACTCGGGGGAGTCGCCGGCGGCGGGCATGGAGAACGCGAGATGGTCGGCGGGCAGGTCGGTGACCGCCGACGTCGACTCGCGGGCCAGGCCCGCCGTCAGGGACGCGAGGAACGTGACGAGGAAGGTGATCAGCACGATCACCACGGACATGAGCACGAAGCGGCCGCGGGCATGCTTCAGATCGCGCAGGGCGACGAACACGGGAGGACCTCCAGGGTCGACGGGAAGGGCTACCTCCAGACTCCGCGGTGGGCCGCGCGTGATCATCGGGACCCGGGGGGATCTTGCGGCGCCGAAGGATGGCCCGCCCGTTCCACCTTTCGGACGATGCGGCGGCGCCCCGCGCGGCTACCGTGGATCAGGTGATTCACCGCCCCCAGCCGTCGGCGACACGCGCCCTGATCCTGGGGCTCGACGTCCTGCTCGTGGCGCTCGCCGCGGTCGCCGTGCTGCAGGCCCCGCCGGGCCGGGCGTGGGCGTCGGCCGCCGTCGCGGCCGTGCTCGTCGCCGTCTACGTCGCCGGGCGCCGGGCCGTACGGGTGCACGACCGGGCCGTCGACACCCCGCGCGGCGCCTGGTGGCCCGACGCCGCATGGATCACCGCCCTCGCGCTCCCGTGGGTGGTGCTGCTGTGGCTCTCGCCCGCCGCCCTCTGGCTCGCGTTCCCGCTGATGCTGCTGCAGATGCACGTGCTCGGGCCGCGCCGCGGCGTCGTCGCGGTCGTCGTGACGACGGCGCTCGCCGTCGCCGAAGGGCTGCTGGTGCAGGCCGACGCCGACGACCCGTGGACCGGATTCGTGCTCGGCCCCGTGCTGGGCGCCGCCGTCGCCGTGGGCGTCGTGCTCGGGATCGAGGCGTTCGTCCGCGAGTCCCAGACGCGGCAGCGGACGGTCGACGAGCTGACCCAGGTGCGCCAGCACCTCGCCCAGGCCGAGCGCGAGCGCGCCGTCACCGACGAGCGGGCCCGCCTGGCGCGGGACATCCACGACACCCTGGCCCAGTCGCTCTCCGCCATTGAGCTGCTCCTGCGGGCCGCCGACGACGCCGTCGGCGCCGATGACGAGAAGGCCCACGACCTCGTCGGCCAGGCGCGCGGCGCGGCCCGCGACAGTCTCGCCGAGGCGCGCCGCGTCGTGCAGGACCTCACGCCCCCCGACCTCGACCGCACCACCCTCGTCGCGGCCCTCCGCCGTGTGGCCGAACGTCAGCCCCTGGACGTGACCGTGCACACCGCCGGCGACGTCCGGCCGCTGCCCGTACCCGTCGAGACGGCGATCCTGCGCGTCGCCCAGTCCGCCCTCGCCAACGTGGTGCAGCACGCCGACGCCCGCCACGCCCGGCTCACGGTCACCTACGAGCAGGACACCGTCACCCTCGACGTCGTGGACGACGGGCGGGGCTTCGACCCGTCGGCGGTCGCGGGGGCGTCGGGACGCGGCGACGGGCGCGGCTTCGGGCTGCCCTCCGTCCGGTCGCGCGCGCGCGAGCTGGGTGGCACCGTCGCGCTCGAGACGTCGCCGGGTGCGGGCACCGCCCTGGCGGTCACGCTGCCGCTCCCACCCGTCGTGGAGGCGCCATGATCGACGTCGTGCTCGCCGACGACCACCCCGTGGTGCGCGCCGGGCTGCGGGCCGTGGTGGACGGGCAGCCGGACATGCGCGTCGTGCACGAGACCGGCACCGCCGAGGACCTCCTCGCCTGGCTCGACGACGGCGGGCGGGCCGACGTCGTCCTGCTCGACCTGCGGTTCGGCGACGCCGGCCCTGGGCGGACCCGGCTCGGGGGCGCCGACGCGACCGGCACCGTGGTGCACCGGCACGCGACGCCGGTGCTCGTCGTGACCACCTACGGCACCGACGCCGACATCCTCGCCGCGGTCGAGGCCGGGGCCACCGGCTACCTGCTCAAGGACGCGCCCACCGAGGAGCTGGCCCGCGCCATCCGCTCCGCCGCCGCGGGCGAGGTCACCCTCGGGGCCGACGTGCAGCGTCGCCTCCTCGGGCGCATGCGGTCGCCGGGCGAGACCCTCAGCGCCCGTGAGCTCGAGGTGCTGCGTCTCGTCGCCGCCGGACGGTCCAACGACGCCATCGCGCGCGAGCTCTTCGTCTCCGTCGCCACCGTGAAGTCCCACCTGGCGCACATCAACACCAAGCTGGGCACCCAGTCGCGCACCGAGGCCGCCGCCGTCGCCCGCGAGCGCGGGATGCTCTGACGGCGGGGGGCTGGCGTCCCGCGGCGACCGCGAAGCTGCGGATCATGCCGCGCGAACGTGGCCGCCGGCGCCGGACCGAGGGCAGTCTCTCGCCGATTGATGATCTGGCGTGCTGACCGGTTCAGAACGACGGGTCGCCGTCGTCCGGCCCGGTGTCGACGCGGTCTGGTGGGACCAGCTCGCGTCCGGTGAGATCGACGGGATCGGCGACGGGATCGCGGGACGTGCGTCCGGTGGGTGACGTCCACACGAGGGTGCCGTCGGCCTCCTGCGCTGCCGACCACCGCGTCTCGTGCTTCATCACGTGATGGCGGCGGCACACATGGGCCAGGTTGTCCGCCGTCGTCCGTCCGCCGTCGGCCCACGCGACCGTGTGGTCGAGGTCGCAGCGGGGCGCCGGACGGGTGCAGCCGGGGAAGCGGCAAGTGCCGTCGCGCGCCTCGAGGTAGGCGCGCAGCGCCGCCGGGACGGCGTACGTGCCGGGGTCGGCGGACAGCAGCTCACCCGACACCGGGTCGACCAGCAGGCGACGCAGCGACGGCGCCCGGGCGGTGAGGAACGTCGCGAGCTCCGGGTCCATCGCGCCGTGACCCGTCAGCTCGGCCGCGTCGTCGGAGCGGCCCAGCAGCGCCATCACCGGCACGGTGATCTGGACGCGGGGGATGATCCGGCGGGCGTGGTCGGCGAGGTCTGGGACGAGACCCGCCACCAGCTCACCCGCCAGCTCGCCCGTCGGGCCCGCGACGTCGGTCCCGTCGGTACCGGACGTGTCCGCAGCAGGGGGCGTCGTCGTCACGCCGTCGGCGCGTGGCCCGGCCGCGGGCTCCGCGCCGGACAGCAGGAGGGCGGCGTACGCGTCGGCGCGGAGCTGGGAGAGCGTGCGCGAGTCCCCGGACTCCTGGGCGGTGCGGGCGGCGGTCGTCAACCGGTCGTGGGCCGCGTGGGCGGTCCAGGCGGGCAGATACGCGCTGAGCCAGGCCATGCCGTCGGCGGCGGGGTCGACGAACACGCCGCGCTTCGCCGCCGCCCTCGCGTGCCGCAGCGTGAACGGTTCCGGGTGCGCGCGGTCACGGGCGCGGCGCAGGTGGGCGCGGAACTGGGCAGGCGTGGCCGTCGCGGCCCGCGGCAGCGCCTCCGCCTGCACGGCTGCCCGGGCCTGCGCGTCGGGGAGGTCGGCGAGGATGTCGGCCATCGCCGTCGCGTGCGGAACCCCGATGCGGCCGCGGCACAGCTCGCCCAGCGTGGCGGCGCCGGACGAGGTCAGGATCTGTGCGGTGTCGACGAGATGGTCCGCCTGTCGCTCGCTGAGGCGCAGCGTGGTCGCGACGTCCGCGACGAACGCCCGCCGCGCGAGCTCGTGCCGCCTGGCCGTGCCCGCCCGCAGCACCCGCAGCTGTTCGCCCGCCAGCAGGTCGGGCTCGCAACGCACGGCGACCCGGCGCGCCCGCTCGACGGCCAGGAGCTTCTCGCCCTCCAGGGCGTCGATCCGCGCCTGGATCCGCGCCAGGTCGTCCAGGGCGACCGAGACGTCGTGGACCGTCGTCGGGCCGTCCGGTGAGAGCGCGTCGTCGTACGGCGTGGTGACGACCGGCAGGTCGTCGAGCGCGCGCTCGAGCACTGCGGCAGGCATCCCCGCGTCACCTCCTCGTCGTCGAACCTGAGCCAGAGCCCGTGGTCGAGCATCCACTCGAACACCTGTTCGATTCTAGCGAACGACGCGACCCCGCACCAGGCCCGATCCCCGCCTGTGGACAACCGTCCGCTCCCCGAATCCCGTTGCCCCCGGCGTCGGCGCTCGGGCAGAGTCCGGCCATGACGATCCGCTACCCGCGCCCCCTCCGTCCCGGCGACACGATCGGCGTCACCGCGCCGTCGGCCGGCGTCGTCCCCGCCCTCCAGGAGCGGCTGCTGCACGCCGTCGACGTCGTGCGCGCGAAGGGCTACGACGTGCGCCTGGGCGAGACGCCCACGGGCGAGGGGATCGTCAGCGCGCCGGCGGAGGTGCGCGCGGCCGAGCTCACCGCGATGCTCACGGACCCGGCGGTGCGCGCCGTCGTGCCGCCGTGGGGAGGGGAGCTCGCGACCGACCTGCTGGGGCGCCTCGACTGGGACGCGCTGGCCGCGGACCCGACGTGGCTGGTGGGGTACTCGGACATCTCGACCCTGCAGCTGCCGCTCACCCTGCGCACCGGCGTCGCCACGCTGCACGGCCAGAACCTCATGGACACGCCGTACGACGTGCCCGACGGCCTGCTCGGCTGGTGGGAGGTCGCCTCGGCGGCACAGCAGGGCGAGGAGCTGGTCCAGCGCTCGCCGCGCCGCTTCCGCTCGTCCGGCTGGGACGACTACGAGAACGAGCCCGAGGTGTCGACGTGGACGCTCGACGCCGAGGGCTCCTGGCTGCGGCTCGACGGCGCGGACCCGGACGCGCCGGTCGACGTCGAGGGCCGGCTGATCGGCGGCTGCCTGGAGACGGTCTCGCTGCTCGCGGGGACGCCCTACGGCGACGTGCGGCGGTTCGCCGCGGAGCACGCGCCGGAGGGCCTGATCGTCTACCTCGACATCCTCGAGTGGGAGGCGCTCGAGGTCGGTCGGGCCCTGTGGGCGATGCGCCACGCGGGCTGGTTCGAGGCTGCGAACGCGGTGCTGGTGAGTCGCACGCACGCGCCGGACTCACAGGGTTTCACCCAGCACGACGCCGTCCGCGACGCGCTGGGCGACCTGGGGATCCCCCTGCTCGCGGACGTCGAGTGCGGGCACGTGCCGCCGTACCTCGCGCTGGTGAACGGCGCGCTCGCGCGCGTGCAGCACACGCGCGACGAGTCGGTGATCACCCAGCGCCTCGTGCCGTGACCCTCCCCGGCCGGCTCCCCGCTACGGTGCCGCCATGACCCTCGCTCTGCTCGGCGACCACCGCGACCACGCCAGCCACCGGGAGCTCGACGCCCTCGTCCCGCGGCTCGCGGACGAGCTGGGCGTCGAGGCCGTGTGGGTGCCGACGGACGCCCCGTTCGACGTCGCCGACCACGACGGCGTGTGGCTCGTCCCCGGCTCGCCGTACGCCGACGAGGGGGCCGTGCTGCGTGCGATCACCGCGGCTCGGGAGGGCGGCGTCCCGTTCCTCGGCACGTGCGCGGGCATGCAGTACGCGGTCGTGGAGCTGGTGCGGAACGTGCTCGGCGCCCCGGCGAGCCACGCGGAGTCCGACGGGGAGTCGGACGACAACGTCGTGGCGGCGCTGGCGTGCTCGCTGTACGGCGAGGAGCGTCTCGTGACTCCGGTGCCGGGCACGCGGTTCGCCTCGTGGGTGGCCGAGCCGTTCCTCGGGATGCACTACTGCGGGTACGCGCCGACCCCTGAGGCGGTCGCGGCCCTGGCGGCGGCGGGGGTCGTCGTCGGGGCGGTCGCGGAGGACGCCGGGGCGGAGGTGCTCGAGCTCACCGGGCACCCGTTCTTCGTGCTGAGTCTCTTCCAGCCGCACATCGGGGCGTCGGCCGGGCGTCCGATCCACCCGCTGGTGCGGGCGTTCGCCGCCGCCCTCTGAGCGGCCTCCCCCGCCCATCGAGGCGGTCCGTCAGCTCGCGAGCGACCCGCGGACCACGGAGTCCCCGGAGTGGGCCGGGTCGCCGTCGAGGTGCTCCTCGGAGATGTCGACGACGGAGTAGGCGGCGACGTCCAGCCCTTCCGGTACGTCGAACCGCCCCTGGTCGCCTTCGAGCACCCCGAGACTCACGAGCCCGCTGACGTCGGGCTTCAGCAACCACACCTCGCGGAAGGTGCCCGCTGGTGCCGGCGCGTCGACCGAGACGACGATCTCGCGCCGTCCCTCCGCGGTGGTCTGCAGGACGGCCTCCCCCGAGGACCCGGCCCAGTCGGGCAGCGGGTCGAGGACGGCGCTGGCGACCGTCGTCTCCGCCGGCTCGAGGTCGCGTCGTTCCCAGAGCACGCCGCCTGCCACGCCGAGGACCAGCGCCGTGCTCGCGGCGACGAGGGCGGGGAGCCAGCCGCGCCGCTCGCGCCGGGCGGCCAGCTCGTCCGGGACGGTCGGTGCGGAGGAGCCGTCCTCGGCGGCGCGGGGCGCCTGGGGCGCGGGAGGTGGTGGCAGGACGTCGGGGACGTCGGAGAGCCCGAGCTCCTCGTGCACGCGGGTCCACACCGCGGGGTCGGGGGGCACGAGCTCGGGATCGGCTCCCGACGGCCGCGCGCCGGTCGCGACCCGGGTGAGCTCCCGGACCGTCTGCGCGCAGGTGTGGCAGGCGTCGAGGTGGGTGCGTTGCCCGGTCTCGAGCACGTCCTCGCCGAGCGCGTGGAGCGCGAGCGACTCGTCATCGATGTGCGGCATCGTCCACCTCCAATCGGTCCCGGAGCCGCATGAGGCTCCGTCGTACGTGGCTCTTGACGGTACCGAGGGGGAGCCCCAGCTCCTGCGCGATCTGCGCGTGGGTGAGGCCCCGGAAGAAGGCGAGGCGCAGGATCGTGCCCGCGGGGTCGCCCAGCAGCCGCAGCTCGTCCTCGATCACGATCCGGTCGGCGACGCGGTCGACGGGGGACTCCGGCGCCGGTGTGGCGGGCGCCGCCAGCCGGGCGGCGTCCTGCGACCGGCGGACCCGTGCGCGGGCCTCGTGGGCGTCGGCGACCGCGTGCCGGGTGATCCCCACCAGCCATGCGGGCAGGCGGGACCGTTCGGGGTCGTACCGCTGTCGTCCCCGCCACGCGGAGACGAAGACCTGTTGCGTGACGTCCTCGGCGTCCGTGCGGGAGCCGAGCGAGCGCAGCGCCATCGTGTGCACGAGCGCCGCCCACAGCTGGTACGCCTCCGCGAGCGCTCCCTCGTCCCCGGCGGCGAAGCGCTGCCCGAGACGCCGCACGTCGAGGCCGGCGTCGTCGGGCTCGGCGTCGTCGCGGTTCAGGGCGTGTCCTCGGGGTCGTGCGGGATCCGCGGGTGCACAACCGTCCGCGGTGACACGGCCGATCGTAGGTCCGACCCGTGCGGTGGGCCAGGCCTGGCGGACCGTTTCCCCCGGTCGGGGTGCCGGGCCGCTCACCGCTGGGGCGTCGCGACGACGACGACGTTGTCCGTGTACGAGCGGGCGTCCGCGTCCCACTCGCCGCCGCAGGTGACGAGGACGAGCCGCGGTCGACCGGACCGGTCGAACAGGCGGTCGGACGAGACGTCGGCCTTGGCCGTGGCCTCGGCCCGTTCCACTGTGTAGTTGTGCGAGGTGCCCTCCGCGGTGCGGACGCGGACGACGGTGCCCGGCTCGACGTCGGTGAGCCGGGCGAACGGGCCCACGCTGTCCTCGTCGTCGACGTGCGCGGCGACGACGGTGGCGCCCGCGGTGCTCGAGGGCGCCGCGCCGAACCGGTACCAGCCGGCGACGTCGGCGGACCCGGGCAGTCCCATCCTGCCGTGCTCGTCGACGCCGACGGCGCTGACCCTCATGTCGACGCCCAGCGCCGGGATCTCGACCCGGGTCGGCGCGGGCGGGGTGGGACGCGGGACGTCGCGGGCGGGTCGCACGGGCACCTCGACGGCGGGCTCGGACGGGGGGTCTGACGGCCGAGCCGATCGCGTCTCGGCGTGCGGCGGTGCGGTCGGCGGTGCGGTCGGCGGTGCGGTCGAGGCTGGTGCCGTGGCGCACGCCGTCACCACCGCGAGCGAGAGCACGACGGCCGCGGCGCGGGCGGCGATACCGGCCTCCCGTGCCGCGGCGTGACGGTCGCACGATCTCATCGGCGTCCGGAGTGTCCGTGCGCGTGGTGCTCACGGGCGTGCTGTCGCGCCGCCTTGACGAGCATCACGCCGGCGACCACCAGGAAGAGGCCCACGAACGCGCTGCCCGTGAGCAGTGCGATCGAGCTGAACGTGCTGCTCGGAGCGTCGAGGTCTGCCGCCAGACCGGAGGTACCGGCGGGCACGCCGTCCGGCGACGAGTGCAGCCCGTCCACCGTCTGCGTGGCGAGGGCCAGCGTTCCGTCGTCGAGGCTGCCCCAGGCGTACGCGATCGTGTTGACGCCGTCGGCGACCTCGACGTCTGTGGGCCCGAGCACGGGCTCGGTGGTGCCTGCGGCTGCCACCGCTGCCGAGACGGTGCCGGCCGGGAGGTCGAGGACCTCCTCGTCGGGGTTCTCCAGCCCGCTGATCACCGCTTCACCGCCCGCGAGCACGTCCACGGCCGGAGCTGCGGCGACGTGCCGGACGGTGAGTCGGCCCTCGCCGGCCGCGGTGGCGGAGGTGTCGTTGGTGAAGAGGGTGGCCGTCGGCCCGCCGTCGGCGTCCAGGTGGGCGACGGCGGTGTAGTTCCCGCCCGCCTCGAGCTCGAGGTCGACGGGGCCGATCACGGGCTCGCTGGTGTCCTCGGCGTCCGGCGCGGTGATCGCGACGGAGTAGGTCCCCGCCGGGAGGTCGAGCGGACCTGCCATGTCGCCCGGCTCGAAGTCGTCGACGGTGAGCTCGTCGTCCACCCAGACGTCGACCGGGGTGTCGGGGACGCCGTGCATCACCGAGAGCACCGCCCCGTCGTCGGTCGATGCGGATGCGGTGGGCGCGAGCCCGACCGCGGACAGTCCTAGCGCGGCGAAGGCGGTGACGCCGACGAGTGCGGCGCTGCGCCGTGCGGTGCGTTCCATGGTGCCTCCAGGTGTCGCGGCCACCGTGGGCGGCCGGATCGGTGCTGACACCTCTCCTTCCGGCGGGAGCCGCGACCTGGATGCAGTTCTTGTTGATCTTTCTATTTTTCGCCTGGCTAGCAGAATGTGCTCGCCTCCTCAGGCGCGGAACGCCCGCCCCATCACCTCGCGGGCCGGGCCGGTGCGGTCGAGGAAGCCGACCCCGCCGGCCTGCAGCTCGCGGGCCGCGTCGACGAGCGCCGACAGGGCGTTCCACGCGAAGGTGCCGCCGACGGAGATCCGGGCGACCCCGGCGTCGGCCAGCTCCTGGGGCGTGGGCCCGCCCGCGACGAGCAGCGCGTTGACGGGCCGGTCGACCTCGCGGCAGACGGTCGCGACCGCGGCCGCGTCGCGCAGCCCCGGCGCGTACAGCACGTGGGCGCCGGCCTCCTGGTAGGCCTGCAGCCGGTCGATCGTGTCGGCCAGGTCGTCCCGACCGTGCAGGTGGTTCTCGCAACGGGCCGTGAGCACCAGGTCCCCGGCGGCCCCGACCGCGGCCGCGACGCGCTCGACGGCGAGGGCGCGGTCGTAGATCGGCGCGTCGTCGCGGCCCGTGTGGTCCTCGATCGAGCACCCGGCCAGGCCGGCGTCGCGGACGTCCGCGACGGTGCGGGCGACGTCGGCGGGGGAGTCGGCGAAGCCGTTCTCCAGGTCCGCGCTCACGGGGACGTCGACGGCGGCGGCGAGCGCGGCCGCGTGCGCGAGCGCCTCGTCGCGGGTGACGGCGCCGTCGGCCCGGCCGAGCGTCGCGGCGAACCCGCTGCTGGTCGTCGCGACGGCGCCGAAGCCCAGGGCGGCGAGGATCCGCGCGGACCCGACGTCCCACGCGTTCGGCAGCAGGAGCGGGTCGCCGGGGCGGTGCAGGGCGAGGAATTCGGCGCTCATGTCGGGCACGCTACCGAGCAGCGCCGACACGCCCGCTGCCGGCCGTATCAGCGGCGTCGTGCCCGGGCTCCCCACGGGTAGGACGACGTGCGGCGCACGTGCGACGCCCCCTGACCGCGGCGACGCGGCCCGGTGCTCCGGGAGGGTAGCGATGAGACGACGGATCGGCGCGCTGATGGTCCTGCTGGCCCTGGCGACGACGGCGTGTGCCGGCGGTGACGGCGGGGAGGCGACGGACGCGTCACCGTCGGTGGCGTCCTCGCCCGCGGACGACGGCGGCAACAACGGTGGCGACGGCGACGGCGGTGACGGCGGCGACCTGGAGCAGCCGCTGCCGGAGTCTGGGGGTGGGCCCCAGGCCACGCTGGCGGGACTGCCGATCGGTGGGAGCGAGTTCGTGCTGGTCGACGACGCGTGGTGCGGGGAAGCGTTCCTCCAGACCTCGCCGCCCGACGGGGTGCGGGTCGGCATCACCGGGGTCTCGCCGGACACCGCGGGGGCCACCGTCGTGGACCGCCGGTGCGGCGGCACCCCGTGCGTCGCCGCCGTCTTGGAGTCCGGCGGTCTCAGCTCGTGCACCGTCGCCGTGCTGCCGCCCACGGCCGACACCGCGTCGGTCGACGTGACGATCGACGCCGTCGCCTGGTGCAGCACCCAGGCGGAGTGCGACGCCTACCAGGCGTCGTCGGGGCAGCAGGTGTGGACCATGTGCCATCCCCAGAACGGCTGCGAGCCCGTGACCGACGCACCGACGGAGCCCACCGAGCCCACCGAGCCCACGGACCCGGCGACGACAGACGCGCCCACCGAGCCTCCGACGGACGAGGAGCCCGACGCGGAGTCGTCGCCGTGACGGCTCCGCCGTCGGTGCCACCGTCGGACGCGGACGAGCCGAGCACGCTCGGGCGGGTGTGGTCGGTGCTGGGCTCGGTGGTGGCGCCGGCGACGTTCGTCACCGCGATCCTGTTCTACTTCGGCTACGTCTCCACCCGTGCGCAGTACCTGTACTTCGGCGTCGACGTGGACCTGCTGGGGTACGGCACGCAGGAGTTCGTCATGCGCAGCCCGCAGCCGCTGCTGGTGCCCATGCTCGCGGTGCTGGTAGCCGGCGCCGGGCTGGTGCTCGCCGACGCGGCGCTGCGCCGTCGGCTGGCCGCCGCACCGGACCCCGCCGCCCGGCGGTGGACCCGCGGCCTGGCGCTCGCAGGCGCGGGGGTGCTCGCGGCCGGCGTGGTGCTGCTCCTGGCCTACCCCGTGCTCGGCGGGTGGCCGTACTACCCGCTCGTCACGCCGTTGGTGATCGGCGCCGGCGCGGCGGCGCTCGCCTACGGCCTGACGTGGGCGCGGCGGCGGCACGGCGGGGCCCGCCCGCCCGGCCCGGACCCCACCCGGACCGCCGTCCTGCTGCTCGTGGTCACGGTGGTCGCGGCGCTCTTCTGGGCCACCGGAACGGTCGCCGGCTGGTCCGGGCGCGGCCAGGCCAAGGAGCTGGCGCGCGACCTCGCCGGCCTGCCAGCCGTCGTCGTCGACACGCCGCAGCGGCTGGAGGTCGGTGATCCCGCCGTCACCGAGGAGGAGCTCGCCGCCGGCGAGGGGGAGTACCGGTTCCGGTACCGCGGGCTGCGGCTGCTGGTCGAGGGCGAGGGTTCCCTGTTCCTGGTGCCGGAGCGGTGGTCGCCCCATGGCTCGACGCTCGTGCTGCCCCTCGACGACGTCCGCGTGAAGCTCCGGTTCGTCAACGACCCGCCGTGATCAGGTCGAGCGGCGCGTGCTGCGGGAGGATGTGGGCAGCACCCGCTGCGACCAAGGAGGGCACGTTGACCTGCCGACCCAGCCACCGGCCGAGCACGACACGGGGCACGGCGTGAGCCGCGAGCGCTTCCCCCGGTGGGTGTACGAGAGGGGCACGGAGCCCGACCCGCGGTTCTCGCTGGCCAACGAGCGCACCATCCTCGCGTGGCTCCGCACCGCGCTGGGGCTCATCGCCGGCGGGACCGCGCTCGAGGCGCTCGACCTGCCGATGGAACCGCACCTGCGCCTCGCGTCCGCGATCGTGCTGCTCGTCGCCGGCGCCGTCGTGCCGGTCGCGGCGGCGGTCGAGTGGGCCCGCTCGGAACGGGCGATGCGCGAGCACGGCCCGCTCCCGGGAGCGATCACCGGGTTCGTGCTGGTCGTGACCATCACCGTCGTGGGCATCCTCGTGCTGCTCGCCCTGCTGCTGTACTGAGACGGCCGTGCTGACATGACGGACCGTCCCCTCCCCCTCGTCGGGCCCGAGCGCGACCGCGGCCTCCAGGCCGAGCGGACGGCGCTCGCGTGGCGCCGCACGCTGCTGTCGTTCACGGCGGCGTGCGCGGTGGCGTGGCAGACGCTGCCGGGCGTGGACGGCCCGACGTCGTTCCTCCTGGCCGCCGCCGTCGGGCTGGTGCTCACCCCTCCGCTCTGGTGGTTCGCCCACCGGCACGCCCGGCACACGCACCGGCACCTCGACACCGCGGAGCCGCGCCTCCGGCACGGCCGGCGGATCGTGCTCATGTGCGCGGGCACGGCCCTGCTCGGCCTCGGGGGGCTGGTGGCGGTCGTCGTGTTCTGACGGGTTCTGCTTCACTGACGCCCATGCACGTCGTCGTGGGCCTGTTCCGGCTCTTCCTCGTGGTCCTCGCGCTCGTCGGCAACCGCGCCATCTGGCGCGACGGCGACGTGGAGGGCCTGGTCTACTTCACCAACCTCACGGGCTTCCTCGTGGTGGCCGTGTTCGGGTGGGCGGGCGTCGCGTCGCTGCTCCGCCGCGCCCAGCCGCCGGTGTGGGCCAAGGGCGTCGTGACGCTGGCGGCGTCGATCACGGGGCTCGTGGCGTGGCTCGTCCTCGCACCGGAGGACCCGGACGCGCCCGCCGTGTTCCTCGGGCTGACGGACGGGCAGATCGAGCACCAGGTGGTGCCCGTCGCCGTCGCCGTCGACTTCCTGCTGCTCGACGAGCACCGGCGGATGGAGGTCCGCGACGCCGCGGTGTGGATGGCGTTCCCCGTGCTCTACTTCGGCTTCGTGCTGCTGCGCGGGCAGCTCAGCCCGGGCAGCGAGTACCCGTACGGGTTCGTCGACCTCGACGCCCTCGGGTGGGGCGGCCTCGGCCTCAACCTGGTGGTCTACGGCGGCGCGTTCTACGTGCTGGGCCTCGTCGTCGTCGGGCTCGACCGGCTGCTCCCCACGCTGGTCGAGCCCGTCGGGACGGCGTCTCGTCGGGCTCGACCGGCGGGGGAGGGTGGCGTCAGGGGGTGACGATGGCGAAGTCCGGGTCGCCCGGGTCGAGGACGGCGGTCAGGCGGCCCAGGGCCGACGCGTCGCCGGTCACCTCGAGCCCCGCGGCGGCGAGCGCGTCCGGCGACCCGGCGGCGAGCGCGGGAAGGGCCTTCTGCGTCCCCGTGATCGTCGCGTCGGCGTCGCCCTGCTGGGCCGCCGCGCTGTAGGTGAGGACGCCGTTGGCGAGCCGGAGGCGGTACCGGGTGTCGACGTCGGTCAGCACGACGTCGATCGTCAGCCTCTCGTCCCACGCCTGCGGGCCGTTCACCTGGATGGCGATGGCGTCGAACAGCATCTCGGGGGAGAGGTTGGCGTAGATGTCGGGCGCGTTGGTCTCCGTCGGCGTGCCGAAGGAGCCGTCGCGCAGCTCGGTGGCGCCCGAGAGGTACACGCTGCGCCACGTGCCGTTCTCCGACCCGTAGCCGAGCTGCTCGTAGGTGTCGGCGAGCAGCTCGCGCGCGCCGGCGTGGTCGGGCTGGGCGAAGACGGCGTGGTTGGCGGCCTCGGCGGCCCAGCGGAAGTCGCCGGCGTCAAAGGCCTCGCGTGCGTTCGCGACCAGGGCGTCGACGCCGCCGGCGAGCTTCGCGTAGCGCTTGGCCCGCTCGACGGGGGTGTGCTCCCACAGGTGCGCCGGGTTGCCGTCGTACCAGCCCATGTACCGCTGGTAGACGGCCTTGACGTTGTGGCTCACCGAGCCGTAGTAGCCGCGGGCGTGCCACGCGCCCTCCAGCGCCGGCGGCAGCATGATCTCCTCCGCGATCTCGGCGCCGACGAGCCCCTTGTTGAGCAGTCGCAGGGTCTGGTCGTGCAGGTACGCGTAGAGGTCGCGCTGCAGCGACAGGTACTCGACGGCGCGCTCGCGGCCCCAGGTGGGCCAGTGGTGCGAGGCGAAGACGACGTCCAGGTCGCCGCCGAAGAGGTCGATCGTCTCGGTGAGGTACTGCGACCACACGTGGGGGTCGCGCACGAGGGCGCCGCGCAGGGTCAGGAGGTTGTGCAGGGTGTGGGTGGCGTCCTCCGCGGCGCACAGCGCCCGGTGGTCCGGGAAGTAGATGAGCATCTCGGACGGGGCTTCCGTCCCCGGCGCCATCTGGAAGACCATCCGCACGCCGTCGACGGTCTCCTCCTGGCCCGTCGTCGTGATGTGCACGGTCGGGGAGATCAGGGTGACGGTGGTGCCGGTCGAGGTGGTCTGGCCGAGGCCCGCGCCGACCTGGCCCTGGGGTCCGCGTGCCAGCGCCGCGCCGTACATGTAGCCGGCACGCCGGCCCATCGCGGTGCCCGCGTAGACGTTCTCCGACACGGCGTGCTCGGTGAACCCCTCGGGGGCGAGCACCTGGACGCGCCCGGCGTCCACGTCCTCCTGGGTGGTGACGCCCTTGACGCCGCCGAAGTGGTCGACGTGCGAGTGCGTGTAGATGATCCCGGTGACGGGGCGGTCGCCGCGGTGCTCGCGGTAGAGCTCGAGCGCGGCCGCGGCGGTCTCCTGGCCGATCAGAGGGTCGAGGACGATGACGCCGGTGGTGCCCTCGATGAAGGTCACGTTGGACAGGTCGAAGCCGCGCACCTGGTAGATGCCCTCGACCACCTCGAACAGTCCCTGCTCGGCGACGAGCTTCGACTGCCGCCACAGGCTCGGGTTCACGGTCTCGGGAGCGTCGCCGTCCAGGAAGTCGTAGGTGTCGTTGTCCCAGTACAGGGCGCCGTCCGGGCCGGTGATGGCGTTCGGCACACGAGCTGCGATCTTGCCGCGGGTCGCGTCCTCGAAGTCCTGAGTGTCGGAGAACGGCAGCGTGTTCAGGACCTCCTGCTGCTGCGCGGCGATCGTGGGCGTGGCTGGCTTCGGTGCGGTAGGCATGGCGCCAGGCTGGCACCGGTGGCGCGGGACCGCACGGTGAGCGTTCAGCCGTCGGCGGACGGCGCCCGGCGGGTGCGGCGACGCTCCGCGAGGTCGTACGCCTCGCGCACGGAGCCGAGCAGCACGTCGGTCTGCGGCACGACGGCGTCCTGGAGCCGCTTCGAGACGCCGCCGGTGGCGAACCTGCGCGCCAGCTCCTCGGGGACCCCGCAGACCACGACCTCGACGCCGTGCTCGTGCCAGCGGTCCAGGAGGCGGTCGAGGGACTTGAGGAACGTGGTCGACGGGATGCCGGCCGAGCCGCGCAGCGAGATCACGAGGGCGGCGTCGCGGGTGTGCGCGGTGTGCGGCCACTCCTCCTCGAGTCGGTTCACCTCGGCGAAGAAGCCGGTGCCCACGTAGTGCAGCACGGTGGTGCGGCCGCTCGGCAGGTCGGCGGGGGCGTCCTCGACGCCGAAGTCCCCGTCGCCCGTGGGGACGAGCCGGACCAGCCGGCCGCGCTTCGCCGCCTGGACCGCGAACAGCACGATCGACAAGGCGGCACCCAGGAAGATCGCCTGCTGCAGCGGCAGCTGGGTGGTGGCGAGGAACGTCACGACCAGCGCCGCCGCGGACAGCCACGACGTGCGGAACACGAGCACGATGTCTGCCCACCGGCCCACGATCAGCTCGCCTCCGATGACGAGCAGCAGCCCGCCGATGACGGCCATCGGGATGGTGCCGGCCAGCGGACCGACGGCCAGCACGATGACGATCAACCAGACGCCGGAGAAGATGCCCGCCCAGCGGGTCTGCGCGCCGCCGCTGGTCGCGACCCCCGTGCGCGACAGCGACCCGCCGGTCGGCAGCGCGCCGAAGAAGCCGCCCGCCATGTTCGCGAGGCCCTGTGCGGTGAAGTCCTTCGAGACGTTCGTGCGCGACCCGTCCGGGTTCGGCACGGCGGCGCCGATGCCCGCCGCCTGCGCGAGCGCGATGAGCGCGATGGCGAAGCCGCCGGACACGAGGTCCGGCAGGGCGCCGACGTCGGGCAGCGTGAACGGCGGCAGGGAACGGGGGATGGCGGCGATGTCGGAGACCAGCTCGACGTCGGTGCCGAGCAGCGTGACGACCACGGTGACCACCACGAGAGCCAGCAGCGTCGCCGTCTTGCGCAGCCGCGGCACCAGGCTCAGCGCCGCCCACGCGGCGACGGTCGCGACGGCGACGGCGACGGTCGGGCCGTCCCAGTCGCCGACGTGCGCCACGGCCTCGACGAGCTTGCCCACCGTGTTGTGCGACTGCGGCACGTACCCGGTCGCGTCCTTCACCACGCCGGCCACGATCTGCACCGCGATGCCGGCGGTGAAGCCGGTCATCACCGCCGTCGAGACGAACGACATCACCGACCCGAGCCGCAGCACGCCCAGCAGCGCCATCCACAGGCCCACCATCACCGTGAGCGCCGCGACCGAGCCCAGGTCCGACGGATCCAGGCCGGCGTCGGTGAGCACGCTCTTCGCCGACAGTGCGATGGCGCTCGTGAGCGTCGTGACCATGAGGACGGTGCGGGAGAAGATCGAGCCGATCACCGTCGGCACGGCGCCGGACCACAGGCCCATCGGCGCGGAGAACCCGCCCACCGTCGCGTACGCCATGCCCTCGGGGATGGAGAACAGGCCGGTCACGAATCCGGAGACGACGTCATGCGGGGTGGGCTTCGACAGAGGCACCCCAGCACAGTGCCGCACCGCGAAGGAGGCCGCTACCGGGCGAGACACGGGCGAACCGTCCCGGACGGCACGCGCCGATCGAGCCGCACCCCGGGGCGGCGGTCGCGGCTCAGCCGCAGTCGAGGTCCTCCCGCACGGACGCCGTCGCGTCGACGACGCCCTGGGCCTCGTCCTTGAGGGAGTCGGCGACCTCGGCGAGCGTCGCCTCGTCGTCGACCTGGGAGAACGCCGTCGCCAGGGCGTCCCAGCTGCGCGCGATGTCGTCCGTGCGGTCGTCGGTCACCTCGGAGACGCTCTCCTCCAGGGCCTTCTGGGCCTCTTCGGCCTGGTCGCGAGCGGCCTGCACCTCCTCGACGGTGGCGTCGGGCCCGATCGTGCTCGCGAGGTTCCGCAGCGCGTCCGTGTAGGCGGTGAGGTCCTCGCACGTCTGCCCGGTGTCGTCGCCCATGGCGTCGGTGCTGCTCTCGCCGCACCCCGCCAGCAGCAGCGCCGTCGCGCCCAGCAGCGCGCACCCGTGCCGGGCCGCCGTCGGCCGGCCCGTCGTCGATGGGGACATGTCGGCTCCTTCGTCGCGCCCTGACCTGCACCCTCTCCTCGAGGGTCGCCGACACCGGCCCCGCTCGCGCGGGGAGGCGGCACCCGAGAAATCACCCATTCGACGCGCCAAGTCCGCCTATGTCTGGCAACTTCGGAGTGGGTGCCCGCGCACAGCGTCGCGCGCGGGCGGAATGCACCGATGTGTGGAGGGGCACTGATGGTGGACGGTCGCAGGACTTCGGGAGCACGGCAGCGTCAGCAGGCGCGGCTGCGAGCACGACGGCGGGTGCGCCGCGGCGCGTCGGTGCTGGGAGTGCTCGCGCTCGCGCTCGCGGGGGCGGTCATCCCGGCGACGACGGCGTCCGCCGTGGAGTGGGGGATCCAGAAGCAGGTCACCAGCGGGCCGGGGCCGTACGAGCCCGGGCAGAACGTGACCTACGCGATCCAGATCTCCTGCTCCGACCCCAATGACGCGCCGTGCGTCAATTCCGTGATGACCGACGAGCTGCCCGAGGAGCTGATCCTCGTGGATGCGACGGTCAGCAGCGGGGACGGCGAGGTCGTGACGGAGGGCAACACCGTCACATACACCGACGACACGACGCCGAACGGCTCGCAGGCGCTCATCACCGTCACCGCCCAGGTGGACCCCGACCTGCCGTACAGCCAGAACGGCGTCCCGATCCCGAATACGGCCACGATCGACGCGGACAACACCGAGCCTGCGTCCGACGACGTGGAGATCACCCCGGTCGTCGAGCTCGAGCTCGACTCCGAGACCGCCAAGACCATCGACCCGGAGGGCGCGCTCGCGGAGCCGGGTACCCCGGCGACGATGACGCTCGAGGGCACCAACACCTCCAACGCCCCGGTCGACACCCTCGTCGTGCAGGACCCGGTGGACCCGACGGCCGACCCGAACCCCTTCACCTACCTCGAGTACTCGGGCACCGGTGACATCACGCTGCCGCCGAACGCCGACACGGTGGAGGAGGAGTACTGGGACGGCGACTCGTGGGAGCCGCTGGACGACACCGTCGACCCCACCACGGTGCAGGGTGTGCGCTACACGTTCAGCGGCGACATCCAGCCCGGGGCCACCGCGACCATCCCGGTGGACGTGCAGCAGAGCGAGGCGGTCACCGAGCTCAACGACCCGACCACCGTCACCAACGACACGTCGTCGTACGTGACGCTGGACGACGCCGAGTCCGACCCGGTCGAGGCGGAGGACACCTACCTCATCACGCCGCCGAACACCAGCGTCACCGCGTCCAAGAGCTTCAGCCCGGCCGAGGTGAGCGCGGGCGACCCGACCACGGTCACCCTGGGCGCCACGAACACCGGCACGCCCGTGGACACGATGACGATCATCGAGCCCGCGCCGGGGACCGACAGCCCGTTCGAGGGCGAGGACCCGATCACGTTCACCGGCTGGGGCACCGACGGGGCGGGCGCCGGGGTGGTGTGGCCCACGGGCGCGACCGAGGCCACGGTCACCTTCACCTGCGCCGACGGTTCGACGCCGAGCGACAGCACCACCGCGGCGAACACGCTGCCCGACCCTCCGGCGGGCTGCGAGGTGGTCGGGTTCACCATCGAGTACACCGGGACCATCGTCAACGGCGGCGCGGCGACCGTCCCCTTCACCGCGGACACCGACCCCGACCAGGACCCGGACAACGTCACGCACCCCAACGAGATCGAGGCGGACGTGCCGAGCGCCGAGCCGGCCACGGCGGACGCCGAGCTCGTCACGCTCGTCGACCGGCTCGCGACGGACATCGAGAAGATCGTCACGCCGTCGACCATCCCGGCCGTGCCGGGGCAGAGCGTCGTGGTGCAGCTGCCGAGCCAGCTCCTGCCCTTCGGGCCCGACGGGTCGACGACCGAGGCGAACACCTTCGTCGTCCAGGAGCCGGTCGACCCGGCGAACCCCGGCGAGTTCTGGGAGAACTTCGCGGCCACGGGCGTGCGCAGCACCGACGTGCCCGCGAACGCGACGCTCACCGTGAACTACTGGGACGGCGACTCGTGGGAGCCGGCGCCCGGTTGTGGGCCGACGGACGGCCCCGCCACGGTGAACTGCGACCTGCCAGCGGGAGCCGAGGGCGTCCAGTTCGTCTTCACGTCCGACGACGGCTTCCCGCCCGGCACGGAGTTCCAGCCGAACTTCACCGCCGACTACACGGGGCCCACCGACCGCGACGACCCCATCGAGAACTGCGGCTACTCCGCGGCGTCGGCCGACACCGTCGACCTGACCGACCCGGTCGAGGGCTGCGACACGGTCGACCCGTTCCCCGTGGACGGTGAAGGGCCGGGCGACTTCATCGACAAGACGATGCTCGGGGACCCGGCCACCGTCCGGGCTCGCACGGACGACCAGGTGACCGCGCAGATCACCTGGTCCACCGGCGGCTTCTCGGGCGTGGACCCGATGGTCATCTCGGACATCGAGAACCCCGAGACCACGGCGATCGCCGACTCGTTCTACGACGCCTTCAACCTGGTGAGCGTGGACCCGATCGACGCGTCGGTCGACCCGATGATCCAGTACGACCAGGTCGAGAGCGTCGAGCTGTTCATCGACGGAGCGTGGGTCGAGGCGTCGGGAGACCCCTGTCCGGAGGCCTGTGTCGGCACGTTCCCTGGCTACACGCTGACGGCGGAGGAGCAGGAGTCGGCGACGTCGGTGCGCCTCACGTACACGGAGTCGCCGTCGCGGTCCGCGAACCCGACCGACCCGACCGCGCCGGCGGCGGGCGACGGCGTCGCGCGGTCCACGCAGTCCGACGGCCGCCACCTGGACCTCACGTTCCAGGTGCGCGACTTCAAGCGCAGCAACCCCGACGAGGCGGTGCTCGGCGCGACCTCCGGGACCATGTACAACACGGACACCGCGGGCGTCGTCAACGACACCGCGGAGGGGACGGCGACGTACGACGGCGAGGAGTTCACCGACGCCGACGCGGACACCGCCGAGATCCTCGACGTGCCGCTCAACGTCACGGTCGACAAGGAGTGGACGGGCGGCCCGCTCTCGGTGCCGCCGCCAGGTACCCCGGACGAGTTCTACCCGTCGACCACGGTGACGGTCACGGGCACCAACAACTCGGCGGCGAAGATCGAGGAGCTGCGGCTCGCCGACCCGGGCGCGGTGGACTCCGACGACGTGCAGACAGCACCCGGCACCCCGCCGTTCGACGCCTTCACCCTGACGGCGATCGAGCTCTCCCCGCCCGCGGGCACCGAGACGACGACGGTCACGCTGACGAACGAGGCCGGCGAGACCGCGACCTTCACCGAGGCGGAGGCCGAGGCTCTCGGCCCCGACGTGCTGGCCCAGGTCGTCGGTGTCGAGGTGGCCTACGACGGCCTCGTCGAGCCCGGCGCGGCCGGCACGATGGACCTCACGCTGCAGCTGCGCGAGACCGACCGGTACACGGACGCCCCGATCACGGTCGCGGACTACAGCCCGGTGCCGAACGGCGCGGTCGCGACGCTCGACGACCCGGGCGGCACGGGCGGCGACGTCCGCCAGGCGTTCGACGACGCGAACATGGTCCTGCAGGACGCCGCGATCTCGCTCGAGGTGGGCAAGTCGTTCGACCCCGACACGATCGTCGAGCCGAACAACGGCGTGGGCCCGGACGGTGACACCCCCGTGGTCATGACGCTCACGGGGCAGCCGCTCGGCCCGTCGCGCAGCGTCGAGATGGTGCTCACCGACGACGACCCGCAGTTCTGGAACCAGTACGACTTCGTCGGCTTCGACCCGGGTGCCGCACTGGCGACCCCGATCGACCAGGTGCAGGTGGATGTCTTCACCGGTGGCACCTTCGTCGGCGAGCCGGACTCGCCCGACCCGGTGACGGTGACCGGCGGCGCCTGGGTCGAGGGGACCCCGTCGAGCACGTTCACGCTCCCCGACGGCGTTGAGCCGGCCGACGTGCAGGGCCTGCGCTTCACCTTCACCCGCGCGGACGGCGACATCTGGGAGAACCCGGCCACCCCGACCCAGGAGGTGCCGATCCAGATCCTGCGCCGCGACGAGATGCGTTCCGGGGGCGAGGTGCAGCACGACCTGGAGGGCAACCCGGTGGCACCGGGCGAGACCGCCCCGGGCGTCGCGAGCAACTCCGTGCAGGGCAGCACGACCGGCGCGGACCTCGTCGTGGACCCGGGAACGGGCGACCTCGTCCCGGTGTCGAGCACGGACGAGGCCGAGTCGTCGATCCTCTACCAGCACGCGACCAACGGCGTGACGATCGAGAAGGACTTCGCCGGCACGCCCAGCGGCAGCACCCAGGCCCCCGACGCGACGTTCCCGATGAACATCACGTTCACCAACACCGGTGACCGGCCCATCGTCGACCCGGTGGTGACCGACGCCATGCCGATGGACGACGAGGGTCCGCAGCTCACGCTGGCCGAGGACGCCGACGAGCCCTTCAGCTACGCGCTGGGCGGGGTGGACGACCCCGACACCAGCACGCCGGACCTGCCGACCGACGCCGCCCAGGTGACGGTCGACCAGACGGGCGACATCGAGAGCCTCGGGTTCAGCTTCCCCGAGGGGTCGGTACTCGAGGTGGGGCAGAGCTACACCATCACGGTGCAGGTCAACTTCCGGTTCGCGATCGAGCCGCAGACGCTGGTGGAGAACACGGCCGGCGTCACCGGCGACCGGCCGTGGGACGAGTGCTCGCCGCGGCTGAACGAGGAGACCGGGGCCTGCGAGGCGGATGCCGACGTCACCCCGACCGGCACTGCGGTGCTGCAGCAGCAGAAGTTCGTCAAGGCGACGGACGATGACGAGCTCGACGTCATGATCGACCCGGACTACACCGGATCGATCACCGAGTGCGAGCCGAACGCGTTCGGCTTCTATGCGTACCCCTGCACCCCGGTGATCGCCCCGGGGCACGACGAGACGTGGCGCGTCCGGGTGGACAACGTCGGCAACCTGCCGATGAACAAGGTGGTCATCTACGACCGGTTCCCGACGATCGGGGACACCGGCTCCCTGCCGACCTCGACCACCCAGCGCGGGTCGCAGTGGTCGCCGATCTTCACCGACGACCCGCTGCCGCAGGTCGTGAACGCACCGGAGGGGAGTGAGGTCGAGTACTTCTACACCACGGTCGACGACTACTGCGGCGACGACATCCAGGACCCGCTGAACGAGCCGATCTGCTCGACAGACCCGGATGCCGGCGGCTGGGCGCCCCTCACGCCCGACCTCAGCGACGAGGAGCTGCAGTCGATCACGGCCATCAAGAACGTCATCACGTTCCCTGAGGACGACCTGTTCCAGCCCGGCCAGTTCATCGCGCTCGAGGCGACGTCGACCACCCCGCCGGTGGCTCCGGAGGCCGGCGACCGGTCGATCGCCTGGAACTCGGCGGCGGCGTCCGGCGTCGTCGTGTCGCCGCAGGGGAACTTCAACCTGCTGCCCACCGAGGGCGTCAAGGTCGGCGTCGCCACGGCGACCGGCCCGCTCGAGGTGAACAAGGTGGTCACGGGCGAGGGGGCCGAGTACGCCCCGGACTCGTTCGACCTCACCGTCGAGTGCACGTCGGCGGTCGGGTCGTGGGTGGAGACGGAGCTCGACCCGATTCCCATCACCGTCACGCCGGGAACTCCGGTGACGGTGCCGAACCTTCCGTACGGCGCGGAATGCACCGTCACGGAGGACCCGGCCGCCGGGCAGACCGAGCTGATCGTCGGCAGCGTCACCATCGGTGAATCGCCGGACGTCACCGAGCTCACGGCGGTCAACGTGTACGACCTGGCGAGCATCGACCTCTCGAAGGAGGTCGTGACCGACGCGGTGGACCAGGACGGCGAGCCGGTGCCGTTCGGCCCGTTCGAGGCCACGGTGGAGTGCACGTTCCTCGGTGAGGACGTCTACGCCGAGGGCTATGGGCCGGACGACCCGATGGTGGTCGCGCTCGAGGACGGCGAGACGGTGACCCTCGACGGGCTGCCCGTCGGCTCCGAGTGCACCGTGACCGAGACCGGCACGGGCAACGCGTCCTCGGTGTCCATCACCGTGGCGCAGGCCGGCCAGGACCCCGTCGTCACGGACGGCCCGTCGGCGGACCTCACGCTGGAGCCCGACGTCCTGGGGGAGTCCACGAACGACGTCACCCTGAGCAACGTCTACGACGTCGGCTCGATCGAGCTCACCAAGGTCGTGGACGGTGCCGGTGCCGGCGAGTTCGGCGACGGCCCGTTCACCTTCGACGTCGTGTGCACGTACGACGACGACGGCGACGGGCCGCTGGAGCCACGGACGGTCTACGACGACTCCGTGAGCCTCGGCGGCGACGACCCGCTGGTGCTGACGATCGACGACCTGCCCGCGGGGGCGGTCTGCGACATCACCGAGACGGACGACGGCGGGGCGACGGACACCGTCGTCACCCCGAACCCGGTGACGGTCGGTGCCGACGAGACGGCCGAGGTGACGGCCACCAACACGTTCGACCTCGGGTCGGTCGCGGTGGACAAGGTCGTCACCAACAACACCGGCCTCCCCGTCGACGCGCTCGGGCCCTTCGAGGTGACGATCGCCTGCACCTACGAGGGCGAGGCCGTCGAGATCCCGGGCGGCGCGACGCAGGAGCTCACGCCGGGCACCCCCGTCAGCTACGACGGGCTGCCGGTCGGCTCCGAGTGCGTCGTCACCGAGACGGACGACGGCGGCGCGACGTCGAGCACCGTCTCCACCCCGGTGGAGGGCGGCGAGCCCGGCGAGGCCGTCGTCGGCGGCGACCCGGCCGAGGTCACGGTGACGAACGTCTTCGACGCCGGCGACGTCACGGTCAGCAAGGCCGTGGACGGTGACGGCGCGGCCTACGCGCAGGGACCGTACGAGGTCACCCTGGCCTGCACGTTCAACGGGCAGGACGTCGAGATCCCCGAACCCGGTGCGACGCAGACGCTCAACGCCGGCGACACCGTCACCTACGAAGACCTGCCGATCGGAGCCGAGTGCACCGTGACGGAGAGCGACCAGAACCAGGCGACGTCGGTGACGATCGAGCCGGAGAGCGTCGTGGTCGGGGGTGAGGACGGCACCGAGACGAGCATCGCGGTGGACGTCACCAACACCTACGACCTCGGCCAGTTCACGGTGACGAAGGACGTCGTCGGCGACGGCGCGGACTTCGGCATCGGGCCGTTCACCGTCGAGGCCGCGTGCACGTTCGAGGGCGCGGACGTCGACATGGACTCCGGCAGCATCGGCGGCGCGACCCGCACCGTCGAGCCGGGCGGCACGGTCACCTACTCCGGCCTGCCCGTCGGCGCGGAGTGCGACATCACGGAGCCCGACGACTACGGCGCCACGGACGTGACGATCGACCCGGAGACGGTCACCGTGCCCGGCGAGGGCGACGACCCGGTGGAGGTCATCGTGACCAACACCTACGACGTCGGCGCGATCGAGGTGGACAAGGAGCTTGCCGGCCTGGGTACCGACATCTACCCGGTCGGACCGTTCGAGGTCACTCTTGAGTGCACCTTCGAGGGCGAGCCCATCGAGATTCCCGGCGGGGCGACCCGAGAGTTCATGCCCGACGACCCTGCGGTCTACGAAGGGCTGCCGGTGGGGGCCGAGTGCGCCGTCACCGAGACCGGCACGTTCGGCGCGACGGAGACCACGATGACTGTCGGTGACGGTGAGCCCGTCGACGGCACGTCGGCCGACGTCGTCGTTCCGGAGAACGACGAGGACGGCCCGACCTCGGTGACCGTCACGGCCACCAACACCTTCCTCACGAGCCCGCTGCTGGTGCGCAAGACGGTGGACGGTGACGGCGCGGCGTACGCGCCGGCCATGCCCGAGCCCCCGTACACGGTGGACTCGATCGACGAGCTCCCGTACGAGGTGACCCTTGCGTGCACCTTCGACAACGGGGACGAGGTCGTCGACGTGCCGATCGTCGCGGGCCCGACGCGCAAGTTCGGGCCTGGCTTCCCGGCCGCGTACTTCGGGATCCCCGACGGGTCCGAGTGCACGGTGACGGAGAGCGACACCGGCGGCGCGACGACCGTGACGGTGTCGCCTGACACGCCGGTCGTCATCGACGAGGACGAGCAGGCGGTCGTCGACGTGACCAACACCTACGACCTGGGTGAGTTCCAGGTGGAGAAGGTGGTGGACGGCGACGGCGCGCAGTACGGCACGGGGCCGTTCGAGGTGACGGCGGAGTGCACGTTCGAGGGCGAGGCGATCGACATGGACGCCGAGGCCATCGGGGGTGCGACCCGCACGATCGCGCCCGACGAGCCGGGCACGTACGGCGGTCTCCCGGTGGGCGCGGACTGCGTCGTCACCGAGACGGAGTCGGGCGGCGCGACGTCGACCACGGTCAGCACGACCGTGGCGGACGGCGAGCCGGGCCAGGTCGTGGTGCCGGGCGTGGACGCCGACCCGGCGGCCGTCACGGTGACCAACACCTACGACCTGGGCGAGTTCCAGGTGGAGAAGGTCGTGGACGGCGACGGGGCCGCGTTCGGCACGGGGCCGTTCGAGGTGAGCGCCGAGTGCACCTTCCAGGGCGAGCCGATCGACGTGCCCGGCGGGGCGACCCGCACGGTCACGCCGGACGGGCCGGCCACGTACGACCAGCTCCCGATCGGTGCCGAGTGCGTCGTCACCGAGACCGACGCCGCGGGCGCGACGTCGTCGACCGTCTCCACGGCGGTCGAGGACGGGGAGCCGGGCCAGGTCGTGGTGCCGGCCGCGGACGCCGACCCGGCGGTGGTCACGGTGACCAACACGTTCGACGTGGGGTCGGTCGCGGTGGAGAAGGTGGCCGACTTCGAGGGCGACGCCTACGACGTCGGGCCGTTCGAGGTGACCCTCGCCTGCACGTTCCAGGGCGAGGACATCGAGGTCCCGGACGGCGCGGCACGCGAGATCGCGGCGGGCGACACCGTCACGTACGCGGGGCTCCCGATCGGCGCGGAGTGCGTCGTGACGGAGTCGGACGACGGGGGCGCGGCGTCGTCGACGGTCTCGACCGTGGACGGGGGCGACCCGGGCGCGGTGACGGTCGCGGCCGACCCGGCGTCGGTCACGGTGACGAACACGTTCGACGCCGTCCCGCCGCCGGTCGACCCGGGCGACGACGGTGACACCGGCGGGGGCGGCTGGCTCCCGACCACCGGTGCGGACATCGCCCTGTGGGTCGGCCTCGCCGTCCTGCTCGTGGCCGGCGGCATCATCCTCGTGGGGGTGCGGCGCCGGCACCAGCCCTGACCGACGCACCGACGGCGCCGACCCTGGTCACAGGGTCGGCGCCGTCGGCGTCCCGGGAGCGTGCAGCGGGAGTCCGCCGTAGGTTCGACATGAGCGCGACCTGCGCCGTCGTCGGCAAGGAGGGAGCAGTACCGTGACCGCAACTGGCATCATCACCGCGATCATCATCGGCGCGATCATCGGGGCCCTCGGGCGCCTGGTCGTGCGCGGGCGGCAGAACATCTCCATCATCGTGACGATCATCGTCGGGATCGTCGCGGCGCTGCTCGGCACCTGGATCGCGAACCTGCTGAACGTCAACGACACGGGTGGCTTCGACTGGCTGGAGCTGATCTTCCAGATCGTCCTGGCCGCCATCGGAGTGTCCATCGTCGCCGGGATGGGCGGACGCAAGCAGACGACGCCCTGACCCTCAGCCCTGCGTGATGTCCTCGGGCACGTCGGCCCGGCGGGCGTGCCCGAGGACATCACGCACGATGACGGTCACGGGCGCCGACAGCATCGCGCCCAGCAGGCCGGCGAGCACGGCGCCGATGATCGTCGAGCCAAGGTTCACGATCGGGTGCAGCCGCAGCTGGTCGGAGGACAGCTTGGTGAGCATCAGCGTCTGCACCACGTTCTGCACCACGAGGATGACGGCGAGCAGGATCAGCGCCGACGTCGGGCCCTGCGAGCCGAGCGCGATGAGCACGGCGAAGGCGCCGGAGAAGATCGCACCCAGGTACGGGATGTACGAGGTCACGAACGTGACGAGCGCGATCGAGAACGCCAGCGGCACGTCGAGCAGGATCGCGGCGACCCCGATGAGCACCGCGGTGACGAGGCTCGACGACGTGAGCGCGCCGAAGTAGCGGCGCAGCGTGGTCGTGGCCTCGTCGACGACGACGCGGCCGGGCGTGCCCCTGACAGACGAGTGGCGGGCCGCGAACTCCTCGATGCGGGGCCAGTCGGCCATCACGTAGAAGAGGAAGAAGACGGCGACGAAGGTGCCGACGACGAAGGCGGCGGCGCTGGAGAACACGCTCCCGAACAGGCTGGCGACGCCGCCGGCGAGGGAGCTCGTCGTCTCGCTCAGGTCGACGCCGGTCAGGTCGAGCGTGGTGCCGGCGAGCTGCTGCTGGAGGGTGTCGAGGCCGCTGCCCAACCGGTCGGTGATCTCCGCCGACTGGTCGACGACGCCGTCGGCCGTGACCCAGACGGCGACCGCGAGGACCGCGCCCAGCGCGACCAGGACCGCGAGGGAGCCGAGGCCGCGCCGCAGCCCGAGGGACTCGAGGCGGTCGACCAGGGGGTGCAGCAGCACGCCGAGCACGGCGGCGACGACGAGGGGGACGGCGAGGCCGCTGATCGCGGACACGGCGGCGTAGACCACCACGGCGGCCGCGGCGATGCCGACGACCGCCCACCCGATCTTCCCGAGCCGCAGCACGCCGTCGCCGGGGTGCCGCGCCGTCTCCGTGGCGGGCTCAGGGTCCTGGTGGGGCACGGTTCTCCTCGGGTCAGGTCCCGAGCATCATGCCGCGCGCACGGCGGGAGCGCGCGCTGCGCGCGGAGTCAGGCGGCGGTGCCGAAGTCCTTGCGGCGGCGTTCGCCGTGCGCCGTCTCGCCGTCGGGCACGATCGCGTCGGGCGGTACGACCACGCCGGACGGGACGCGGCTGTCGGTGCCGAGGCGGGTGCCGGAGCCGACGCGGGCGTCGTCGCCGACGACGCCGCGGACGCCGACGTGCACGTTCTCGTCCACGCGGGCGCCGCGCCCGACGACGGCGTCGACGTCGACCCAGCTGAACCGGCCCACCTTGGCGTGGGCGCCCACACGGGCGCCGGCCTCGACGTACGCGCCGGGCCGGATGGTGGCGTCGGGGTGCACGGAGGCGTGCGGCGAGACGAAGCCTTCGCCGTTGTCGTGCCGGAGGTACCGGGTGAACTTCCCCGGCTCGTGCTCGACCTCGACCTTTCGGGGGATGCGTCGCAAGAGTGCTCCTCAGGGTGCGGGTGAATCTTGTGACATAACGCGCAAGCGGCCACTGGTGTTCCCGGACGCGGCCTCGGCGGTCGGACGGCTGCGCGTTCCCGTGTGCAGTACGGTCGGGTCCTCAGCGGGAACGCCACCAGGTGGCGCGTCGACGAAAAGGAGCGCTGGCGTGCGCAGACATCGTGCGAGGCTGGCGGACGTGGCCGAGGCCGCGGGCGTGTCGATGTCGACCGCGTCGAAGGCGATCAACGGCCGCGGCAGGATCTCCGCCGCCACCCGCCGGCGCATCCTGGACAGCGCGCGCGAGCTGGGGTTCGTCGCCAGCAGCGGCCCGGGCCGGCAGCCGGTCACGTCGGTGGGCGTGCTCGCCGCAGACCTCGAGTCGCGGTTCTCGCTGCCCATCCTCGACGGGCTGGAGGACGGCCTGAGCTCGTACTCCTCGTTCGTGCACCTCTGCAACGCCCGCGGCGACCGGCTGCGCGAGCGGCACCAGCTCAACGCCCTGCTGGACCGCCGGGTCGACGGGCTGATCGTGGTGGGCGGGCGAACCGAGGAGCGGGACCCGGTCGGGGAGGACCTGCCCGTCCCGGTCGTCTACGTGCACAGCCGGTCCCGCGACCCCCGGGACACCTCGCTGGTCGTCGACGACGCCCAGGGCGGCCGCCTCCAGGTCGAGCACCTCGCGGGGCTCGGGCGGACCCGCGTCGCGCACCTCAGCGGCCGGCCGCAGTACCGGGTGGCCGCTGACCGCAGGATCGGCGTCGCGGAGGCCATGGAGGCCCAGGGCCTGCGGCTCGTCGCCGACCTGGCCGACGGCCCGCGGACCGCCCTGTGGGGACGTGCGGCGATGCTCCGCGTCCTGACGGACGTCGGGGCCGGCGCCGTCGACGCGGTCGTGTGCGACTCCGACGCCATCGCGCTCGGGGTCATCGACCGGCTCCGCCGGGAGTCCGTGCGAGTCCCCGAGGACGTGGCGGTCGTCGGTTACGAGAACTTCGGCCCGCTGGTGTGGAACTCCGACCCGAGCACCACGAGCGTCGACATGAAGCTCGAGGAGATGGGGCGCGAGGCGGCGAGGCTCCTGCACGGCGCGCTCGCGGGTGGCGGCCTCGAGCCCGGGGTCGTCGCGATGCCGTGCGAGCTGGTGCCGCGGGGCTCGACGACGCCCGGTCTCTGACCCGCACCTCCCGCCCGAGCGTCGGCCCGACGCCGGCGCGCCCCCTCGTCGTTCCTGTTGACGTGCGCGGACGTCGGCGCTACGTTCAGGAAACCGCATTCCCACAATGTTGCGCACGTACAGAGAGGTACGGACGATGAGGGCACGACGGTCGGCAGCACGATCCGCGGTGGCAGCCGCCGCCGGAGTGGCGGCGGCCCTGGCGGTCGCGGTCCCCGCGGCACCGGCGTCGGCGGGCTACGACGCCCTGCCGGCGTTCCCCGGGGCGGAGGGGTTCGGGTACGCCGCGACGGGAGGCCGCGGTGGCGAGGTCTACCACGTCACGAGCAAGGAGCTGACGGGCCCGGGGACCTTCCACGACGCGCTCACCACGGCGGGCGACGTGCCGCGGACGATCGTCTTCGAGGTCGCGGGGGACGTGACGATCCCGCAGATCGTCGCGCGCGACAAGCACCAGATCACGATCGCCGGCCAGACCGCGCCCGGCGACGGCGTGACGATCAAGGGCAACACGATCCGGTTCGTCGAGAGCAGCGACATCGTCATCCGGAACATGCGGTTCCGGCTGGGCTCGGGATCCACGGACGACGCGATGTACATCGAGGACTCGCAGGACGTCATCGTCGACCACTCGTCGTTCTCCTGGGCGGGGGACGAGGTCCTCTCGATCAAGAGCAAGGACTACGACGACCCGCGGTCGAAGAACATCACGGTGCAGTGGTCGATCATGTCGGAGGGCCGGCTGACCCACTCCATGGGCGGGCTCGTCGAGATGAACACCATCTCGATGCACCACAACCTCTACGCCCACAACAACGACCGGAACCCGAAGACCAAGGGCGTCATGGACTTCGTGAACAACGTCGTCTACAACTGGGGCGACTTCCCCTACGTGGCCGGCGGCGAGTCCGGTACCAAGGGGTACGGCAACGTCGTGGGCAACTACTTCGTCGCCGGCGTGAACTCCGCGAACCCCACCGCGGCGGTCGTGCGGGGGAACGAGAACTACCAGGTGTTCCTCGAGGGCAACCGGATCGACAGCAACCGCGACGGTGTGCTGAACGGCCGGAACACCGGCTCGGGGATGATCGAGGCCGCCCGCCCGGCGGTCCGGGTGCCCGAGCGGTTCGAGTACCCGCCGGTGCACACCCAGAGCCCCCGCCGCGCGCTCGACCTGACGCTCGACCACGCCGGCGCCTCGGTCGCGCGCGACGCGGTGGACGCGCGGGTCGTCGACGAGGTGCGGCACCAGACCGGCGCGATCATCGGGGACGAGTCGGACGTCGGCGGCTACCCCGAGCTCGACGAGGGCACCCCGGCGACGGACGCCGACCGGGACGGCATGGCCGACGGCTGGGAGAGCGCGCGGGGCCTCGACCCGTCCGACCCGGAGGACCGCAACGGCGACGACGACGGCGACCGGTACACGAACCTCGAGGAGTACCTCAACGAGCTCGCCGCGCCGGGCTTCCCGAAGGGGTACCCGATGACGCCGGTGCCGTGGTCCGGCGACGCCTTCGAGCCGCCGGCGCCGGAGGCCCCGGCCACCGCCCCGGTCGCGCCGCTGGAGGGCGACGCGATCCGCAGCGCCGTCGTCACCGACTCGAGCAGCAACGGCGCCGCCAACGCCGCGCTGTGGTCGATCCAGCAGGACCTGCAGGTCGGGGACCTCGTCGCCGGGGACCGGACGACCGGCAGCAAGGCCTACCGGTTCACGTCGGTGCCCGCGGAGATCCAGGGGCTCGAGTGGATCCGGTCGGCCGTCGAGTCGCGCGCCGCCACGAACGACGACCTGCTCTCCTTCTACCTGCCCGTGGACGCCGACGTGTACGTCGCGCACGACACCCGCGTCTCGCCGCGCCCCGCGTGGCTGACCGACGACTACGAGGCGACCGGCGGCACCGTCACCGACGACCACGGCGGTGAGTGGGACCTGTTCAAGGCGCGGTTCCCCGCCGGGTCGCACGTGGTGACCGGGGCCAACGCGGGCGGCACCGTCCTCAACTACTTCGTCGCCGTGGACCCGGTGCCGGGCGCGAGCGAGCCCGTGGGCACCGCCCCGGGCGAGGTCCGCGCGGAGCCCTCGGGGGCCACGGGCGACCCGGAGGTCGCGCTCACCTGGACGGGGTCGGCCGGCGCGACCGCCTACCTGGTGGCCCGTGCGTCGTCGTCCGAGCCCGACCTGCGGGTCGTCGCGAGCACCACGGACACCTCGTTCCGCGACGCCGACGTCGAGGCTGGCGTGCCGTACCGGTACCAGGTGACGGCGGTCGGGCCGGGCGGGGCCTCGGACGCGTCCGCCGAGGTGAGCGCGCTGGTGACCACGGGATCGACGACGGCACCCGCGCCCGGCGACCTCGACGTCACCGCCGAGCGGAGCTACTCGGTCGACCTCGGATGGGCGGAGGTGGACGCGGCCACCGCGTACGGCGTCTACCGGGCGCCGGCCGCCGGCGGCGACCTCGAGCTGCTCGGCCACGTGGCCGACCCGGGGTATACCGACGAGACCGCGGAGCCGTCGTCGACGTACCGCTACGCCGTCACCACGGTGTCGCCGGGCGGCGAGTCGGAGCCCTCCGCCGAGGTCGAGGCCGCGACGTCGGGCCCGCTGGAGCCGGCCGTCGCCCCGGCGGGGGTGCGGGCGACGGAGGTCTCGGCCGCGGCGTTCACCCTCGACTGGGAGCCGGTGGACGGCGCCGAGACGTACCAGGTGTACCGACGGGACGGCGGGGGCGCGTTCGCCCCAATCGGCACCACCACGGGGTCCACCGCGGCGCCCGGGTTCACCGACGACACGATCAGCGCCTCCGTGGCCTCCTACGACTACGCTGTCACGGCGGTGAACGAGCTGGGCGAGTCGGAGCGGAGCGCGAGCCTCACCGTCCCGCTGCCCGTGCCCGCGCCCCCCACCGACCTGCGGGTGGGGCTCCAGGGCGCCACGTTCACGGGTCTGGCCTGGACCTCGGGCGGGGGCGCGACGGAGTACCGCGTCCTGCGGTCCGAGGCCGGCGGCGAGCCGCAGGAGGTCGGCGTCGCGAAGGTGCACACGACCTACGACCGGGCCCTCGAGCCCGGCACGGAGTACACCTACCGAGTGGTGGCCGTGAACGCGGCCGGCACGTCCGAGCCCTCCGTGGCCGTGACGGCCAGCACCCTGCCGCGTTAGCGCGTCCTCGGCGTAGCGCCTGATGACGGTTCCGGCACCGGAACCGTCATCAGGCGCTACGTCGATGTCAGACGGTCGCGGGGAACCCCTCCAGCTGGACGTCCCAGTCGGAGGGGAACCCCGCCCCGCCGCCGGGTTCATCCATGTGGGCGCGCGCCATCAGCGCGACGGCCGCGAGCAGCCCGCCGTTGCCCGGCAGGTACAGGGGCAGGGACTCCGTCTGGTGGTTGTGCCCGTTCGGCAGCACGACGTTCTTGCCCGCCGGGTTCATGAGCGCGTCGACCGCCCACCCGGGCTCGCCGAGGCGCGTCGCGGTCATCGCCATCATGGGGTAGTCCCAGCCCCAGGTGGTCGTCCAGTCCCAGTCGCGCAGCACGTCCTGGTAGGTGGCGCGCATGACGTCGGCGTCGATGAGCCCGACGTCGGGGACGATGCCCAGCGCGCCGAGCATCGAGGGGTGGTCGGTCCGGATCGTGTACGGCTCGACGTCGACGCCGGTGTAGACGCCGTCGCGCACGTGCGGCGTCGTCATGTCCTCGGCGACCTCGGCCCACCGCTCCTGGACCGGCAGGCCCAGCCGCTCGCGCCACGCGTTGGCGGTGCGCAGCGCCCAGCGCCAGTACGCGAGCTCGAACGGCGGGTTGGACAGGCGGGCCCGTTCGCCCGCGTAGCTCTCCTGCGCGGGCACGAGCGGGGGACCCAGCGTGAACCCGTCCGGGCCCTCCTGGGCGAAGTCGGCCATGAACTCCGCCGAGGCGAAGACGACCTCTGCCTGCTCGCGCAGGAAGGCGTCGTCGCCGGTGACCCGGTGGACGAGCTCGGAGAGGTAGACGACGTGCGGCTGCTGCCACACGAGGTGGACGCCGATCGAGCTGGGCGTCTCGCGCAGCACGGAGCCGAGCTGCTTGGGCCAGCGGGCGCCCGCGTAGCCCTGGGCACGGGCGGTGTCCCGGGCCAGCGGCAGCGCGTGCCGGTACCACCCGAGGCTCGGCCGCAGCAGCTCCGGGCGCCCCCACATGGGGAAGTGCGCGGCGTGCCACCAGTGCATCTCCAGGTGGAACTTGCCGCGCCACGAGTTGCACACCAGCCCGGTCTCCTGCGGCGGGAGGGACCCCGCGCTGTTCACGGCCGTCACGTACTGCGACAGCACCACGCGCCGTTCGAGCTCCCGGGCGCGCGGGTCGTCGGTCCCCGCGAGCTGCAGGGCCGCGCCGGACTCCCAGAAGCCCTGCCAGTGCGCGGCCGCCGCCCGGTGCACGTCCTGCGCGTCGCCCGCGGTCGCCGCGGTGTCCGCGTGCCCGGCCCGGGAGGGCAGCAGCACCATGTCGCCCTGCCCGTCGGTGGTGAGCTCGACGACGACGTCCACGTCGTCGGCCGTGGGGCGCAGCACGACGCGGTGCGGCGCGACGTGCTCGAGCTCCGCGCCGGTGGCGGCGACGTGCACCCGGTACGCCGAGTCGTCGAGCTGCCGCTCCACGAGCCACCCGCCGGGCACGGCCGTCACGCTCGTGGAGTGGGCGTCGGGGGAGTCCCAGTCGGCGGCGTTGTGCCAGTCCGACGAGCCGTACGGGAAGTCGACGGCGATCGCGAGCCCCGCGGCGAGGGCGGAGCGGACCGTGACGCCGATCCGGTCTCGCGTCGGGTGGACGGCGGTCCGCACCCGCACGGGAACGTCCCGGTGGGAGAACGCGCTGTCCACCGTCCCCGACCACAGGTCGAGCACCTGGCGGGTGTCCGTGAGGTCCGCCGGTCGCAGCGCGGCGAGGCGCTCGCCGTCGTCGCCGTTGTTGTCGCCCTCGATCGCGACGAAGCCGATGCGGCCGAGATCCAGGCGGTGCGGGTTGGCCCGGAACCACCGGTTGGCGTCGTACCCGGGGGTTCCCCGGCGGCTCTCCTCGACGTACGGGACGAGCCGGCCGTCGACCTCGTACCGCCGGGTGGTCTCCTCCAGCTCGTACTCGCGCTCGCCGGCGACCGAGTGCCAGGCCCACTGCGACTGCGTCCCCAGGAGCGTCCCCGGGGTGTCCCGGTCGGGCTCGTGGCCGCGTCTGTGCACGGGGTACTCGCCGGGCATCGACTGCAACCCGGTGAGGTCCACGGTGAAGCCGAGCTCGCCGTTCCCGACGGTCACGGGGCTGCGCGGATCCAGGGTGGTCTGCTCGACGTTGTGCCGGCGCACGAGCGCGCGCCGGTCGATGGGGTTCGAGGGGTGCAAGAGGCTCTCTCAGAGGTGACGGGCGGCGAGCGGTGCGGGCGCGAGGGCGTCCGCCAGGGCGTCGGCGGCGAGCCGCGCGACGCGGTCGTGGTCGAGGACGCCGTCGGCGACGAGCACGCGGACGCGCCGGCGCAGGGGCTCGTCCACCGGCGCGCTGGTGCGGCGGTCCCACGCGAGCGCGAGCCCGACGCCGGGGTAGCCGGCGGAACGGACGAACCACGGGTTCGTGTCGTCGTCGTGCGCGGCGACGAAGACGAGAGTGGCGGTTCCCGAGGCGAACTCGGCGGTCCAGGCCAGCCACGGCGAGGTGGTGCCGTGCACGGCCTGCTCGCCGTCGGCGTCCGCGGTCCGCACGTGGACGTCCGCGCACGGGGCGATGCGCCAGAAGAAGCCTCCGTAGCCGCCGCCGGTCCGGCCGTTGCTGCCCGGGCCGCCCAGGGAGACCGGGGAGCCGGTCGCGCTGCGGAGCTCGGTCCGCAGGTCGAGCCACCAGCCGTCGGGGGAGGGAGAGGCCTCCCACCGGCGGCGCTCCGTCAGCAGGGGGGCGCCCGCGGGGTCGCACCAGGTCAGCGCCTGCTCGGCGACGCCGCCGTCGCGGGAGTGCTCGTCGACGCGCACGTGCCCGTGGTCGGCCCTCCAGACGTACTCGCGGTCCTCGGCCGTGAACGTGCGGCCGCCCCAGAGGTTGGTGCCGTCCACGTCCTGGATCGCCATGCCGGCGCCGAGGTGCCAGGCGTGGTCGGCGGGCAGGTGGTCGGTCACGACGACGCCGTCGAGCGTGGAGACCGGGTGCAGGTAGGGCCGCGGGGAGAGGGTCGCCGCCACGTCGGCGCCGTCGCGGAGCTCGGCGACCGGCACACCGCCGACGTCGAGCACGTCGAGCGCCGGGCGCCTCCGCGCCCACGGCACGCCCAGCTCGGCGAGCGTCGCCTGCGCGATGACCGCCCGCGCGAGGGTCGCGTCGACGTCGTGCACGACGGGTCGTCGGTCGCGCCCCGTGCCGGTCCACGTCACGGCCTCCGGGGGGATCTGTCGCGGCGGGTCCGCCACGCGCACGGCCTCGAGCACGCGCATGAACGCGCCGGAGTCGGCCAGCGGGCTGAGCAGCTCCGCGCCGGTCGCGCGGTGTGCGAGGAGGTCGTCGAGCAGGTGCGCGCGGCCCGCGGTGAGGGTGCGCCGGCCGTCGACGCCGTCCACCGTGACCTCGTCGGTGGTGTAGCTCAGCTCGATCGTGCCGCGGGTGCCGCGCACGCGGATCACGGGCGCGGTCTGCTCCTGCGCGCACAGCGTCAGGCCGAGCGTCACGGCGACGCCGCTCGTCGTGCGGACGCGGACGACGGAGGTGTCGTCGGCGTCGATCGCGTGCGCGTGGTAGAGGTCGGCGTCGACGTCGAGCACGTCGTCCGCGTGCCTGGCCCCGGCCACGCGCAGCGCCGTCACGACGGCGTGCGCGAGCGGGTTGGTCGCCACGCCGTCCACCACGTCGACCCCGTCGAGGACCCGCTTGCCCGCCCACGGGGACCGGTCGTAGTAGCCGACGGTGCGCGACCACGTCCCGACGGCGCCCACGGCCAGCACGTCGCCGATCTCGCCGGTGCGGAGGCAGTCGTCGATGATCCCCAGGGCCTTGGACCCCAGGCTCTGGAACCCGACCTGCACGACGCGGCCGGCGTCGCGCGCGGCCCGTTCGAGCTCGACGTACTGCGCCCACGACGCGACCGGCGGCTTCTCGACGTAGACGTCGGCCCCGGCCGCGATCGCGCGCAGCGCGAGCGGAGCATGGGTGTGCGGCGGCGTCGAGATCACCACCACGTCGGGCTCGACGCCGGCGTCCAGCAGGTCGCCGAGCGAGTCGAACCAGGGGACGCCACCGGCGTCGTCCTCGGGCGGGCGAGGGTCGGCGACGCCGAGCAGCCGGGCCTGCCCCGAGCGCTCGGCGCTCCGCAGGTGCTCCAGGTGGCGTGTCGCGTAGCCGTGGCCGCCGACGAGGGCGACGCCGGGGGCGGTCACTTCAGCGAGCCTTCGACCTCGGAGATGAACTGCTCCGCGGCGTCGTCCGGCGTCGTCCGCTCGAAGAGCACGTCCTGCATCAGCCGGGTGAAGATGTCGCCGGTGCTGCTGGCGCCCTCGGGGGCGGGCATCCGCGCCCCGGCGTCGGACGCGGCGATCTCGTCGATCAGGTCGACCTCCTTCTGCTGCACCGTGCTGAGGCTCTCGCGCAGGTGGTCGCGCACCTCCGCGTTCGCCGGGACCCCGCGGTCCGTGCCGACCGCGTCGACCACGCGCGGGTCGTTGATGAGGTAGTCGAGCAGCATCGCCGCGGCCTCGGGGTGCGCGGTCTTCGAGGTGATGGCGTACTCCATCGTGGAGCCGACCCGGTTGCCGACCGCCTCGGCCTCCCCGGGCAGGTTCGCCTCGACGACGGAGTCGCCGAGCGCGTCCGCCTTGAAGTTGCTCCACGCGAAGGCGATCCCCTGCTTGCCTGTGCCGAACAGCGACTGCTCGGGCACGGCCGTCGAGTCCTCCACGAAGATGCTGGCCTCGGGGGTGGCGCCGTTCTTCTGGGCGTCCAGCCAGAGCTGGAACCAGGCGGACACGGTCTCGGGGCTCACGCCCACGGTGCCGTCCTCGGCGAAGATGGCCTCGCCGTGCTGGTGCGCCCAGGCGTCGAGCAGCGAGGAGTTGGCGAACGGCACCGTGCCGTACGTGCCCTTCGGGCCCTTGTCGGAGAGCTGCTGCGTGATCGCGGCGAAGTCGTCCCACGTCCACGTCGACGTGTCCGGGAGCTCGACGCCGGCCTCCTCGAAGACCGCGGGGTTGAGGAAGGCCGCCAGGGCGTTGACGCCGGACGGGACGGTGTACTGCGTGCCCTCGATCTCGCCGATCTTGAGCGTGTCCGCCGGCACCTTGGACGTGTCGAGGTAGTCGGACACCGTGCCGAGGTCCAGCAGCGCGCCGCGGCCGGCGTACTCGCTCGGGTAGGAGCCGCCCATCGTGATCAGGTCGGGGGCGTCGCCGCCCGCGACCTGCGTCGCGAGCATGTCCCAGTAGCTGCCGAAGTCGCTGCTCTGCGTCTCGACGGTGATGTTCGGGTGCTCCTCCTCGAACCCCTTGATCGCCTCCTTCGTGATCTGGTTGCGCTCCTCCCCGCCCCACCATGCGAAGGTGATCGTCACCTCCTCGTCGGGGTCGTAGGGTGCGGCGTCGGTGCCGGGCTGGTCGACGGCGCATCCTGCGGCGGCGGTGAGCACGAGGCCGGCGGAAGCCACCGCGGCGGTCGTCCTGAACGTGAGTCTGTGCATGGGGTCGTACCTCCCTGTACGAGCAGCCCGTCCCCTGGAAGGCTCGCGACGGTCGGCGTCGGCGAGCGGGAAGGCGCTTCCCAGACTACGAAGAGTTCGATACTGTGGTCAACGGTTACCCCAAAAGTTGCGCGCTGGAGCGCAGCGCTCCGTGGTCAAGGAGGTCCGCGCAATGAATCGTTCCACAGCGCCGACGGGCTCGTCCGGATGAGCGCGATCACCGAGCTCTCGAAGCTGAAGCGAGGCGGTCGCCCGCTGGACCCGCGCGAGCGCAAGGCGGCGCGACGGGACAACAAGGCGGCCCTCGTCTTCCTGCTCCCGTGGCTCCTGGGACTGGTGGTCATCACGGCGGGACCGATGATCGCGTCGTTGTACCTGTCGTTCACGGACTACAACCTGCTCGAGGACCCGAACTGGGTCGGCCTGGAGAACTACCTCCGGATGCTGACCGACGACCGCCTCCACCAGTCGCTGCGCGTGACGCTCACCTACGTCGTCGTGGGGGTGCCGCTCCAGCTCGCGGTGGCGCTCTTCATCGCGGTGGCCCTCAACCGGGGGATGCGCGGGCTGTCGTTCTACCGCTCGGTGTTCTACCTGCCGTCCCTGCTGGGCGGGTCGGTGGCCATCGCCATCCTGTGGCGCCAGATCTTCGGCACCACCGGCCTGGTCAACCAGGTGCTCGGCCTCTTCGGCATCGAGGGGATGGGCTGGATCTCCAGCCCTGACACGGCGCTCGGCACGATCATCCTGCTGCACGTGTGGACGTTCGGGTCGCCCATGATCATCTTCCTCGCCGGGCTGCGCCAGATCCCGACGATGTACTACGAGGCGGCCGCCGTCGACGGGGCCACCAAGGCCAAGCAGTTCTGGCGCATCACGATGCCGATGCTCACCCCGATCATCTTCTTCAACATCGTGCTCCAGACGATCGGGGCGTTCCAGTCCTTCACCCAGGCGTTCATCATCTCGGGCGGGATCGGCGGCCCGTCCGACTCGACGCTCTTCTACACGATGTACCTCTACAACACGGGGTTCAAGGACTTCGAGATGGGCTACGCCTCCGCGATGGCGTGGCTGCTGGTCCTCATCGTGGGCGCCCTCACCGCCGTCAACTTCATCGCCTCGAAGTATTGGGTCTACTACGATGACTGACACCATCCAGAGGGACGTCGACACGCCCCCCGTCGTCCAGGAGCCAGCGCCCGTCGCCGCGCGGCGGCGGCCCTCGCGCCCCGTGAAGAGCGTCCTCAAGCACCTCGTGCTGATCGTCACGGGCGCCGTGATGATCTACCCGCTGCTGTGGATGGTGGTCTCGTCCCTGCGGCCGGACGACCTCATCTTCAGCCAGCCCGGCCTGTGGCTGAGCGACGTCGACCTGTCGCACTACCCGGACGGGTGGAACGCGCTCAGCCACCCCTTCGGCCGCTACATGCTCAACTCGGCGGTCGTGGTGCTGGGGTCCGTGCTCGGCACGCTCGTCTCGTGCTCGATGGCGGCCTACGCGTTCGCGCGGATGCGGTTCTCCGCCAAGACGCTGCTCTTCGCGATCATGCTCATCACGATCATGCTCCCGGGGCACGTCACGCTGGTGCCGCAGTACGTGCTGTTCTCCCAGCTCGGCATGGTGAACACGTTCTGGCCGCTGGTCGGGCCGAACATGCTGGCGACCGACTCGTTCTTCATCTTCCTCATGGTCCAGTTCATCCGCGGGCTGCCCAAGGAGCTGGACGAGGCGGCCCGGATCGACGGTGCCGGGCACGCCCGGATCTTCCTGCGCATCATCCTGCCGCTGATGACGCCGGCCCTCGCGACGACGGCGATCTTCACGTTCATCGGCACCTGGAACCAGTTCTTCAGCGCGCTCATCTACCTCACCGACACGGACATGATGACCGTGCCCGTGGCCCTGCGGCTGTTCGTCGACTCGCAGGGGGAGAGCAACTGGGGGTCCATGTTCGCGATGTCGATCGTGTCGCTGCTGCCCGTGTTCTTCGTGTTCCTCTTCGGCCAGCGGTTCCTGGTCCGCGGCATCGCCACCACGGGGATCAAGTGACGGCCGGCCGGCTGCTCGGCGTCCGGGTACGACGGCGCCTCGGTCAGGCGCGATACGGCGACGCGTGCGGTGCGCTTCAGCGGCGGGACGACCGGGCCGCCGCCACCAGCTCGCGCGCTCGCACGTCCGGCAGGTAGCACCGCACGAGGGCGAGGCCGACCAGCGGGAGCGTCGCGGGCTCGGTCACGACGAGGTAGAGCGGCACGCTCCGCGGCTGGAACTTCATCTTGAAGCGGTGCAGCGACTCGAACCCGTACAGGGGCTCGAGCCTCTCCGCGAGGCCGTCGAGGACGGCGTCGAGCCCTCCGGGGGAGGGCTCGACGCCGTGTGCGAGCGGGCTGCCGGACAGCGACGCCTCCACGGCGCCCTCGTCGCGGAACGCCGTGAGGGCGGACGCGATGAGCAGCTCCATCGTGTAGCGGAACGAGTCGGGCGCACGCCGCATCACGTCGAGGGTCCAGCCCACGACCTGGCCGCCTGGCGCGTGCACCGGCAGCCAGCTCGTCACGCCGTGCACGCGGCCGTCGCCGTCGACCGCGAGGCCCACGCGCACCTCCGGGTCGAGGGCCTCGCGGACGCCGCCCAGCGTGAAGGCCATCTCCGGCAGGTCGCTGTCGCCGAGCCACGCCTCGGAGATGGCCCGCACCTGCGCGAGGGTCTCGGGCGGCTCGTCGGCCAGCCGCACCAGCCGGTGCTCCATGCCCTGCTTCGCCGCCTGGTTGAGCGCGGTGCGCACGTCCTGCCACCTCTTCCCGCGGAACTCCAGCCCCGGCAGGTCGATCACGGCCTCCTGGGCCACCGGCACGATCGTCCAGCCGCGCGCCCTCCCGATGGACGCGACCTCCTCGCTCGCGGAGAAGAAGCAGGACCCGGCGCCCGCGGCGGAGGCCGCGTCGACGAAGGCGTCCACGAGCTCGGCGCGCCCCTCGGGCCCGTCGCCGACCGGGTCGGTGAGGACGACCGCGACGCCCGCGTGCGCCTGGTACGCGACGTAGCCGCCGCCCGCCGCGGCCTCGTCCGGCGGTGCCCAGCGCTCGCTGCCGTCCCACGTCGTCATCCACGCGAGCCGCTGGCCCGCGCCGAGGCGTCGGAGCTCGGCGCGGGCGGCGTCCTGGTCCAGGTGGCTCCCGGCCGCCGGGCGGGCGTGGCGGCGGGCGCGGAACGAGGACCGGCGCACGAGCAGCAGGGCCAGCGCGCCGCCGTCGAGCAGCAGCATCAGCACGTACAGCGGAAGGTCGCCGCGACCCAGGCCTTCGGCGGCGGCGAGGGCGAGCACCGCCTCGGCGAGCAGGCCCAGGCCGGTGAGCACGACGGCCACCCGCCACCAGGCGCGGCGTCCGCGCAGCAGGCCCACGGCCAGCACCAGGTCGACCGTGACCGCGACGATCCCCGTGGGCCAGCCGTCGCCCGACATCGTGCCGAGCGGGCCGGCGCTGGGCCCGGCGGCGAAGCTGGTGAGCACCACGAGGAGGGCCGAGACGGCGAAGTACCCGGCCGCCGTCGCCCGGTCCCGCTGCACCCGCCCGGCGCGGGTGCCGCGGCCCAGCCTCGCGCCCAGCACGGGGCGGGCGATCGCGAGGCCCGCGACCCAGCCCACGAGGTGCTCGACGTCCGCGATCCCGCCCCACGCCACGAGGGCGACGAGCACGTAGATCGCCACCAGGGCGCTGACCCGGAACCGCCACGGCGGGGCCAGGCTCAGGGCGGTCACGGTGACCGCGCCCACGACGCCCGCGCTGAAGCCGACGTCGAGCACGCCGGCGAGCCGGTCCGCCCAGGCCCAGTCCGTCCGGGCGAGGAGGGCGAGCCCGCCGGCGGTGCCGACGACACCGACGAGCTGGCAGGTGACCGCCGTGACGGCGGCGCGGCGGGTGCCGAGCCGGTGCTCCGCCCAGCCGACGAGCAGCAGGAAGACCCCGGCCACGGCCAGGTACTCCCACGGTTCGAGGGCGAAGAACGAGCCGGTGACCGGCGTCCACCAGCGGCCGTCGGCGAACGCCGGGGCACCGAACGCGACGTTCTCGAACCACGGGTGGCCCTCGAACGGGGTCCACAGGGCGCCGCTGACGACGCCGAGGACGAGCATCAGCCCGACGGTGCCGAGCGTGAACGGAACGCGGCGCGCCGTGCGGAGAAGCCGGGCGGGGACCGTCGAGGTGGCCGGGGGCTCTGCCGCCGTGTCGCTGGTGACGTCGGGCACGTCGCTCCTCACCTCGGGTGGGGACATCATTCCGTGGGCGACGGCTCGGCGCGCGGCGTCCGGTGCGCGCGGTGCTGGCCGCGCCCGGGGTCGATCGGGGATCATCAGCGGGTGAGCAGCGGAAGGGCCGGCGTGCGCCGGCTGAGCCGGGTCCTGGGGATCGTCGCCGGGGCCGTGCTCGTGCTGCTGGTCGTGCTGGCGCTGCTGGTGTGGAACGGCGTGCTCTGGCCCAACCGCCTGGCCGCCGACAGGTACGCGGTGCGCGGCGTCGACGTGTCCGCCTACCAGGGCGAGATCGACTGGCCCGTGCTGGCCGCGCAGGACCTGGACTTCGCCTTCGTCAAGGCCACCGAGGGCTCCGGGCACGAGGACGAGCGGTTCGCGGACAGCTGGGCGGCCGCGCGCGACACCGACCTGCTGGTGGGGGCGTACCACTTCCTCTCCTTCGAGAGCCCCGGCGCGGACCAGGCGGCGCACATGATCGACGTCGTGCCGGCCGAGAGCGGCACCCTGCCGCCCGTCGTCGACGTCGAGTACTACGGCGAGTTCGCCGCCGACCCGCCGACGGTCGACGAGCTGCGGGGCATCCTCGACCCGATGCTCGACGCGCTCGAGGAGCACTACGGCGTACCGCCGATCCTCTACACGACCCAGCAGATCCGGGCGGACTACCTGGGCGACGACTACGACCGGTACCCGTTGTGGATCCGGTCCGTCGCCTCGAGCCCCGACCTGCCGCGCCGCGACTGGGAGTTCTGGCAGTACTCCGACCGCGACACCCTCCCCGGCTACGCCGGCGAGGAGGAGCACATCGACATGAACGTGTTCGACGGCACCCTCGACGACCTGCGCGCACTGGCCCAGCCGTAGCCCCCGGCCGTGCGCCTCTCCCCGCGGATGACGGCCCGAGGCGATACTGCGTCCATGACCGACTGGAACCAGCAGATCATCGACGAGTTCCGTGCGAACGGCGGGACCGTCACGACCATGGGGTTCGGGCGCGGGCTGGTGCTGCTGCACCACCGGGGCGCGCGGACGGGGACCGAGCGGGTGGCGCCGCTCGCGGCGATCCGCGACGACGAGAAGACGTGGTTCATCGCGGCGTCCGCCGGCGGCGCGGACGCCCACCCGGCGTGGTTCCACAACCTGCTCGCCCATCCCGAGGTGACCATCGAGACCCCTGACGACGGCGTCGTCGAGGTCGGTGCCGAGGAGCTCCTGGACGAGGACCGCGATGCGGCATGGGAACGGTTCAAGGCCATGTCCGACGGCTTCGCGGGATACGAGCGCAAGACGTCGCGTGTCATCCCGGTGCTCCGCCTGACCCGCCGCTGACCGTCGGGTCCTCGTCCAGGGCCGCTCATCTGTGACGCGCATCGTGCTCGTTTGCTACGTTGGTGGTTCCCGCACCCGACGGAGCAAGGACGCACCATGACCGCACTCAGCGCAGAGACCGTGTCGTCGCTGGCGGGCGGCGACCTGCCGCTCGCCGTCCCGCAGTACGACCGCAGCCGCCTGCGCGCCGGCATCGTGCACCTCGGGGTGGGCGGGTTCCACCGCGCGCACCAGGCGATGTACCTGGACCGGCTGATGAACGCCGGCGAGGCCCTCGACTGGGCGGTCTGCGGCGTCGGCGTGCTGCCCCACGACGCCCGCATGCGCGACGCGCTCACGTCGCAGGACGGGCTGTACACCCTGGTGCTCAAGCACCCGGACGGCACGCTCGAGGGCCGCGTGATCGGCTCGATCGTCGAGTTCCTGCTCGCCCCCGACGACCCGGAGGCGGTGCTGGAGAAGATGGCGTCGCCCGAGATCCGCATCGTGTCGCTGACGGTCACCGAGGGCGGCTACAACGTCAACCCGGTCACGGGGGAGTTCGACGCCGACGACCCGGCCGTGCGCGCCGACCTCGAGCCCGGCGCCGTGCCCGCCACCACGTTCGGCCTGGTCACCGAGGCGCTGCGCCGTCGCCGCGACCGGGGCGTCCCGCCCTTCACCGTGCAGAGCTGCGACAACATCCAGGGCAACGGCGACGTCGCGCACCGCATGTTCTCCGCGTTCGCGCGCCTCAAGGACCCCGAGCTCGCGGCGTGGATCGAGGAGCACGTGCCGTTCCCGAACTCGATGGTCGACCGCATCACCCCGGTCACCACGGACGACGACCGCGCCATGGTGGCAGAGCGGTTCGGGGTCGACGACGCGTGGCCGGTCGTGGCGGAGCCCTTCACGCAGTGGGTGGTCGAGGACCGGTTCGCGGACGGCCGCCCGCCGTACGAGGAGGTCGGCGCGCAGCTCGTCGACGACGTCGAGCCGTACGAGCTGATGAAGCTGCGGCTGCTCAACGCCAGCCACCAGGCCCTGTGCTACCTCGGCTACCTGGCCGGGTACCGGTACGCGCACGAGGTCTGCGCGGACGAGACGTTCGTGCGCTTCCTGCGCGACTACATGGCGCGCGAGGGCGCCCCGACGCTGCTGCCCGTGCCGGGCGTGGACCTCGACGAGTACCAGGCCACGCTGATCGAGCGGTTCGCGAACCCGCACGTGCGCGACACCCTCGCCCGGCTCTGCGCGGAGTCGTCCGACCGCATCCCGAAGTGGCTGCTGCCCGTGGTGCGGGCCAACCTCGAGAGCGGGGGAGAGATCCACCGGTCGGCCGCCGTCGTCGCCGCGTGGGCCCGGTACGACGAGGCGGTGGACGAGCAGGGCGAGCCCATCGCGATCGTGGACCGCCTCGCGGACCGGCTCAAGGCCGCCGCGGCGCGCCACCGGGACGACCCGCTCGCGTTCGTCCGCGACGAGGAGCTGTTCGGGGACCTGGCCACCGAGCCGCGCTTCGTGGAGGCGTACACCGCCGCGCTGGACTCGCTGCACACGCTGGGCGCCCGGGCGACGGTCGAGCACCTCGTCGCGGGCTGACAGGTCACGCCTTGTCGCGGGCCGCGGCCTCCCGGACGGCGCGCGCCTCCGCGACGGCGTCGCGCCGCTTGCCGGCCTTCTTGTCGCTGGCCTTGGTGTCGCGCGGCGGCAGCTGGAGGTTCTCCTCGGCGGGCAGGCCGTCGTTGAGCTCGCGGCTGCGCTCCACCTCGGCGTCGAGCTCGGCGCCGAACAGCAGCACGAGGTTGACGATCCACAGCCACAGCAGCAGCACGATGAACGTGGCGAGGATGCCGTAGGAGCCGTAGTTGGAGAAGCTGCTGCCGACGTACCACCCGAACGCGGCGGAGGCGATGCCGATGACCACGATGGCGACCACGGCGCCGACGCTCAGCCAGCGGAAGCGCGGCCGCTTCACGTTGGGGGTGAAGTGGTACAGCAGTGCGACGGCCACGATCACGAGCAGCAGCGCCACCGGCCACTTCGCGATGCCCCACACGGTGAGCGCGACGTCGCCCAGGCCGATGGCCTCGCCCACGGACCGGGCGATCGGCCCGGACAGCACCAGGCTCGCGACGACGACGGCCGCGATGATCAGCACCACCAGCGTCACGGCGAACATCGCGGGGCGCAGCTTCCAGACCGGGCGACCCTCCTCGACGTCGTAGATCCGGTTCATCGCGCGGCCGAACGCCCCCACGTACCCCGACGCGGACCAGAGGGCCAGCACGAGCCCGACGACGAGCGCGACGCCCGCGCCGGTGTTGCCGACGGCGTTCGCGATGAGCGGCCTGACGATCTCGATCATGTCCTCGGGGAGGAACTCCGAGACCGTGTTCATCACGGAGTTGAGGGCCTTCTGGGCGTCGCCGACGAAGCCGAGCAGCGACACCAGCGCCAGCAGTGCGGGCGCCGAGGCCAGGACGGCGTAGTAGGTCAGCCCGGCCGCGAGGTCGGTGCACTGGTCGGCGCCGAACTCGCGGCCCGTGGCCTTGAGGGCCAGGCCCCAGGACGGCTTCGGCGCGTCCGACGGGGCGCGCGGGGTGTCGGGGACCCCGGTGTCGGGAACACCTGTGTCGCGGTCATCGCGGGCCCTGTCGGGCCCGGGCCGCTGCTCGCCGGTCTCGGTCATGGTGGCCTCCTCACCTCCCCCCAGGCTCGACGGCGCAGGTCATGCCCGCAAACGGGCGTCAGGCGGTCGCGGGCTCCAGCAGCTCCTCGAGGGCGGCGGCCGCCGCCTCGTCGCAGACCAGCGTGGTCACGCCGATCCCCGCGACCGCGGCGCGCAGGGCCGGGGCGGTGTGCGCGCCGTACCCGACGGCGACGACCTCGGCGGTCCGGGCGAGCTGGTCCACGGTGACCCCGACGACGCGCGCGTCCAGCTCCGTCGTCACCGGGCGGCCCGCGGCGTCGAGCAGCCGGCCGGAGCACTCCGCGACGGTGCCCGCCGTCGTGGCCGCGCGGCGGTCCTCCTCCGAGACCAGCGGGTACACCGTGGAGCCGTTGGCGGACCACGCGCCCACCGCGACGACGGCGAGGTCGAGGTGGTCGGCCCGGTCCAGGGCGGCCGCGATCTCCGGCTGGCGTCGCATGCCCGCCGCCGTCGCGGGGTCGCCGACGAGCATGGGTGACCACACGGGACGGGTGCTCACGCCGGGGATGCCCCGGAACCGCTCGATCAGGGCGAGCGAGTCGCCCGCGCCGGCGACGGAGAGGGCGCCCACCAGCTGGACCACCTCGCACGGCGGCAGCGCCTCGAGCAGGCCGACCGCGATCTCGATCGTGCGCGACCACGACACCCCGACGGTCATCCCGGAGCGGATCCTGGCCGCGAGCTCGCGGGCGATGGCGCGTGCGGCGGAGTCCCGCGTGGACCGCGGGTCGGCGGCGGAGGGCACGATGACGACGTCGCGGGTCCCGAGGCGCCGGGCCAGCGCGGTGGCCCGGTCGCCGTCGAGGCTGGCGGGCGGCGAGATCTCGATCCGCACGACGCCGCTCTCGCGCGCCTCGGCGAGCAGCCGCGCCACCTGGAAGCGGGAGATGCCGCGGGTGGACGCGATGTCCACCTTGGAGCGGTTGTCGAGGTAGTAGTCGCGGCTGACCTCCACGAGGAGCCGTGCGTGATCGGCGTCGGTCACGGAACCACCCTTGCTGTCGAGTCTGTCGAGAACCCTGGCCCGCGCCACTCTGAGCGGGTGGCTCTTGCTCACCTGAGCATAACGAACTACTGTCCAGACAGATGAGCGCAGCGTCGCATCTCATCTGTGCGCGCGGGGCTCGTCGAGGCACCACCGATCGAACCGACCAGCGACGTGAGGACAGCGATGTTCCGACCACGAACCCGGAGGCTCGCCGCCGCGGGCGCCGCCGCCGTCCTCGGGCTCTCCCTGGCCGCCTGCGCCGGCGCGGGCGCCGTCGGCGGGGGAGACGGCGAGCAGATCGTCGTCGCGATCGTCTCGAACCCGCAGATGCAGGACGCGATCTCCCTGCAGGACGAGTTCCGCAAGGAGCACCCCGGGATCGACGTGCGCTTCGTGTCCCTGCCGGAGAACGAGGCCCGCGCCAAGATCACCGCGTCCGTCGCCACCGGCGGCGGGGAGTTCGACGTCGTGATGATCTCCAACTACGAGACGCCGATGTGGGCCGAGAACGGCTGGATCGAGAACCTGCAGCCGTACGCCGACGCCACCGAGGGCTACGACCCCGACGACTTCGTGCCCAGCGTGCGCGAGGCGCTGTCGGTGGACGGCGACCTCTACTCCGTGCCGTTCTACGGCGAGTCGTCGTTCCTCGCGTACCGCAAGGACCTCTTCGAGCAGGCCGGCCTCACGATGCCCGACCGCCCGACCTGGGACGACGTGCGGGAGCTGGCCAGCGAGCTGAACGACCCGTCCGAGGACTTCGCGGGCATCTGCCTGCGCGGGCTGGCGGGGTGGGGCGAGGTGATGGCCCCGATGACCACGGTGATGAACACCTTCGGCGGGCAGTGGTTCGACGACGGCTGGAACGCCCGGCTCGACTCGCCCGAGGTGCGCGAGGCCGTCGAGACCTACGTCGACACCGTGCAGCGGTACGGGCAGCCGGGCGCCGCGACCTCCGGCTTCGGCGACTGCCTCACGCGGTTCGCCCAGGGCCAGGCCGCCATGTGGTACGACGCGACGTCGATGGTCTCCTCCATCGAGGACCCGGCGTCGTCGACCGTCGCGGGCAAGACCGGCTACGTGCCGGCGCCGGTGAGCGAGACGGACGCGGCGGGCTGGCTGTACTCCTGGTCGCTGGCCATCCCGTCCACCAGCGAGCACAAGGACGCCGCCTGGGACTTCGTCTCCTGGATGACCGACAAGGACTACATCACGCTGGTCGGCGAGACGCTGTCGTGGGAGCGGGTGCCGCCCGGCAGCCGGCTGTCCACCTACGAGATCCCGGAGTACGCGGAGGTGTCCGAGGCGTACGCCGACGCCACCCTCACCGCGATGGGCGAGGCCACCCAGGACGAGACCATGGTGGCGCCCGTGCCGTACCCGGGCATCCAGTTCGTCGGCATCCCCGAGTTCCAGGACCTCGGCACCCGCGTCGGGCAGCAGATGTCGGCCGCGATCGCGGGCCAGAAGTCCGTGGACGACGCCCTCGAGCAGTCCCAGCGCTACGCCGAGACCGTGGCCGAGACCTACCGCGAGGAGAACGAGCGATGACCGCCGTCACCACGCAGGCCGGGAACCTGCGGCGCGCGCAGGCCCAGCGCGCCGCCCGCGCGGACAAGCACCGGTACCCGCGGGCCGAGCGGTGGCGCCGCCGCGGGCCGCTGCTGCCCGCGCTGGTCTTCACGATCGTCGTCACGCAGATCCCGTTCCTCGTGACGATCTGGTACTCGCTGCACTCGCGGAACCTGCTGCGTCCGGAGTCCGACCTGTTCGTCGGGCTGGCGAACTACGTGGACATCGCGCGCGACTCGGTGTTCCGCCAGACGGCGCTCAACTCGGTGATCATCACGCTGGGCTGCGTGCTCGTCGCGATGGTGCTGGGCATCGTGCTCGCCATCCTCCTCGACCGGCCGTTCCGCGGTCGCGGCGTGGCCCGCACCCTGCTCATCACGCCGTTCCTCATCATGCCGGTGGCCAGCTCGGTGCTCTGGTCGATGGCGATGCTCAACCCCACGTACGGGCTGTTCAACTGGACGCTCGGGCTGGTCGGCATCGACCCGGTCGACTGGACCTCGACGTACCCGATCGTCGCGATCCTCATGGCCCTGGTCTGGCAGTGGACGCCGTTCATGATGCTGCTCGTGCTCGCCGGGCTGCAGGCGCAGCCGAAGGACGTGCTCGAGGCCGCCGCGATGGACGGCGCCGGCTGGTGGCGCACCTTCGCCTCGATCACGATGCCGCAGCTGCGCCGGTACATCGAGCTGGGCGTGCTGCTCGGGATCATCTACGTGGTCAACACGTTCGACCAGATCTACCTCATGACCGCCGGCGGCCCCGGGACGGCCAGCGCGAACCTGCCGTTCTACATCTACCAGCGCGCCTTCCTCGGCTTCGACGTCGGGCAGGCCGCCGCGATGGGCGTCGTCGTCGTCATCGCCACGATCATCGTCGCCTCCGCCGCGCTGCGGCTCATCTTCCGCAGCTTCGACGTCAAGGAGTGAGCATGACCGCCACCACCACGGCCCCGCGCGCGCAGGCGAGCCCGCCCGCGCGGACGGAGGCACGCCGCGGCCGCGTCACGGGCGGCCTGCTCACCACCCTGACCTGGATCCTCGCGCTCGGGTTCTTCTTCCCCGTCCTGTGGATGGCGATGACGGCCTTCAAGCAGGAGAACCAGGCGTCGTCGGACCCGCCCACGTGGTTCTTCAGCCCGACGCTCGACCAGTTCCGGGCCGTGATCGGGGAGTCCGGGACGTACGTCGCGAACTCGGCGATCGCCACCGGCGTCTCGACCGTCCTCGTGCTGCTGCTCGGCATCCCCGCCGCGTACGCGCTGTCGATCCGGCCGGTGGAGAAGGTCAGCGACGTGCTGTTCTTCTTCATCTCCACCAAGATGCTGCCGGTCGTGGCCGTCATCGTGCCGATCTACGTCATCGCCGGGCAGCTCAAGGTGCTCGACAACATCTGGACGCTCGTCGTGCTCTACACGGCGATGAACCTGCCGATCGCGGTGTGGATGATGCGGTCGTTCTTCCAGGAGATCCCCGCCGAGGTGCTCGAGGCCGCGGCCGTCGACGGCGCCGGGCTGATGAAGACGCTGCGCTCCGTGCTCATCCCCATGGTGGCGCCCGGCATCGCCGCGACGGCGCTCATCTGCGTGATCTTCGCGTGGAACGAGTTCTTCTTCGCCCTCAACCTCACGGCGTCGCGCGCCGCGACCGTGCCGATCTTCATCGTGTCGACGATGACGAGCGAGGGCCTGTTCCTCGCGCGGCTGTGCGCCGCGGCCCTCCTCGCGTCGCTGCCGGTGATCCTCGCCGGCTGGATCGCGCAGAAGCAGCTCGTGCGCGGGCTGTCGATGGGCGCGATCAAGTAGGGGTGGGGCCGGTGTGGAGCAGGTCGCGCGCCTGCTCGGCCGCGCGCGTGATGCTGTCGGCGACGAAGTCGATGAAGCGGGCCATGTTCTCCAGGCGGGCGCCGGCCGCCGAGTCGCGGCCCAGGACGTCGACCCCCTGGCGCGCGGTGGCGGCGAGCGCGGCGTTGGAGCGCGCGGCGGCGATCATCGACTGGTACCAGGCGTCGCCGTCGGCGGCGTAGCGCTCGCGGCGGCCGTCCTCGCGCTCGCGGCGGACCAGCCCCAGGTTCTCCAGGAGCGCGACCGCCTTGGACACCGACGCCGGGCTCACCTGCAGCCTGTCGACCAGCTCGGCGGCGGTGAGGCTGCCCGAGTCCGCCACGTACAGCCGCGTGAGCACGGCCGCCGCCATGCGGGGGAGGCCCGACTGCATGAGCAGCGTCGTGAAGGTCTCCTCGTACTCCCGCAGGGCCGCGTCGTCGGGCCCGGTCGCCGAGCCGGACGTCGCGCGCGGCGTGGCAGGACGACGACGGTGGGCTCGCTGCTGGGTGGCGCGCTGCGCGAGGTCGGCGCGGTAGCCGCCCGGCCCGCCGTTGCGCATCACCTCGCGCGTGACGGTCGACGTCGGGCGGTCGAGCCTCCGGGCGATCTCGGCGTACGCGAGGTCGTCGGCGAGGCCCAGCGCGATCTGCTGGCGCTCCTGGGCGGTGAGCCGGCCTCCCGGCATGGCGTCCTCCTGGGTGGGGCACGGGGTCAGGACGTGCCCACGTTACGTTCACCGTGGTCCAGGTGCAACGAGCCCAGGGTGGGTGATTGCGTTGATTTTCCGTCCGGATGCAACGATATATGCGTGCTGAACTGCGGTGATGTATTTCTGATGCAACATTGCTCTTGCCCGATCTGCGAACGCAACGTAGCGTTTGCGATGTCAGAAACAACCGCACCGACCACCGCAGGAGCTGAGCACGATGCAGAACTTCGCCACCCCCGCCCCCGTCTCCGCCGTCGTCGACGTCCCGGCCGGGCGCCTCACTTTCGTCGCCGCCGACCGGTCCGACACCACGGTCGAGGTGCGACCCGCCGACGCCTCGAAGAGCCGTGACGTCAAGGCCGCCGAGCAGACCACCGTCGCGTACACCGACGGCGTCCTGCGCATCGCGGCTCCCGGCGGCCACCGCGCCTCCGCCCGCTCCGGCTACGTCGAGGTCACGGTCCAGCTGCCCGCCGGCTCGGGCGTCGAGGTCAACGCCGCGAGCGCCCCGCTGCGGGGCGTCGGCCGCCTCGGCGCCGTCGTCGTGAAGACCGCGCACGGCGACATCAAGCTCGACGAGGCGGCGAGCGCGCGCCTTGCCACGCAGGCCGGCGACATCACCGTCGGCCGCCTCACCGGCCCGGCCGAGCTGAGCACCGCGAAGGGCGACCTCCGCGTGGACGAGGCCGTGCAGGGCGCGCTCGACCTGCGCACGCAGGCCGGCGACGTCACGGTGGGCGTCGCGTCCGGCGTCACGGCGTCGCTCGACGCCGGAACGACGCTGGGCCGTATCGACAACGCGATCACCAACAGCGGCGGCGACGTCGCCGTGGCGATCCGCGCCACCACCACCCTGGGCGACGTGTCGGCGCACAGCCGCTGAGCCGATGCGGGATCCCGGACTCGCCGGGCCGACGAGTTCCGTCGGCCCGGCGGGTCTGCTCTGTCATGACACGCACCGGAACCCTCGACGCCCGCTTCAGCGAGGCCACCGCACCCACCCCGTGGGCCGAGGTGGAGGCCGCGCTCACGGCCGCCACCGTCTACCAGCTCGTCACCGTGCGGGCGGACGGTCGTCCGCACGTCACTCCCCTCGTCGGGCTGTGGACCGACGACGGCTTCGTCTTCTGCACCGGCCCGGGCGAGCAGAAGGCCCACAACCTCGCGCACAGCCCGCACGTGGCCGTGACGATCGGGTCCCCGGAGTGGGACGCCGGCCTCGACGTCGTCGTGGAGGGCGTCGTCGTCCGCGCCACCGGCGGCCCCGAGCTGCGTCGGCTCGCCGACGGCTTCCGCGCCAAGTACGGCGACGCCTGGGACTTCGAGAACGACGACGAGTCCTTCGACCCGCACGGCCAGCGCGCGCTCGTCTACCGCGTCGTCACCGACAAGGTGCTTGCGTTCGCCAAGTCGCCGCACGGGCAGACGACGTTCCGGCCCTGACGTCGCGTCAGGGCGTCCCGCCGAGCGGGCGGGTGAGTGCCGTGCCGCACTCGCCGACCCCGCCGAGGGCGGTGGACGCCCACCCGTCGGCGAGGTCGTCGTAGGTCGTGAGCGTCTCCGTGCGCAGGTCGGAGTCCGCCGGCCCCGCCCGGTGGTCTGCGGCGTCGGCCCAGGCCGGGTCGATCCAGGTGGCGTCGGCGTCGTCGGTGGCGGGCGCCGCGGGCACGTCGTCGGCCGAGCGGGCGTCGATCGTCGGGGCGGCGGTGGGCTGCGTCGGCCAGTCCGGGGGGACGGTCCACCGGGCGCCGAGGAGCCACGTCGTCGTCCCGTTGCGGTGGACGCCTAGCCGCGACTCCCAGCTCTCCGTCCGCTGCGCGACGATGGTCGCGGACGCCACGCCGTCGACGTCCTCGTCCGTGTACTCGCACGACCCGACGACGACGGGGCCCTCGGTCTGCGAGCCCATGCCCACCACCAGGCTCATCCCGGCCGCGGGCACGCACAGCACGAGCGCGAGCAGGCCGGTGACGGGGCGCGGCCAGCGCAGCCAGGGCGCGTGCCGGTCGCGGGCGCCCCGCACACGGACGACGACGGGGTGCGGCTCGGGCGACGTGGTGCGCACCGCGACGGTGCCGAGCAGGGAGTCGGCGAACGTGCGGCCGTCGCGCCGGAACGCCGAGCGCAGGTAGCCGATCAGCAGGATCGCGTCGAGGACGTGCGCGAACCAGCGCAGCACGGTGCCGGGCAGCCCGATCGGCCGGCTGGTGCGGTCGTCGACCACCGCGACGTGCGCCACCCGCTTGCCCGGCGTCATGCCCGTGTACGCCTGGAGGACGCCGAGCGCGAGCAGCGTGCCGGCCGTCCAGGCCGCGCCGCCCGTCCCGCCGGGCTTGCCCAGGCCGGGGAGCGCGGCGAGGGTCGGCGCGGCGCCCGTCGCGAGGAAGGTCACCGACGCCACGAGCGCGGAGTCGAGCAGTGTCGCCAGCACCCGCAGCCCCCACGCCGCCGGCGGCCGGTCGGGCGTGAACGGGTCGAGGGCGTGCTCGACGGCCGGCCTTCTCCCCGTCGGTGCGCTGCGGGGGGACGCCGTCGTGGTCATGGCGGGATGCTTCCACGACGGGGCGGGGGCGTCCACGGGTCGTCCAGCCCGTGCCCAGGTCAGGCGGTCGCGATCGTGCCCGCGTCGCCGTCGACCGTCACCGTCCCGGCGTCGCGCAGGACGTCGGTCGCGGTGGCCACGCCGAGCACGGCGGGCAGCCGCAGCTCGCGCGCGACGATCGCCGCGTGCGACAGCAGTCCGCCCGTCTCGGTGACGACGGCGGCGACGACGCCGAACAGCGGCGTCCACGCGGGGTCCGTCTCGCGGCACACGAGGACGTCGCCGGGCCGGACGGCGGCGAAGTCGTCCGGCCCCTGCACCACCCGCGCCGGTCCGCTCGCCCGGCCGCCGCTCGCCCCCGTCCCCCGCAGCACCCCGGCGCCCGCGAGCCGCGCCCCGCCGTTGTGGGTGGGCTCGTGGCCCGTCTTTCGGGCCGAGAGGGGGCCACGAGCCCACCCGCAACGGCCGGCGGGGAGGGCGGCCGTGACCGGGCGGGCCTGGAGGAGCCAGATCTCGCCGGCACCGTCCACCGCCCACTCGACGTCCTGCGGTCCGCCGCGCAGGTCGGCGACCTGACGTCCGAGGGCGGCGAGGCGCAGCACGGTGTCGTCGCCGAGGCAGGGGCGGTCGCGGTCCGCCGCCGGCACGGCGCGGGAGGCCGTGCCGGCGGGGGAGCGGTCGACGCGGGTGCGCTTGGTCCCCGTGCGACGTTCGACGACGCGTCCGCCGGCGACGGTCCAGCGGTCGGGGTCGACGGCGCCCTGCACCACGCTCTCGCCCAGCCCCCACGAGGCCTCGACGACGGTGCGCCCGCCGCCCGTGAACAGCACGCCCGCCGCGCGGGCGTCGACCAGCCGCTGCACGACGACCGCGACGTCGGCAGGGGTGCGGGTGCCGGACGTCGCCGCCCGGTAGGCCGTGGCCCGTGGCCCGTCCGCCGACGCGCGACAGGCCGCGACCGCCTCGACGACCCGGTCGGTGTCGACCGCGCCGAGCACCGTGTCGTACTGCCCGGCCGCCGACGCACGGGTCCCGTCCTCGTCCGCCGCCGACGACCGCACCGCCACGGGGGAGCCGACCGCGGTGCCGGTGCGCCGCGCGAGGTCGCGGGCCCCGGCGTCGACGGCGGCCGGCAGGGCGTGGTCCGGGACGGCGGCGGTCACGACGAACCCGTCGGGGACGGGCAGCCCGGCACGTCGTAGCGCCCCCAGGGCGGCGGCCTTGGCGCCGTGAGCCGGGGTGGCGTCGTCGAGCGAGACGATCACGTCGTGTTCTTCAACAGAGTGTTGACAACCATTTGTTGATGGTGCACGGTCGCGGGATGGACCGCAAGCCCCGTGCCGCCGACCATGCCGCGGACCAAGGCGCCGCCGGCGACGAGGCTCGCGCCCGCCGCGTGCTGCTCGACCTCGGCGCCGACGCGCTCGCGCCCCGGCCCTGGCAACCGGCGTCCGTGCCGCCGTCGGCGACGGACCTCGTGCGCCACTATCTCTGGCGGTCCGCGCGCGGAGAACTCGCTCCGGAGCAGGACGCCGCCGGGGCGCTCGCCGCCCTCGCGCTCGTGCCCGCGGCGCGCGCCGAGGCGGAGCAGCTCGAGTCCGCCGCGCTGTTCTCCGCCCGCGCCGCCGGGCACACGTGGGGCCGGATGGCGGGCGCCCTGGGTCTCGGCTCACCGCAGGCCGTGCAGCAGCGGCTCGACCGGCTCGTCGCGCGGTCCGGCGATGCGGGGGAGGCGTCGTGAGCCGCGCGTCCGAGCCCGAGCTGCGCGTGCTGCACGCCGTCCGCGTGCAGGGTGCGGCTGACCACGCCGCCGTCGCCGCGCGGTCGGGGCTCCCGGCCGACGTCGCCCGCGAGCACCTGCTCGACCTCGAGGCGTGCGGGCACGTGACCTGGGCGGAGTTCGCCGGGGCGGGCGGCTGGTCCCTCACGGAACGGGGCCGGGCGGAGGGCGAGCGCCGCCTCGCCGCGGAGCTGGCCACCGACCCGAGCGGCCGCGCCGCCGCCGTCGTGCGCGAGGCCGTCGCCGCGTTCCACCCGTTGAACGCCCGGCTGCTGCGTGCGTGCACCGACTGGCAGCTGCGCCCCGGCGACGACGGACGGCTCGGCATGAACGACCACCGGGACGCCGCCTGGGACGGTCGGGTGCTCGACGAGCTGGCCGCCCTCGTCGACGACGTGGGCCCGCTGCTCGCCGGGCTCGCGGCGGAGCTCGAACGGTTCGCGGGCTACGACGAGCGGCTCGACGACGCGCTCGCCGCAGCCCGCGCCGGGGACGGTGCGCGCGTGGCCGGGGTGGGCGGAGTCTCCCTGCACGGGGTGTGGATGGAGCTGCACGAGGACCTGCTCGCGACGGCGGGGATCCCGCGCGGAGCGCCGGGCCGTACCTGAACCTGCCCGGTCAGTACACCTTGCCCGGGGGTGCTGAGCTCGGCGGCGTCGGGCTGCCCTGCGTGTCCTGCTCGAAGACGCGGTGTGCCGAGAGACGTTCGCGCAACCACAGCTCTTGTTCGCTGACAGGTCCCTCCCGACGGTGGATGAGATCCACGCCCACCAGCCAGTCGGTGTGCTGGTACGCGGTCAGCCGCAGCTCGACGAACTCTCCGGAGCGCAGCTCGTCCAGGATGAACTGGCGGGGCACCGTCGCCCAACCCACGGCGGCCCGGGTGAGCTCGACGAGGGCCCCGTAGTCGTAGAGCCGCCAGCTGTGGGCCGCCTGGAGGTACTCGGACGTCGGCTGCGCCGGACGCCGGTCGGCGTACACGAGCCGTCGGTGCTCGCGCAGGTCCGCGAACGACACCCGGCCACGACGTGCCAGGGGATGGTCCCGATGGGCTACGTGCACCATGACCACGGTGCCGAGTCGGCGGAAGGCGAGCGACCTGGGGTAGTCCGGCTCGGCGAGCGCGACACCGATCGCGGCCTCTTCGCGCAGGACGTCGTCGGCGATCCGGCGCTCTCCCACCGGGGCCTGCACCACCAGGTCGGTCAGGGGGTACCGTTCGGCGAACTCCCTGATGGGCCGAGCCAGCATCCGCATGGGCACGTTGACGCTGATCGCGAGCGAACCCGACGTGCCGGCCGTCAGCGCCTCGGCCTCTGCCTCGAACATCCGCATGCGGTCGGTGACGGTCTGAGCGCTGAGCAGCAGCCGTTCACCTGCCACCGTGAGCGTCGGGATCCGGGTGGTGCGGTCGAACAGGTCGACGCCGAGCTCGATCTCCAGCTGCGAGATCGCGCCCGACAGCGACGACTGGGCCTTGCCCAACGACCGGGCGGCGGCCGAGAAGGAGCCCGCGCGGGCGGCGGCGACGAACGCCTCGAGGCGGTCCAGGCTCGGCCGCATGCTGCCCCTTCCATCGGCTGGGCCGATGCTAACCGACTTGGCAGTTCGCCAGTCCCGTTCCTAGCGTGCGGTCCCAGGAGCCCGCCGACGGTGTCGGGTGCCGCGAGCTGACGACGACGTCAGGCCTTGCCCTCCTACCCACCCAGGGAGTCGTCATGACCACCATCGGAGCCCCCGAGGACGAACGCCTCGGCCTGCCGCGGATGATCGCCTTCGGCCTGCAGCACATGCTCACCATGTACGGAAGCCTCATCGCCACGCCTCTGGTCATCGGGGCGGCCGCGGGTATGGCGCCCGGCGAGCTCGGGGCGCTCGTCACCGCGTCCCTCTTCATGGGCGGCGTCGCGACGCTGCTGCAGTCGCTGGGCCTGCCGTTCTTCGGGTCACGGCTCCCGCTGGTGCAGGGCGTCTCCTTCGCGGGCGTCGCGACGATGATCGCGATCATCGACGGCGGCGGGGGCATGCCGGTGATCTTCGGGGCGGTGATCGCCTCGGCCGCGATCGGCCTGCTCGTGGTGCCGTTCTTCGCGCAGGTGGTCCGGTTCTTCCCCCCGGTGGTGACAGGGTCGGTCATCACCACGATCGGGCTGTCGCTCATCCCGGTCGCGGCGAACTGGGCCATGGGCGGGGATGCGACGGCGGCGGACTACGGCTCCGCCGGCAACCTCGGGCTCGCCGGCCTGACCCTCCTGGTCGTGCTCGTCCTGTCCAGGGCGGGTACCGGCCTCGTCTCGAGGCTCGCGATCCTGCTCGCGATCGTGGTGGGCACCGTGGTCGCACTGGTCCTGGGCCGCACGGACTTCTCCGGGGTCGGGGCGGGTGCGATCTTCGCGCTCCCGACGCCGTTCGCCTTCGGAGCCCCCCGGTTCGAGATCGCGGCCGTCGTGGCCATGACGATCGTCATCCTCGTCACGCTCACGGAGACGACCGCGGACATCCTCGCCGTCAGCGAGGTGATCGGGACCCGGTCCGACTCGCGCCGGATCGCCGACGGGCTCCGTGCGGACATGGCGTCGTCGGTGGTGTCGCCGGTCTTCGGGTCGTTCACCCAGACCGCCTTTGCGCAGAACGTCGGCCTGGTCGCCATCAGCGGGGTGCGGTCGCGGTTCGCGGTCGCGGCCGCGGGTGGGTTCCTGGTGCTGTTCGGGTTGTTCCCGGTGCTCGGACGTCTCGTCGCCGCGATCCCGACGCCCGTGATCGGCGGTGCCGCGATCATGCTGTTCGGCACGATCGTCGCCTCGGGGATCCGGACGCTGGCCAAGGTCGACTACACCCGCCCCGCCAACCTCATCATCGTGTCCGCCTCGATCGCGTTCGGCATGCTGCCGGTGACGATGCCGGCGATCTACGAGGTCTTCCCGGCCTGGTTCGCCGTGATCTTCGGCTCCGGCATCAGCTCGGCCGCGCTGCTCGCGGTTGCTCTCAACCTCTTCTTCCACCATCTCGGGCGGCGCGAGCCCGCCGACCCTCCCGCCGACACCCACGCCGCGGACGCGGGCATGCCCTCGCTCCGACCGTGACCGCTTCCGCCCCGGACCCAGGAGGTACCTCATGACCACCATCTATGTCGGCAGCGCCGTCGTGACGATGAACGCCGCGCTCGAGGTGATCGCCGACGGGGCGATCGCCGTGGAGGGCACGGCCATCACGGCGGTCGGCCCGGCCGCAGGGCTGCGCGCAGCCCACCCGGACGCGGAGGTCGTCGACCTGACCGGCAACCTGCTGATGCCGGGCCTCGTCAACGCCCACCATCATTCGGGGGTGCTGCGGGGCACGGCCGAGCACCTGCCGGTCTGGGAGTGGCTGCGGCTCCACATCGACCCGATGCACCGGGTGCTCCGCCCGGACGAGGCGGAGGTTGCAGCCTGGCTCTGCTACGCCGAGGGGTTGCTGTCGGGCACGACCACCGTCGTCGACATGTGGCGCTTCATGGAAGGGGGCGCGCGAGCCGCTGCCACGCTCGGCAACCGGCTGGTCAGCGTGAACTACGTGGGGGCGCACCCCGACCACGACTACTTCGACACCCTCGACGACAACGAGCGCATGCTCCGGGAATGGTCCGGGGCGGCCGGCGGGCGGATCACGCCCTGGGTCGGCCTCGAGCACCTCTTCTACGCGGACGCCGCCGGGCGAGACCGAGCCCTGGGCATGGCGCGGGAGTACGACACCGGCATCTATCTCCACTGCTCCGAGTCGGAGGTCGAGCTGAAGCAGTTCGACACGGAGTTCGGCGTGCGTCCGATGTTCGCGCTCGAGAAGCTCGGCTTCTTCGACGTGCCGAGGACCCTCGTGGCGCACGCGGTGTGGCTGGACGACGCGGAGGTGGGCCTGATCGGGGAGCGTGGCGTCGGCGTCTCGCACAACCCCGTCTCCAACATGAAGCTGGCCAGCGGCCTCGCGCCCGTCGCGGAGATGCTCGACGCCGGTGTGGACGTCGGCCTCGGGACCGACGGCGAGAAGGAGAACAACAACCTCGACATGTTCGAGGAGATGAAGGTCGCGTCGCTGCTCGGCAAGCTTCGTGCGATGGACGCCGCGGCGATGGACTCGTGGCAGGTGCTGGAGATGGCGACGCGCGGGGGCGCGCGGGCGCTGGGTCAGGGCGACCGGCTGGGGTCGCTGGAGGTCGGCAAGCAGGCGGACTTCGTCGCCGTGCGCACGGGGACCCCGCGCACGACGCCGCTGATCGTCTCCGGTCCGTACGCGAACGTCCACCACAACCTGGTCCACGCCGTGCGCGGGTCCGACGTGTCGACCACGGTGGTCGCCGGCTCGATCGTCGTCCGCGACGGTCGGCTGGTCAACGCCGACCTGGACGAGATCGTGGCGCGCGCGGCGGCCGCGGTCCCCGGGCTGTTCGAGCGACGCAGCCGCTGGCTGGCACAGGTGGACGGCGAGCCGGACGGGCTGTTCGCGTCGTCGCTCGGGTGAGCGTCGAGGTCAGATCGTCAGCAGCACGAAGGCCTCGAAGACCAGCGCCAGCACCGCGAAGAGGCCGGCGACGACGATGAGGATCACGTTGGCGGCACGCATGCCCCGGGCGTCGACGACGACGGTGGCGGTGCCGCCCGGGTCGGCCCGGTGATAGTGGACGGTGACGGTGCGGCCGCCGCGCCACACGGTGGGCGCGTGCTGGACGAACTCGTGCGGGGTGCCGGCGTCGTCGGTGAACGCGAAGCGCAGGTGCTGCGTCTGGCCGCTGGAGCCGGCGAAGAAGCCGGTGCGGGCCGGGCCCAGGCAGCGGCCCCGCGCGCTCGCGCCGCGGCGCACCACGCGCCGCCAGCGCAGCGACTGTCGCGCCAGGAGCACGGCCGTCGTCCCCGTGGCGAGGAAGACGGCGAGCGGCACGGCGATCCAGGCGGCGGGGTGGTCCATCGTGCTCCTCAGACGTCGGGGAGCGGCAGGCGGCCCGTGACGCTCACGGGCCGCCACGCTAGGTGGTCTCGCTAGGCGGTGGCGGGCGCGTGCAGGGACGCGGCGAGCGGGGCGATCTCAGGGATCTCGTCGGCGCGGGCCAGGGCGTCCTCCAGCGCGCGGTCGTGCGTCGGCCGGGCAGCCTCGAGGAGCGTGCGCCCGGCGGGGGTGAGCTCGGTGTAGATGCCGCGGCGGTCGTCGGCGCACAGGATGCGCGTCAGGAGGCCGCGGTCCTCGAGGCGCGTGACCAGCCGGGTCGTGGCGCTGCTGGACAGCGCGGCGGCGCGCGCGAGCTGCTGCATGCGCATGTGCCAGCCGTCCTGGCGGCTGAGCGCGTCGAGCACGGTGAACTCCACCACGGAGAGCTGGTGCTCCTTCTGCAGCGCGCGCTCCAGGTCCGTCTCGATCAGCCCGTGCAGCGCGGCGAGCGTGCGCCAGCCGCGCGCGCGGATCTCGACGGCGTCGTCGGCGATTCCCATGTCGGCCTCCTCGCGGGCCTCGTCGTCGGACCCGGCGGCCCGTCGTCCGGGTCACAGCATAGCGCCTTGCGCCGATATAGCGCGTGTGCAACTATCTGGAACGTTGCGCGTGCAACTAGTGCGTATGCAACTTTCTGATCCCCACACCCTGGAGGCCTCGATGCCTGCCGCGCTGTACGCCCTCGCCCTCGGGGGCTTCGGCATCGGACTCACCGAGTTCGTCATCATGGGCCTGCTGCCGGAGGTGGCCGCCGACTTCGGCGTCACCGAGCCGGTGGCCGGCTACCTCATCTCCGGCTACGCGCTGTCCGTCGCCGTCGGAGCCATCGCCATGACGGCGGCGCTGTCCCGCATGCCGCGCAAGCGGGCGCTGCTGCTGCTCATGGTCCTGTTCATCGTCGGCAACCTGCTGTGCGCCGTCGCGCCCACCTATGGCATGACGATGGTCGGCCGGGTCGTCGCGGCGCTGTGCCACGGCGCGTTCTTCGGGATCGGCGCGGTCGTCGCGGCCGACCTCGTGCCCGCGAACCGCCGCGCGGCCGCCATCTCGATCATGTTCGCCGGTCTCACCGTCGCGAACGTCGCCGGGGTGCCGCTCGGCACGTTCCTCGGCCAGGCGGCGGGCTGGCGCGCCACGTTCTGGGCCGTCACCGCCGTCGGTGTGCTCGGTATCGTCGGTATCGCCGTGCTCGTGCCGCGCACGGAGCACCGCTCCGCCCGGTCGGTCCTGGCGGAGTTCCGCATCTTCCGTGGCCGCCAGGTCTGGCTGTCGATGGCGGTGACGGTGCTCGGCTACGGCGGCATGTTCGGCGCCTTCAGCTACATCGCGTTCACGCTCACCGAGGTGAGCGGGTTCAGCAGCGCCGCCGTCCCGTGGCTGCTCGTCGTCTTCGGCGTCGGCACGGTCACGGGCAACGTGCTGGGCGGTCGGGCCGCCGACCGCCACCTCGTCAGGGCCCTCGTCACCGTCATCGCGGTGCTGGCCGTCGTCCTCGTGCTCTTCGCCCTCACCGCGCAGAGCAAGGTCGCGACCGTCGTCGGCCTGCTGCTCATGGGCGGCTTCGGCTTCGCCACCGTGCCCGCGCTGCAGACCCGCATCATGCGGTACACGGACGCCGCGCCGACGCTCGGCTCCGGCGCCAACATCGCCGCGTTCAACGTCGGCAACGCGTTCGGCGCCTGGGCCGCGGGCCTCGCCCTCGCCGCCGGCGCGGGCTACACCTCGCCCCTCTGGGTCGGCGCGGTCGTCACGGTCGCCGGGCTCGGCGTGCTGCTGGTCGCCGTCCGCACCCGCGGCGGCGAGCTCGCCCGGCCGCGCGACGCCGAGCACGAGCCCGCGCCCGCCGCCGTCTGACCCCCTCGACCCACCCCCACGAAAGGCATGTCCTCATGACCACGAACGTCCCCGCCGTCACCCTCGCCGACGGCCGCACCATGCCCCAGCTCGGCTTCGGCGTCTTCCAGGTGCCCGACGCCGAGACGACGGCCGCCGTGAGCGCCGCCCTCGAGGCGGGCTACCGCAGCATCGACACCGCCGCCGTCTACGGCAACGAGCGCGGCGTCGGTCGCGCCCTGGCCGAGTCGGGCGTGGCCCGCGACGAGCTGTTCGTCACCACCAAGCTGTGGGTGGACAGGCTCGGCCGCGCCGCCGCCCGCGAGGGCCTCTCCGAGAGCCTCGAGAGGCTCGGCCTCGACCACGTGGACCTGTACCTCATCCACTGGCCGACCCCCGCCACGGACGCCTACCTCGACGCCTGGCAGGGACTGGAGGACCTGCGCGACGCCGGCCTCACCCGCTCGATCGGCGTCTCGAACTTCCTGCCCGAGCACCTCGACCGCGTGGCAGCGCTCGGCGGCAGCGCCCCGGTCGTCAACCAGGTCGAGCTGCACCCGGCGCTGCAGAACCGCGCCACCGTCGCGGCGAACGCGCGGCACGGCGCGGTCACCGAGGCGTGGAGCCCGCTGGCGCAGGGCGCCGTGCTGGGCGACGCGCCCGTCGTCGACGCCGCCCGCGCCCACGGCGTCACGCCGGCCCAGGTGGTGCTGCGCTGGCACCTGCAGCAGGGGCGCGTCGTCATCCCCAAGTCCGTGACCCCGGCGAGGATCGCGGCCAACCTCGACGTGTTCGGCTTCGACCTCACCGACGCCGAGCTCTCCGCGATCGACGGTCTGGAGCGGGACGGCCGTACGGGCCCGCACCCGGCGTCGTTCAACGGCTGACCCGGCGGCCAAGGAGCGTTGGCGGGCCGGGGGCGGGTGGCGCCTACGCTGTGAGGCATCCCGACCGTCCTGAGGAGGACCCCCCATGCCGAGCAGCTCGCGCGTCGCCGTCGTCACCGGAGCCAGCAGCGGGATCGGTGCCGCCAGCGCCCGCGCCCTCGCGGCGGCGGGCTTCCACGTCGTCCTCGGCGCCCGCCGGATGGACCGGCTCGAGCAGGTGGCCGCCGAGACCGGCGGTACGGCGGTCCCGCTCGACGTCACGGACGATGCTTCGGTCGAGGCCTTCGCGGCAACGGTCGACGAGCGACTGGGCCGCTGCGACCTGCTCGTCAACAACGCCGGCGGTGCGCTGGGGACGGAGTCGGTGGCCGACGCCGACCTCGCCGACTGGCAACGCATGTACGACATCAACGTGCTCGGCACGGTGCGCGTGACCAAGGCGCTGCTGCCGAGCCTGATCGCGAGCGGCGACGGGCAGGTCATCACCATCGGCTCCATCGCGGGCCGCGAGCCCTACAAGGGCGGCGCCGGCTACAACGCGGCCAAGCACGCCGAGGCCGCGCTCACCCGGGTGCTGCGCCTGGAGCTGCTCGGCCAGCCTGTGCGCGTCAGCGAGATCGACCCCGGCATGGTGCACACCGACTTCTCGCTGGTGCGCTTCAAGGGGGACCAGGAGCGGGCCGACGCCGTCTACACCGGCGTCGAGCCGCTCACGGCCGAGGACGTCGCCGAGACGGTGGCGTGGATCGCCACCCGCCCGGCGCACGTCAACGTGGACCAGGTGCTGCTCATGCCTCGCGACCAGGCCGCGGCGCAGGTGGTCCATCGGCGCTGACGTCGCGCTTCGGCGCGTCCTCGTCGTCGTGGCCGACCAGCTTGAGGCCGATGGCGCAGCCGATGATGCCGACGAGGAACAGCGCCTTGAGGAGCGACGCCGTCTCGGTGCCGCTGAGCATCGCCCACGCGACCGTGAGGGCCGCGCCGATGCCGGTCCAGATGGCGTACGCCGTGCCGATCGGGATGTGCTTCGCCGCGTAGCCCAGGCCGAGCATGCTCAGCGACAGGGCTACGACGAACACGATCGTGTCGGCGGGCACGGTGAAGCCGCGGCTGGCGTGCAGGGCCGTGGCCCACACGGCCTCGAGCACCGCGCTCGCGAGCAGCACGCCCCAGGCCAGGGTGTTCGAGTTCTTCGTCATGTCAGCCCACCACCTTGAGTCCCACGACCGACCCGACCAGGCCGACCAGGAGCAGGGCGCGCGCGACCGTCAGCCGCTCGTCACCGCGCACGATGGCGACCAGCACGGTGAGCACGGCGCCGATGCCCACCCACACCGCGTAGGCGGTGCCCACGGGGATGGTGAGCATCGCGTGCGCGAGGCCCCACATGCTCAGGGCCAGGCCGACGACGAACACCACCGTCGGCACCGGTCGCTTGAAGCCGCGCGACGCGGCCAGCGCGGTCGCCCACACGGCCTCCATCACGCCGGCGGCGATGAGGATCAGCCAGTCCACGGCTCTCACTTCCCCTCGGGTCGGGATCTGCTGGAAGTTCTTCGCACGATCGTGCGAAGACAGTTCTAGCACACTTCGCACGACTGTGCGAACATGAGCGCGTGCCCCAGAAGCTCGACCGTGACGAACGCCGCCGCCAGGTGTCCGAGGCCGCGTGGCGCGTCCTCGTCCGCGACGGCCTCGAGGCCCTGTCCGTGCGCAACGTGGCCGCCGAGGCCGGCCTGCCGCAGAGCTCCCTGCGCTACACGTTCCCCACCGTCGCCAGCGTGCGCGAGCGCGCGGTGGCCCTGGTGCTGGAGCGGCTCCTGGAGCGCGTCGACGCCGTCGACGTCGGTGCCCCCGGCGGCGCGCGCGCCGTGCTCGCGCAGCTGCTCCCGCTCGACGCCGAGCGGCGCACCGAGATGGAGGTCTACCTCGCGCTCGGCACCGCCGCCATGACCGACGCGACCCTGCGCGAGGGCCACCGCGCCTCCCAGGACGCCATCCACGACGTGTGCGCGCGGGCGCTCACGGCCCTTGTCGGGCGTACCCCCGCGGAGATCGAGGTGCGCGAGCTGCAGGCCCTCGTCGACGGCCTCGCGCTGCACGTGGTGCGGCAGGAACCCGGCGACGACGCCTCGTGGGCGCTCGACGTGCTCGACGCGCACCTGGCGCGCGTCGGCGGCTGACCGCTCAGCGGGCCGGGCCCACCAGCGCGTCGCCCACCTCGGAGCGCAGGTACAGCACGGACCGGCCGGCGCGGGCGGAGGTCAGCAGGCCCGCGTCGCGCAGCACGCGCAGGTGCTGGTTGACGGCGCTGGTCGTGACGTCGAGGCGCCGGGCCAGCTCGGTGGACGACGCGGGGTGCTCGAGGGTCGTGAGCAGCCCCGCCCGCGCCTGCCCCAGCACCGCGACCAGCGCGGCGTCCGCCACCTGCCGCTCCGCCTGCCACAGCGTGCCCGTCCCGCGCGCGCCGTACATGATCATCGGCGGCTCGTCGGCGGAGATGGGGGCGGACGCGGCGCGGGTGAACAGCGTGGGCACCAGCGTCAGGCCCTCGCCGGTCGTGGCCCGTCGTAGGTCCTTCGACGAGCTCCCGAGCCGCACGCTCACCACGCCGTCGGCGAAGGACACCCGGTCGGCGAGGTCGGCGAACATCGCGCCCGCCCCGCGCGCGGACATCACCGCGCCGCGGTGCACGACGTCGGCCTGGAGCACGGCGCGCATCCGCGGCCAGTGCGGCGCGAAGCACGAGTCCCAGTAGGCGGTCAGCGCGTCGAGCACCCGTCGCCGCACACGGGGGAGCGGGTCGCGGAGCGGAGCGGGTCGGCCGCCGGGGTGCAGCGCGTCGAGCTCGCGGGCGACGACGTCGTCCCCGGTCGCGGCGACGGCGGCCAGCTCGTCGTCGATCCGGGTGAGCGGGCTGCGCGGGCGCGGGGTGAGGAAGTCCGGCGTCCACAGCACCTCGTTGGTCAGCGCGAGCAGCATCTCGCCGTCGAGGCGCGAGCGGGCCTCCTGGGTGCGGCGCAACCACGGCAGGTGGAGCGGGTAGCGGCCCGGGTCGCGCCAGGTGCGCAGCGACAGGACCAGCTCGTTCAGCGGAGAGACGGCGAACCGGACGTCGGCGAGGTCCATACCGGCCAGCTCGTAGCGCATCCATCCCATGGAGCGAGCATAGGTGTAGCGCAGGACTACATCGATTCGTTGCCCGGGGTCGGGGGCGCTTACTGGTGCCCGTGATCCAGACCCTCCTCCCGCGGGACCCCGTGGCGCGCGCGCTCACCTTCTCGACCATGGCGTTCGCCGCCTCGACCGGGATCTTCTACACCGTCTCGGTGCTGTACTTCACGCGGGTGGTAGGGCTGTCCGCCGCCACCGTCGGTCTGGGCCTGGGGATCGCCGGCGGCGCGGGCGTGCTCGGGTCGTACCTCGCGGGGCGCTGGTCGGACCGCCGGGGCGCGCACCGGGTGCAGGTGTGGGGCCTGGTCGCGCAGGCGCTGGCGCTGGCGGCGTACTCGTTCACCTCCGACGCGGTGAGCTTCACCGCCGTCGCGGTCGTCGTCAGCGCGGGCCGCGGTGTGCAGTCCACCGCGCGACAGGCCCTGCTCGCCCGGTGGTTCACCGGCCCCGAGCGGGTCGACGTGCGCGCCCGGCTGCGTGTCGTGACCAACGTGCTCATCGGGCTGGGCACGCTTGCCGCCGCGGTCGCGCTGCTGCTCGACACGGCCGCCGCGTACCGCACCGCGATGGTCGCGACGGCGGTGCTGCTGCTGGGCGCCGTCGTGCCGCTCGTCCGGCTGCCCCGCCGCGTGCCGGAGCTGGCCGTGCGGATGCTCGAGGACGCACCCACGGCGACCGGGACCGACGACGCCGAGGTCGCCGCCGACGAGGCCCCGCACCCGCTGCGCGACCGCACGTACGTCGCGAGCGTCGTGCTCAACGCCGTCGTCGCCATGCAGTTCGGCGTGATGACGGTGGGCGTGCCGCTGTGGGTCGCGAGCACCGACGCCCCGACCGCCGTCGTGTCCGCGCTGCTCGTGGTCAACACCGCGCTCGTGGCGCTGCTGCAGGTGCGCGCGTCGCGCGGCACGCACGACGTCCGTGGAGCGGGCCGGGCCGTGCGCCGCGGGTCCGTGCTGCTGGCCGCCGCGTGCGTGCTGTACGCGGGGGCCGGCTACGGCAGCCTCGTGGCCGCGACGGCGCTGCTGGTGCTCGCCGCCGTCGCGCACTCCCTCGGCGAGGTGCTGGCCGAGGCCGGCGGGTGGGGCATGGCCTTCGAGCTCGCCGACCCGCGTCGTGCGGGTGCCTATCAGGGCCTGTCGCAGACCGGTTACGCGCTCGCGGGCATGGCGGCCCCCGTCGTGGTGACGGCCCTGCCCATCCGGTTCGGCACGCCCGGCTGGCTGGCGCTCGGCGCGGTCTTCGTCGCCGCCGGCGCGGGCGCCGCAGCCGTCGCGCGGCGCGCCACGGGCAAGGACGGGGACGTCGCGCCGTCGTCCACGTCCTCGGAGTCCACGAAGGCGGCGGCCGCCGCGTCGTGACCGGCCCGTGGGGGAGACTGCCCCGGGCAGCAACGCCCGCCACGACCCTCGAAGGAGAGCGATGGACCCCCGCGAGCAGGAGGTGCGGCGCCGGATGGCGGCGCACGAGCTCTACACCGACGGCGCCCCCGGGCTGGAGGGCCTGGCGGCCGAACGGTCGCACGCCAAGGAGCTGGAGCACGCGATCAACATCGGCTCCCCGCGCGACCTCGCCCGCCGGGAGGAGCTGGTCCGCGAGCTGTTCGGCAGCGTGGGGGAGCGGGTGTGGGTGGAGCCGCCGCTGCACGTGTCGTACGGGCGCACCGTCCACCTGGGCGACGACGTCTTCGTCAACGTGGGGCTCACGCTCGTCGACGACGTCGAGGTGCACGTCGGGGACCGGGTGATGTTCGCCCCGCACGTCACCGTGACCACCACCGGTCACCCGGTGCACCCCGACCTGCGCCGGGACGGCGGGCAGTTCTCCGCGCCCGTGGTGATCGAGGACGACGTCTGGATCGGCGCGCACGCGGTGCTGCTCCCCGGCGTGACCGTGGGCGCGGGGTCGGTGGTCGGCGCCGGCTCCGTCGTCAGCTCCGACGTCCCCCCGGGCGTCGTCGTCGCGGGCACGCCCGCGCGGGTGCTGCGCGAGATCACCGACGCCGACCGCGAGTTCCGCTACCGCCCGCCGACGACGGCGCGCCGCGCGGGCTGACGGGCGCCCCGGGCCGCGCCGCCAGAGAATGCGGGTGTGACGGACGACGAGAGCCCGGGACCCTCCGCCGGCGCGGAGTGGTTCGTCGGGACGCACGGCCCGCCGGTGGGCGCGGCGGACGACGAGCACCCGGCGCGCTGGGTGCACGCGACGGACAAGCAGGAGTTCCTCGCCGTGGCGGCCGCGATCGGCCCGGCGCTGCGGGAGCGGCTCGAGGGGCTGCACGCGGTCGCGAAGGACGTCCCGAAGCGGCCGGTGGCCGCGGTGCGCTGGCTGGACGACGACTGGGTCGCCGTCGTCACGCCGACGGTCTGGTACACCGAGGACGACCGCCAGGTGCACACCGGCGAGCTCGGCTGCCTCCTGGGCCCGGACGCGGTGCTGACGTTCGAGGTGGGCGACGCGCGGGTGTGCGCGCACGCGCTGGAGCGCCTGCGCGGCCCCGGACCGACGCGCGGCGACGGGGCGCAGCGGGTGGCGCTCGCCGTCGTGCTGGGCCTGGTGGGGGTGGCGTCGGAGGTCGAGGTGGCGCTCGGGGACGCCGTCGCGGACACGGAGCGGGTCGTCTTCGACCGCATGGTGGGCGACCCGGTGCAGCGGCTCTACGACCTCAAGCGCGAGATCACCGAGGCCCGCCGGGCGCTGCTGCCGGTCGCGGCCGAGCTGCCCGAGCTCACCGCCCCCGGCGACGAGCGGCGCCCCGTCGCCGACCGGCGCACGCTGGAGCGGGTGGCGTCCACGGTCGAGCGGATCGACCGGCACCTCGACGCGCACGACGACCTGCTCTCCGACATGCTGCAGGTGCACCTGTCGCAGGTGTCCGTCCGGCAGAACGAGGACATGCGCAAGATCTCCGCGTGGGCGGCGATCCTCGTGTACCCCACGGTGGTGGCCGGGATCTACGGCATGAACTTCACGCACATGCCGGAGCTGCACTGGCTCCTCGGCTATCCGTTCGCGCTCGTGCTCATGGCGGTCGGCTGCGTGGTGCTCTACCGCGTCTTCCGGCGCGTGGGCTGGCTCTGACCGCGGTGCGACGCTCCGCTACCCTGTGCGCTCCAGGCGCCCGACGGAGGGACGGTCCCGTGCAGCTGCTCGTGGTCGAGGACGACGACCATGTCGCCGGCGCGCTCGTGTCCGTGCTCGGACGGCACGGCTACGAGGTGGTCCG
>Ga0160442_100104_pt1 | contig 97654 bp, 90 predicted proteins | sample HID1971M_E1MG_FD_108252 | JGI IMG/M metagenome (GOLD analysis project Ga0160442, IMG submission 108252) | Enriched millipede-associated microbial communities from UW Madison campus, WI, USA - HID1971M_E1 MG | ecosystem: Host-associated > Arthropoda: Insects > Digestive system > Unclassified ... | reverse complement strand
TGCCGCGCGGCTCGAGCACCGTGGAGACGAACTTCGAGATGAAGTCCCGCTTCGTGGTGGTCGCCATGTCGAGGCTGTGCGCGACGCCGTCGGCCTCGAGGAAGGCGATCATCGCCCGTTTCATGCGCGGGTTGTTGTGCCCGAAGTTGAGCACGCCCGCGCCGGCGAAGAAGTCGATGTAGCTACGGCCCGCCTCGTCGACCTGCCGCGCGTTCGACGCCGAGGCGAACACCGTGGGGTACGTGCGGCTGTACCCACGGATCTCGGATTCCCACTTCTCGAAGACCTCCATCAGCCAGGTCTAGGTGCCCGGACCGGGCCCCGTCAAGGATGACGCGGGAGACAGTTCGTAACGTTCTGATGTCGTGGGCCGGGGCCGAAGGTCGCCCGGTACGCGCCGGGCGAGGTCCCCAGCGTCCGGGCGAAGTGCTGGCGCAGCGACGCCCCGGTGCCGAACCCGGCGCGGCGGGCGACGGCGTCCACGGGGAGGTCGGTGCGTTCCAGCAGGTCACGCGCCCGCAGCAGGCGCTGCTGCAGGAGCCAGGCGCCGGGCGAGACGCCGACCTCCCGTCGGAACCGCCGGGTGAAGGTCCGCGTGCTCATCGACGCGTGCCGGGCGAGGTCGTCCAGCGAGAGCGGCTCGTGCAGGTGCTCGAGCGCCCAGGACCGCGCGGGGCCGGTGTGGTCCCCGGTCGGCTCGGGTACCGGGACGTCCACGTACTGCGCCTGGCCCCCGTCGCGGAACGGCGGCACGACCGTCCGGCGCGCGACGTCGTTCGCGACCGCCGCCCCGTGGTCGGAGCGGATGAGGTGCAGGCACAGGTCGATGCCGGCCGCCTCGCCGGCCGACGTGAAGACCCGTCCGTCCTCGGTGAACAGCACGTCCGGGTCGAGGTCGACCCTCGGGAACGCGCGCCGGAACCGATCGGCCGACAGCCAGTGCGTCGTCGCGCGGCGGCCGTCGAGCAGCCCGGCACGGGCGAGCGCGAACGCCCCGGTGCAGATGGACGCCACCCGCGAGTCCGGGCGGACCGTGGCCAGCAGGCCCGCGACGTCGCCCCCGGCGGCGCCGGTGTCGGCGGCGTCGGTGTCGGCGGCGTCGTCGACGTCGACGTCGTCCAGCGCGTGCGAGGCCGGCACCACGACGGTGTCGGCGCGCGCGAGCACCTCCGCGCCGTGCGGGACGTCGATCGTGAAGTCGGCGTCGGTCCGCACCGGCCCGGGGGCCGCCGCGCACGTGCGCACGTCGTAGAGCCGCTCGCCGTCGGTGCCGCGCGCCACGCCGAAGAGCTGGTGCACCGCGCCGAGCTCGAGCGGCATCACGCCGTCGCGCACGAGCACCGCGACGAGGTGTCGGCGGGGTGCGGCAGTCCCGGAAGGCATGGCTCAATCCTTGCACATCGTGGCTTCCCGGCCACTGGTCGACCGGTGCGGTCCCCGGGCACCGTGGAGGGACGGGCGACCGACCGGCGCGCCCGCCCCTCGACGGAAGGACGGTCCGATGCGGGTGCTGTGGGTGCTGGCCCATCCGGAACCGCGGTCGCTCACGGCGCGGCTGCGGGACGAGGGGGTCCGCGCGCTGCGCGGGGCCGGGCACGAGGTGGTCCAGTCCGACCTGTACGCGATGGGCTGGAACCCCGTGGTGACGGCCGCCGACTTCGGCGACGCCGTGGGCGACGGGGACCGGCTCGACGTCGCGGGCGCCTCGGAGCGCGCGCTGCGCGGCGGCACGCTCGCGCCCGACATCCGGGCCGAGCACGACAAGCTCGCCCGGGCCGACACCGTCGTGGTGCAGTTCCCCCTGTGGTGGCACGGCGCCCCCGCGATCCTCAAGGGCTGGCTCGACCGCGTGCTCGTGCAGGGCTACGCGTACGGCGTGCGCGACGCCACCGGCCGCACGCGCCGCTACGGGGACGGCGGCCTGGCCGGCCGGCGCGCCCTGGCCGTGGTCACGGTCGGGGCGGGTACCGGGCTCGGGCCGCGCGGGCTGCACGGCGACCTCACCGAGGTGCTGTTCCCGCTGCTGCACGGCACGCTCTGGTACACGGGGATGCGGGTGGCCGAGCCGGTCCTCGTGGCCGGCGCGAACCGCCTGGACGACGACGGCTTCGCCGCCGCCGCGGCCGCCTTGCGCAGCCGCCTGCTCGCGCTGCCGGACGGGCCCTTCGTGCCCTACCGCCACCAGGACGGCGGGGACTACGACGCCCGCGGGGAGCTGTGCGGCGCGCTCGCCCCGGGCCGCGCCGGGCTCGGCGTGCACGTGCGCGACCGGGAGGACCGGTAGCCGGGGCGGCCGTCGCGGGTCAGGGGCGCCGGCGCACGAGGTTCGCGAGCGACGAGTACCGCGGCACCCAGCGCGCGAGGGCGGCCGCTGACGCACCGCCGAGCGTGGCGGTGGCCCACACCCCGGCCGCGAGCGAGCCCAGGGCGGCCCCGGCCGACAGGATCAGCGGCCCGAGCGCGTCGCCCGTGTCCTGGAAGAGCCGCCACACGCTGAGGAACGTGGGCCGCACGGCGGCGGGCGCGACGTCGGCGCCCAACGTCATGACGATGCCCGAGCCCATGCCGTTGCCCACGCCGAGCAGGGCGGCGACCACGGCGAGCGCGCCAGCGGTGTGCGCGAACGGCAGCACCGCCAGCCCCACCGCCATCGTGAGCATGGACGGCACGGCCACCCACAGCCTCCCGAACCGGTCCATCACCTTGCCCGCCGGGTAGAACAGCAGCATGTCCAGGGCACCCGAGACCCCGAAGACGAGCGACGTCACCTCGGCGTCGAGGCCCAGGTGCTCGCCCCACAGCGGGATGACCGTCTGCCGCGCGCCGCGCACGGCGCTCACCAGCAGGATGGCGACGCCGAGGGTCGCGAACAGCTGCCGGTGCTCGCGCGCGACCGCCGCGATGGACACGCGCGGCCCGCCGGCGGCGCGCGGCAGCGGGGCGTCGGCCCGCGGCTCGGGCCGCACGACGGCGATCACCAGCACGGCCACCAGCGCCGAGCCGACGCCGAGCCAGAACGCCCCGTGCAGCGACGTCGCCGCGATCACCGCGGCTCCCGCGAACGGCCCCAGGAACAGCCCGATGCGGTGCACCCCCGCGAGGGTCGACATGACGCGCGCCCGCCGCAGCGGCGGGGTGATCTCCGTGAGGTACGCCTGCCGGGCGAGGTTGAACACTGCGTTCGCCGCGCCGAGCGCGAGCACGCCCAGCGCCAGGCCCCACAGCGCGGACGACAGGGCGATCGTCGTGAACGCCACGACGGCGACGCTGCCGGCGACCAGCATCGCCGCCCGGTCGCCGAGGCGCTGGGAGAGCGCGCCCGCGGGCAGGTCGAACGCGATCTTGCCGAGCGGCAGCAGCGCTGCCACGAGCCCGGCGACCGTGAGGGTGGCGCCGCGGCCGGTGGCGGTGACCGCCACGACCGGCAGCAACGCACCGATACCGATCTCCAGCACCAGGGTGGGGAGGAACGCCCCGAGGACGACGCTACGGAACGGGAAGAGTGGCGGGGACGGCACGCACCCTTCCTATCGCACGGGACCTGTCCGGGGTCGGTCCGTTCACGAACGTCTCGTCACGCCCGCCGCGTCGTGAGGAGCAGGGCGGGCAGGCGCAGCTCCTCCCCCGCGGTGCGCGCGGCGATCTCGGCGCCCGAGACCGCCGCGGACGACCAGGCGGGCCCGCCGAACGCGGCACGCAGACGGTCGCCGGTCGTGCCCCAGCCCAGCCCGGCGTCCACGGACATCGCGAGCACGGCGACGAGCGCGTCGGGCGGGCAGATCGCCTCGAGCCCCGCCACGTAGGCCGCGCGGCCGGGGTCGTCCAGGGTGTGCAGCAGCCCCGAGTCGAGGACGGTCCGCGGCCGCAGGTCCAGGCGGTCGAGCCGGCGGGCGTCCGCGACCTCGAAGCGCACCTCGCCCGGCGGATCGAGGATCGACTCCGCGGCCCGTTCCCGCGCGCGGGAGACCGCGTGCGCCGCGGCGTCCACGCCCACCACCCGGTGGCCCGCCCGGGCGACGGCGAGCGCGAGCACGCCCGTGCCGCACCCGACGTCGAGCACCGGGTCCCCGAGCACCGACCGGCGCACGAGCGCCAGCAGCGCGGGCTGCGGCCGCCCGATCTCCCACGGCGGCGGGACGTCGGCGGCGTACAGGGCGTCGAAGTCGTGCACCTGGCGGGCCATGCCGGCACCTCCTGCGTCGAGCCTGCGCCCCCGGCGAAACCCTCGCCTCCCGACCACCGGCTCAGCGCGCCGCGGCCTCCGCCACGCCGTCGTCCCCGTCCGCTCCTGCCACGGCGGACAGGCCGACGAGGATCCGGCGGAGGCCCCAGAGGTACTGCTCGGTGGAGGTGTAGCCGGCCATTGTCACCGCCGCCGCGGCGGTGAGGGGGAACTGGTCGGGCGGCACGGCCGAGAGCTCGGCGCGACGAGCGGCGACACGCTCCGGCTCGGGAGGCAGCGGGCCGCCCCCGTGCATCCCGGCCACCTCGCGGGACACGGACCCGAAGACGTACACCATGAGCAGGTAGGAGGCCTGGGCCGCGGCGGACGGCCCCAGCCCCGCGTCGGCGAACAGCTGCAGGAGCCGCTCGTTGAGCGCCATCGAGCTCGGGCCGTCCAGCGGCCCCCCGACCAGCAGGCCGACCGCGCCGGGGTGCGCGGTCAGGGTCGCCCGCAGCTCGAGGGCCAGGGCCTCCACACGGACGCGCCAGTGCTCCTCGGGGTCGGCGAACACATCGTGGTCGACCCCGCCGAGCAGCCGCTCGGCGAGGGCACGGAGCACGGCGGCCTTGTCGGGGAAATACGTGTAGATCGCGTTGGGCGCGACCCCGACCTCGGCGGCGATGCGCCGCACGGACGCTGCGGCGGGCCCGCCCTGGTCGAGCAGCCGCAACGCCGCGTCCAAGATCTTCGCCTCGCTCGCGGCGCGCCGCGGACCACGACGGCGCGGGACGGTCGGTGCGGACATCCGCGTGGGCACCCCCTTGACGTCAACCCCTTGCAGGGTACACCGTTGCTGTACGGCGTCCAAATTTTGTACATCGTCCAAGATGTTGCCCCGCCTCTCCCGCGTCCCGCGGGCAGGCGCCTGGAAAGGATCCGCCATGGCCACCGCCCCGGCGTCCCCGTGGCGCAGCCGGCCGCTCTGTGCCACGGGGTTCCTCGCCTTCCCCATGGCCGGTGCCGCGACGCGGACGACGCACGGCGCGCGCGCATGAGCACCGCCCCGCGCCACGTCGTCTTCGGTGCCGGCGCCCTCGGCCTGGCCACGCTCGACGCGCTGCTCCGGCAGGGTGAGACCGTCCGGCTGGTCAACCGGTCCGGGCACGCCCCCGTGCCCGACGGCGTCGAGGTCGTCGGCGGAGACGCGCGCGACGCCGCGTTCACCACCCTCGTGGCCGAGGGTGCCGCCGTCGTCTACCAAGCGCTGAACCCGCCCTACGCCGAGTGGACCACCGAGTTCCCCATGCTGCAGGCCGGCGTGCTGGCCGCCGCGGAGGCCGCCGGGGCGCGGCTCGTCAGCATGGAGAACGTCTACATGTACGGGCGGCCGGCGCGCCTGCCGCTGACCGAGGACAGCGTCGACCGTGCGCACACCACGAAGGGAAGGCTGCGGGGCCGGATGTCCCGGGAGCTGCTCGCCGCGCACACCGCGGGTCGCGTGCAGGTGGCGATCGGCCGCGCGTCGGACTACTTCGGCCCGCGGGGCGGCGCGCAGTCGAACCTAGGCGACCGGCTCTTCCCCGCCGCGGTCTCGGGGAGGACGGCCACCGTGCTGGGCGACCCCGACCAGCCGCACACCTACACCTACATCCCCGACGTCGGCGAGGGCCTCGCACTCCTCGGCGCGCACCCCGACGCCCCGGGAGAGGTGTGGCACCTGCCGAACGACCCCGACACCCGCACCACTCGGCAGCTCGTCGAGGTCGCCTACCTGGGCGCCGGCCAGACCCGTGCCCGGCTCCGTGCGACGCCCACGTGGCTGCTGCGCGCGCTCGGCGTGGTCAACCCGGGCGTGCGGGAGCTCGTCGAGATGCAGTACCTGTTCGCCGAGCCGTTCGTCGTCGACAGCACCAAGATCGCCGACAAGCTCGGCGCTACGGCCACCCCCGTCGAGGAGGCCGTCCTCGCCACGCTCCGGAGCTACCGCGACGGCTGACCCGCACACGACGAGGTGCCTGCCCGGGCACCCGTCACCCCAGGACGAACCCACCGGAGGTCACCATGCCCGTGCCACAGCGCCACGACGTCCAGCCCGCCACCCTGAGGGCCCCACCGCCCCGACCCGGCGGCGCGGTGACCATGACCGCCGTCGTGCAGGACCGGTACGGTCCCGCGCCCGAGGGTCTCCTGCGCACCGGCCAGGTCGCCGTCCCCGCCGTCGGGGTCGACGAGGTGCTCGTGCGGACGCACGCCAGCAGCATCGACCGGGGCACGTGGCACATCATGGCCGGCCTGCCCTACCCCATCCGGCTCGCCGGCTTCGGAGCGCGCCGACCGAGATACCTCAACCCTGGCCGCGCCCTGGCCGGGACGGTCGAGGTGGTCGGCGCCGGGGTGACCGGCTTCGCGCCCGGTGACGAGGTCTACGGCACGGGCACCAGCACGTTCGCCGAGCACGCCGTCGCCCCGGCCGACCAGCTCGCACCGAAGCCCGCGAACCTGTCCTTCGACCAGGCCGCCGCGGTGCCCGTCTCCGGGCTCACCGCCCTGCAGGCCGTCCGCGACCACGGGCGGGTCCGGGCCGGGCAGCGGGTCCTGGTCGTCGGGGCGTCGGGCGGCGTCGGCAGCTTCGCCGTGCAGATCGCCACGGCGAGCGGCGCCGCCGTCACGGGCGTGTGCAGCACCGGCAAGGTGGACATGGTCCGGGCTCTGGGCGTCGAAGGCGTCGTCGACCACACCCGCGAGGACTTCGTGGGTGCCGGCCCGTTCGACGTCGTCCTCGACATCGGCGGCAACGCCACGCTGTCCCGCCTGCGGCGTGCGCTCGCCCCGCGCGGACGCCTGGTCGTCGTCGGCGGCGAGACCGACGGCCGGTGGCTCGGCGGCAGCGACCGTCAGCTCCGGGCGAAGGCGCTCTCGCCGTTCGTCCGGCAGCACCTGGGCACGTTCGTGGCGTCGGAGAACGCCGCCGACCTCGACGCCCTGCGCGACCTCGTCGAGGCCGGCAAGGTCAGGCCCGTCATCGACCGCATCTTTCCGCTCGCGGAGGTCGCCGCGGCGGTCCGCCACCTGCTGGACGGGAGGGCGCGGGGCAAGATCGTCGTCTCCGTGCCCGACGACGCCCGGCCCGTCACCCCGAGGAGCACGCCATGACCGAGAACCCCGCCCCCTACCCGCTCCTGCTCGACGCGGCTCCACGGCCGTCCGGGTCCCGCGGCCTGTGGCTGGTGAAGTGGCTGCTGCTGGTGCCGCACCTCGTCGTGCTGCTCTTCCTGGGGATCGCCTTCCTCCTGGTCACCGTGGTCGCGTTCTTCGCGATCCTGTTCACGGCGCGCTACCCGCGCGGCATGTTCGACTTCAACGTCGGCGTGCTGCGCTGGGCCTGGCGGGTGACCTACTACGGCTACGGGGTGCTGGGCACCGACCGCTACCCCCCGTTCACGCTCGCCGACGTGCCCGACTACCCGGCGCACCTGACGGTCGCCTATCCCGAACGGCTGTCGCGCGGCCTCATCTTCGTCAAGTGGCTCCTGGCCGTGCCGCACTTCCTCGTGCTGTCGGTCTTCGTGGGCGGCGCGCTGTGGCTCGGCGACACCTCCGGAACTCAGGACGCCTGGGACGGCGGCACCAACTCCGTGGGGCTGATCGCCCTGCTGGTCCTGATCTCCGCCGTCGCGCTGCTGTTCACGGGCCGCTACCCCCAGGCGGTGTACGACTTCGTGCTCGGCATGAACCGCTGGGAGCAGCGGGTCGCGGCGTACACGCTCCTGATGACGGACACGTATCCGCCGCTCCGGCTCGACCAGGGCGGTGTCGACCCCGGCAGGCAGCCCGCGCGGCCCCAGCCGCGAGCACCCTCCGCGGCACCGGTCGCCTTCCCGCCGGACGCGCCCCCCGCCCCGACGGCCTGAGGGGCACCGGCCGACGCCACGCCGTCCTCGACCCGCGGCTACCGCGCGACGAGGACGGCGTACGGCAGCGCCGCCGCGACGACGCCGAGGGCGAGCACGACGGTGTCGGCGCGGGTCCACGGCGCCGGCTCCGCCCAGGTCCGGCGGTGGGCGCCGGTGAAGCCCCGGGCGTCCATCGCGACGGACATGGCGGCCGCGTCGCGCAGGGTGGCGGCCAGCACCGCGAACGTCACCGACGACGCGTGGCGCGCCCGCGAGCCCAGGCCCCGGCCGGGCCCGACGCCGCGCGACCGGCGGGCCCGCGACGCCTGCTCCCAGACCGCGCCGAGCCGATCGAACCGCTGCAGCGCCGCGGCCACCCCGACGACGAAGCGGGCCGGCAGGCGCAGGCGCTGGCCCAGCTGGTCGGCCAGCCCGCTCGGGTCGACCAGCGGGGCGAGGGCCACGCCCGGCAGGGCGAGCACCGCGACGCGGGCCCCCGCGACGGCGGCCACCACCGGGTCGTGGCCGCCGAGCAGCCACGTCGACCATGAGACCGACACGACAGCGACGACCACCGCGAGGTAGCGGGCCGGCGACCCGGCCCCGCGCGGCAGGAGCACGAGCCCGAACGCCAGGCAGGCGCCCAGCGCGACGGCGGCGCTCGCGACGTCCCGCACGCCGACGGAGGCGACCAGCCCGAGCAGCCCGAGGGCCACGAGCACGAGGGCGTTCACCCGCCCCAGCGCGCCGGTCACGCCGCCACCGCCTGTCGCTCGCGCGCCACGCCGCCGAGCCGCACCTGGTGCCCGGCGAGGGCGACGAGGTGCGCGTCGTGGGTGCTCGCGGCGACGGTGGCGCCGTACCGGGCGGCGGCGGTGGCCCACCCGGCCACCGCCGCCCAGGTGCACCGGTCCTGGCCGACGGTCGGCTCGTCGAGCAGCACGAGCCCCGGGCGGTGCGCGAGCGCGGCTGCCAGCGCGAGCCGTCGCTGCTCACCGCCCGACAGCCGGAACGGGTGCGCGTCGGCGAGGTGGTCGAGGCGCAGCAGCGCGAGCACCTCGTCCACGTCCACCCGGACGCCGAGGTGCCGGCCGGTGAGCTCGACCTCGTCCCGCACGCGCAGCGCGAGGAGCCCGTGCTCCGGGACCTGAGGCACCCAGCCGCACGACCGCGCGAGGTCCCGCGAGCGGGCGGTGGGCCCCGGGACGCCACGCACCTCGCCGGCGGTCGGCCGCAGGTGCCCCGCGAGGGCGGCGACCAGCGTGGACTTTCCCGCCCCCGAGGCCCCCGTGACGGCCGTGAGCCGGCCCGCGGGCAGCCGCGCGGTCACGCCGTCGAGGGCACGCGTGGTGGTACGGCCGCGCAGTCCGCGGCTCACCAGGTCGACGCGGAGACCCGCGACGACGACGTCCGGCCCGGGCCCGTCGGGCGCCACCGTCGACGCGGGCACGGCCAGCGGGGACGGCGCCGTCACCCCGGGCAGCCAGACGCCTGCGCGCGTCAGGTCGTCACGCAGGCCCACCGTGTCGTCGCGCAGCGCGGCGGGCGCGACGTCGTGCGTGACCCGGCCGCCCGGCCCGAGCACCACGACGCGGTCCAGGTGCTCGAGCCACGGCCCGACGTGGTGGTCGACCACGACGAGGGACGTGTCCGTGCCCTCCAGGGCGCCGACGACGGCGGCGCGCACCTCGGCCGCGGCGGCGGGGTCGAGCATCGCGGTCGGCTCGTCCAACAGCAGCAGGCCGGGCGCGCTCGCCAGCGCCCCCGCGAGCGCGAGCCGCTGCAGCTCCCCGCCCGAGAGGGCCGACGTCGGCCGCTCGGGCGGGTACCGCAGCCCGACCCGTTCCAGGGCCTCGCCGCTGCGGCGCCAGATCTCGTGCCGCGGCACGCCGGCGTTCTCGGGGCCGAACGCCACGTCCCGGCCGATCCGTGCCGCGACGACCGCGGAGCCCGGCTCCTGCGGGACGAGGCCGACCCCGCCGTCCACGTGCACGGTGCCGGACAGCTCGCCGGGCAGCGGGTCCCCCAGCACTCCCGCCAGGGCGTGCAGCACGGTCGACTTGCCGGCCCCGCTGGGGCCGACCAGCCCCACGCGCTCCCCCGCGCCGACGGCGAGGTCGAGGCCCTCGATCGTCGGGGTCCCGCGCCCGGTGGGCCGCCAGCGCAGCCCCCGCACGCGCGCCCGGACGTCGTCGCGCGCCACGCCGTCAGGCCGGCGTGCGGTCGACGGCACGATCGGCGAGGTCGCGGCCCGGACCGAACGCGTCGAGCACGCCGGCACGCGCGAGGGCGCGCACGAGCGCCGCGCCCCCGAGGCCGGCGAGCAGCGCGCCGGACAGTGCGAAGAGGCCCAGGTACGCCAGCCGGTAGGCCCACTCCCAGTCCGGGTAGTACGCGAACCACTCGTAGACGGCGCCGCACGCGCCCGCCGCCGCGCCCGCCAGGGCCGCGACGGCGCCGCCGAAGCGGCGGTAGAGGAACAGGGCGAGCACGAGCTCGGCGCCGAACCCCTGGACGACGCCGGAGACGATCGCGGAGAAGCCCCAGCCGGCGCCGAGCAGCGCCTCGACGCTCGCGGCGACGACCTCGGTGAGCAGCGCCGCTCCGGGGCGGCGGACGATCAGCCCGCCCAGCACGCCGCCGAGCAGCCAGCCGCCGCCGAGCAGCCCGGTGGCCGGCGGGAACGCGACCGCCAGCCCGGCGGAGAGCAGATGGTAGAGCTGGGTCCAGCCCCAGAAGACGACTCCGACGGCCACGCCGAGCATGGCCACGGTGACGAGGTCGACGGTGCGGTACCGCAGGGACGCGCGGACGGCGCTGCGCACGCTGCCGGAGGAGGTGCGGGGCGCGGTTTCGGGCGCGGACATTCCAGGTAACTCCCTTCGCCGGTGCTAACCGGAGCAGGTTCCAAGGGTCTGCGGCTGTGCCCGCACTCTCAGCGCCCCTTCGACGGCGCTCCCCTGTCATGGGTGTCTTCAGATGTGACTTCTGGTGTGTGACTTCAGGTGTGGCGGCCGACGACGCGGCCACGGGTCCGACCTTAGGCGACGACGGCGTCGGCGCAAGGGCGTCCCGCACCGTGAAACCCCTGGTCACGCAAGAAGGCCCGGAACCATGAGGTTCCGGGCCTTCCCGTCGGGGTGGAGCTGAGGGGACTCGAACCCCTGACCCCCTGCATGCCATGCAGGTGCGCTACCAGCTGCGCCACAGCCCCGAGAACCGACGCACGCGGCCGACGGGCGACCAGGCGATTCGTCTGATTCGGTGCGTTCCTCCGGGCTTGGGCCCCTCGGGAACGTCGATATCTTAGGCAGACTTCGGGCCAGGTTCCAAATTCCAGTCCGGCCCCGCCTGCCAACGGTCCAGCGGGTACCCGGCGCCCACGTTGTGCGCCACGAGGCGCCAGGCCGGCACGGCCCCCTCCCCCGCACGGTGCAGGTGCGACCAGTGCACGTTGTGCATGCCCGACAGCCCGCGCCAGGTGGTCGGGTCGAGCCCGAGCATCGCCGTCACCGCCAGCGAGATGGCGGCGCCGTGCGACACCACGACGAGCGTCGCGTCGTCGTCGAGGTCCGCGGCGAGCTCGGCCACGGCCGCGGCCATGCGCTCCGCGACCGCCGCCTTCGTCTCGGCTCCCGCGCCCACGGGCTCGGCGCCGAGGCGCCAGGCCGCGTACTCCTCGGGCCAGCGCTCCTCCAGCTCCGCGCCCGTGAGGCCCTCCCAGGCGCCGAAGCCGCGCTCGCGCAGTCGCTGGTCCGTGACGACGGGCGCCCCGCCGAGGGCGTCCGCGTACGCGGTCGCCGTCTCGACGGCGCGGCCCAGGTCGGAGGACACGATGCGCGTCGCGCGGTGCGACGACGCGAGCGCGGACCCGCCCTCCGCCGCCTGCCACCGCCCGACCTCGTCGAGCGGGATGTCGATCTGTCCCTGCAGCCGCAGCGACGCGTTGTAGGCGGTGCGGGCGTGCCTCAGGAGGACGACCGTGCCGGCCGTCACCGCTCGTCGCCCGCGAGACGGATCGCGCCGTCGCCCTCGCCGTCGCCGTACTCCGCGGCGGCCGCCGCGCCGTCACCACCGCGCGCGTCCTCCGGCAGGTCCACCGCCGGGCAGTCCTTCCACAGGCGCTCGAGCGCGTAGTACACGCGGTCCTCGGCGTGCTGCACGTGGACGACGACCTCGCCGAAGTCGAGCAGCACCCACCGCGCCTGCGCCTTGCCCTCACGGCGGATCGGCTTGGACCCGGCGAGGAACATCGCCTCCTCGACGGCGTCCACGATGGCCGAGACCTGACGCTCGTTCGTGCCGGAGGCGATGAGGAACACGTCGGTGAGCACCAGCTGCTCGCTCACGTCCAGCGCGATGATCTCCTGCGCCTTGCGGTCCGACGCGGCTCGGGCGGCGACGACCGCCAGCTCGACGGCGCGGGGGCTAGCGGTCATGCGGCGGCTCCGGGGTGCTCGTACGTGAGGGAGACGGCGGCCGCGGGCGCGGCGGCGTCGGTCTGGAAGTCGCTGTCGTCGGGCGCCTGGAGCAGCAGCTTCCAGACCAGCAGGCCGAGCACGAACGCGACGACCACGAGGACGATGTAGTGCAGCCAGGTGTACGACGCCTCCGACTCGTCCCAGTCCTCGTCGTCGTCCTCGTCGTCCACCGGCGCGGCCGAGCGCGCCCGGACGGGCTGCTCCGACGCGACCAGCGCGTCGAACGGGGACGCGGCGGGTCGCTCCGGCGCGGCCGACGGCTGCGCGGGCCCCGCGGCGGGGCGGGACGGGGGCACGGACGCGGGCCGCTCGGTGGCCGGGCTCGCCCAGGGCAGCGGGGGCGCCACCGACGTGGACGCGGCGGGCGGTGCCGAGCTCGGGACCGGTGCCGCCTGCGCGGGCGGCGACGACAGTGCCGACGCCGATGCCGACGTGGTGCCGAACGGCGACGAGGTGCCCGTCGTCGCGAACGGGGAACGGCGGGCGGGGCCGTCGGGGCGCGGTGCGACCGTGGCCGGCGGGCTGGCCGCCGGGGCCGCCGGTGGCGCGGCGCTCGCCGGCGCGGCCAGCGGCGGCAGCCCGAGCCCGGTGCCGGCGCCCGCCGGGCCGGCACCCGGGTCACGACGGGTCGAGGTGCGCGCGGGCGGCGCGGCCGGGGCGCCGGCCGGCGCCGCGGGACGCACCGAGGTCGTCGGGGCGACGGCTCGGGACATCTCGCCGGTGGGCCGCTGGATCGGGGCCAGCCGGCCCGTCTCGTCCAGCCCACGTACGCCGGCGGAGGTGGACGGCGGCCGCACCATCGGCGCGGGGGCCGGGGCGGGCGCCGGGCTCTGCTCGCGGAGGGAGCGGCGGGACGGCGCGCTGGTCGCCGGCGCGGAGAACCTCGGCGCGGGCGCCGGCCCGGGGGGCGGGGCGAACGGCGACCTCGCCGCGGCGGGCGCGCCGTACTCCGGCCCGGACGGCGCCGGCGGACCGGCGTTCGCCTGCGCGGCGGCGGCGGCCTGCTCCCGCTCGCGGATCTCGCGGCGGGTCAGCGGGCGGGACGGGTTGTTGTCACTCATCGAGACCTCGATACAGACCGTGCTTGGCGATGTACTGGACCACGCCGTCCGGCACCAGATACCACACCGGTTGGCCGGCCTGCGCCCGGCGACGACAGTCGCTCGACGAGATCGCGAGCGCCGGGACCTCCAGCGTCGTGACCCCGTCGTGGGGCAGGCCGTCCACCATGAGCTGGTGCCCCGGCCGCGTGACAGCCACGAAGTGTGCCATCTCCCACAGGAGCGCGGCATCCTTCCAGGTCAGGATCTGCTCGATCGCGTCGGCGCCGCTGATGAAGAACAGGTCGGCGTCGGGTCGTTGCTCGTGCAGGTCCCGCAGGGTGTCGACGGTGTAGGTGAGGCCCGGACGGTCGATGTCGACGCGGCTCACCGTGAACCGGGGGTTCGACGCCGTCGCGATCACCGTCATGAGGTAGCGGTGCTCGGCCGGGGACACCCGCTGGTGCTGCTTGAAGGTGGGCTTGCCCGTGGGCACGAAGACGACCTCGTCGAGGTCGAGCAGGGCCGCCGCCTCGCTGGCGGCGACCAGGTGCCCGTGGTGGATGGGGTCGAAGGTGCCGCCCATCACGCCCAGGCGCGGACGGCGCGGCTGCGACGACGGCTCGTTCACGCTGACCGGACGGGGGCCGTCAGTGGTGGCGGTTGGACACGTTGCGGAAGGCGTACGTCACCACGAGCGCGGCGACCAGGCCACCGAACGCGAGCAGACCCATCGCGATCGGGGAGATGGTCTCGGCGTGCTCGGCGGCCTCCTGGGCCACCTGGACGGCGGTGTGCAGCACGGGTTCCTCCTGTGCGTGGTGTGCGTCGGGTTGCGGTCGGGGGTCAGTCTCTCACGCGGGCCGGACGTGGCCGTCGCCGTGCACGACCCACTTGGTGGTCGTGAGCTCGGCCAGGCCCATGGGCCCGCGCGCGTGCAGCTTCTGCGTGGAGATGCCGATCTCGGCGCCCAGGCCCAGCTCGCCGCCGTCGGTGAAGCGCGTCGAGGCGTTCACCATCACGGCGGCCGAGTCGACCTCGGCGACGAAGCGCTCGGAGGCGGCCAGGTCCCGGGTGAGGATCGCCTCGGTGTGCCCCGACGACCAGGTGCGGATGTGCTCGATCGCGTCGTCGAGCGAGTCGACGACCCGCACGGCGAGCTCCAGGGCGAGGTACTCCGTGGCCCAGTCGGCGTCGGTCGCGGGGAGCACCTCGACCGACTCGGGCGCCAGGGCCACCGTGCGCGCGTCGCCGTGCAGCACCACGCCCGCCCCGCCGAGCGCCGCGAGCGCCGCGGGGAGGAACGCCTCGGCGGCGTCCGTGTGCACCAGCAGCGTCTCGGCCGCGTTGCACACCCCGACCCGCTGCGTCTTGGCGTTCATGACGATCTCGACGGCGTTCGCGACGTCGGCCGTGGCGTCCACGTACACGTGCACGTTGCCGACCCCGGTCTCGATGACCGGCACGGTCGACGACTCGACGACCGTGCGGATGAGGTCGGCCCCGCCGCGCGGGACGAGCACGTCCACCAGCCCCCGCGCCTGCATGAGCGCGACGCCGCCGGGGCGCCCGTACGCGTCGATGGTCTGCACGAGGTCGGCGGGCAGGCCCTGGGCCTCCAGCGCGCGGCGCAGCACGTCGACGACCACCGCGTTGGACGACGCCGCGGCGCTGCCGCCGCGCAGGATCACCGCGTTGCCCGACTTCAGCGCCAGGCCCGCGGCGTCGACCGTGACGTTGGGCCGCGCCTCGTAGATCATGCCGACCACGCCCATCGGCACGCGCAGCTGGCGCAGGCGCAGGCCGTTCGGCAGCGTCTGACCGCGCACCACCTCGCCGACCGGGTCGGGCAGCCCGGCCAGCTCGCGCAGCGCGCCGGCGATGGCCCCGATGCGCGCCGGCGTGAGCGCCAGCCGGTCGAGCAGCCCGTCGCTCAGGCCGCGCTCCCGCCCGCGGGCGAGGTCGTCGGCGTTCGCCGCCACGATCTCACCGGCCGCGGCCTCGAGCGCGTCGGCCAGCGCGTGCAGCGCGGCGTCCTTCGTGGCCCTGGTGGCGGTCGCGAGCGTCCGCGACGCGACCTGGGACCGCCGGGCGACGTCGCGGACGGCGGCCGTGACGTCGTCACCCGCCGTGCCCGCGCCGGAGCCGCCCGCGGTCAGGTCCTCCGTGAGGGTCGTGGTCATCCCCCGAGGGTACGACGGCGACGCGCGCGGCGGCAGGCCCCTCTCACCAGGAGGGACGGGGCGCGGGCGGCGGCACGAACCGGGTGAACGCCGGGGCGTGGTCGAAGGTCTGCAGGGTGACGACCTCGAACGTGGCCCGGTAGTCCGGACCCAGCGAGTCGGCCGCCCGGTTGAGCGCCCGCGGCGCGAGCGACGGCCAGCGACCGGTGTCGATGCGCCGCTCCAGCGTGCGCAGCGCCACGAGCTCCTCCCCGAGGCTCACGGACAGGTGCGCCCCGCGCTCGACGTACAGGCTGCGGAACCGTCCCGGGTCGCCCACCTCGCGCACGCGGTGCGCGAACGAGCGCTCGGCCGACGGCGGCGCCCCGCCGTCGCCCGTCGTGTGCAGCGTGAGCACCGGGGACGGCGTCGTGCCCTCCGGCCGGTGGTCGACCATCGCCGCCCGGGCATCCGGGTCCGCCGCGATCGGCGTCGCCGCCTCCAGCGCCGCCAGGTCGGCCCGGAGGTCGAGCCCGGCCCGCGCGTACGAGGCCAGGACCGTGGGCGCCGCTCCCGACCGGGCGAGGCGCGCACGCAGGTGGTCGAGGTCGGTGGAGCTGGGGTTGCCGCCCATCTCCTGCTCGAGGGCGGCGCGCCCAGTAGGCCCGAGGCCGAGCGTATAGGCGCCGATGAGCCACTGCGCCTGCCCGCGGGCCCGCTCCTCGAGCGTGCGCGGCCGCGGCTCGTTCATCCAGTACCAGCCCGTCACCGTGTTGAGGGAGGCGATGAGCGCGATCCGCGCCCGGCCCTCGCTCGTCTCCTGGGCCTCGACGAGCGCCGCCACCAGGGCGTCACGGCTCGCCCCCGGGTCATCGGCGTCGACGAGCTCGATCGGGTTGCCGTGGGCGTCGGTGCCGTCGGTGAGCAGCACGCGCGTCGCGAGGTTCATGTCGAGGATCGCGTCGAACTGACCCACCCAGTCCAGGACGCCGCCGACGGTGAGCACGCCGTCGATCCGGTCGGGCTCCGCCTCGGCGTGCTTGACCGCCGTGACCGCGCCCATCGACTGCCCGTACGTGACGGTGCGCTCCGGCTCGGCCACGTTGTCCTCGAACCAGTCGAGGAGCCGCGACTGGTCGGCCACGGCGGTCGGCACCGTGAAGTCGAGGCCGTCGCCCTGGAAGAGGGAGCCGGCGACCGCGTACCCCTGGTCGGTGAGGGTCTGCTCGCTGAGCTCCTGGTTGCCCAGCAGGTGCGGCGCGGGGAAGCCGCCGAAGAACTCGGACGGGTAGTGGCCGTGGCTGAACAGCACCAGGGTGCCGTTCCAGTCGTCCGGGACCAGGACCCGGTAGCGCGCCCCGGACAGCTCCCCGGAGTACTCGGTCGGGTCCGCGTCGCCGGCGACGTCGGCGGCCCGGGCCGATGCCGAGGGTGCGGCGAGCGCGGCGGCGACGACGACGGCGACGGCCGCCGCGACGGAGGGGCTGGCGGTGGTGGCGTGGTGCGGACGGCGCATGCCGGCCTCCCGGGGTCGGGGGCGCGCCGCTGCGCGCCCTGCCCTATCGACGCCGGGGCCGCGGGGAACTCATCGGCGGTGCTCGAGCACGAGGTCGTCGCGGTGCACGACCTCGCGGTCGTACCCCTCCCCGAGCTCGGCCCGCAGGTCGAACGTCGAGCGCCCGAGCAGGCCCGGGAGCTCGCCCGAGTCGAACGCGACGAGCCCGCGGGCCACGACCGCGCCGTCCGGCGCGACCAGCTCCACCGGGTCACCCGCCTCGAACGTGCCCTCGACGCGGGTGACACCCGCGGGCAGCAGCGACGCGCGACCGCCGAGCACCGCCCGCGCCGCGCCGTCGTCGAGGTGGAGGCGGCCGTGGGCCTGGGCCGCGTGCGCGATCCACAGCCGCCGCGCCGTCGTGCGCCGACCGGTGACCGCGAAGAACGTGCCGACGTCCTCGCCCGCCAGCGCGGCCGCGACGTTCCGCGCGCTGGTCAGCACGACCGGCACGCCCGCGCCGGTCGCGATCCGGGCCGACTCGAGCTTGGTGACCATGCCGCCGGTGCCGACCGCGCTCCCCCGCGCGGTGACCTCGACGCCGGAGAGGTCCGCCAGGTCCGCGACGTGCGCGATGCGCCGGGCGCCGGGGCGCGACGGCGGCGCGTCGTGCAGGCCGTCGACGTCGGTGAGCAGCACCATGGCGTCGGCCCGCACCAGGTGCGAGACGAGTGCCGCGAGGCGGTCGTTGTCGCCGAACGTCAGCTCGTCGGTGGTCACGGCGTCGTTCTCGTTGACGACCGGCACGACGCCGAGCGCGAGCAGGCGCTCCAGGGAGCGCTGCGCGTTGCGGTACCGCGACCGGCGCACCGTGTCCTCCGCGGTGAGCAGCACCTGCCCGATCTGCAGCCCGTGCGCGGCGAACGCCTCCGTGTACCGGGCCACCAGCTGGCCCTGGCCCAGCATGGCGGCGGCCTGCATCGTCGCGACGTCGCGCGGGCGCGCGCTCAGGCCGAGCGGCCCGATGCCGGCCGCGATCGCCCCGGAGGACACGAGCACGACCTGGGCGCCGCCCGCCGCGCGTGCGGCCAGCACGTCGACGAGCGCGCGCAGCGCCGCCAGGTCCAGGTGCCCGTCCGGGCCCGTGAGCGACGACGAGCCGATCTTGACGACGATCCGACGTGCCGTGGGCAGGCTGGCGCGGGAGGTGGCGGCGTTCACCTGTGCATTCTCGCCGGATGCGCGGTCAGGCGTCGTCGGGGTCCGTCCAGTGACCCGACTCGCGCTCGGTCCACAGCTCGCGGCGCGCCTCGGACTTGGCGTCCATGCGCTCGTGGTGCTCGCGGCGCTTCTCGCCGCGCGTCGGCCGCGCGCTCTCGTCGAGACGCAGGTCCGTGCCGCGCGCGCCCAGCAGCTCCGGGCCGGTGGTGAGCGTGGGCTCCCAGTCGAAGACGACGGCGTTGCGCGGGTCGCCGATGCGCACCTCGTCGCCCGCGACCGCGCCGGCCTTGAGGAGCTTGTCCTCGACGCCCAGCTTGGCCAGCCGGTCCGCGAGGAAGCCGACGGCCTCGTCGTTGTTGAAGTCCGTCTGGCGCACCCAACGCTCGGGCTTCGACCCGCGCACCTCGTAATAGACGCCCTCGTGGTCCTTCTTCGCGGTGACCGTGAAGCCGGCCTCGTCGACGGCCCGCGGGCGCAGCACGACGCGCGTCGGCTCGGGCGCGGGCGCGGCGGCGCGGGCGCGCTCGACCAGCTCACCCAGCGCGAAGGTCAGCGGGCGCAGCCCCTCGTGGCTGGCGGTCGACACCTCGAAGACCCGCAGGCCGCGCGCCTCGAGCTCGGGGCGCACCAGCTCGGCGAGCTCGCGGGCCTCCGGCACGTCGATCTTGTTGAGGACGACGAGGCAGGGGCGCTCCGTGAGGGGCACCCGCCCACCCTCGATGCCGAGGTCGCCGGCGTACGCGGCCAGCTCCGCCTCGATGACGTCGAGGTCGCTGAGCGGGTCGCGGCCGGGCTCGAGGGTGGCGCAGTCGAGCACGTGCACCAGGACGGCGGTGCGCTCGACGTGGCGCAGGAACTCCAGCCCGAGGCCCTTGCCCTCGCTGGCGCCGGGGATGAGGCCGGGCACGTCGGCCACGGTGTAGCGGGTGTCGCCCGCCTGCACGACGCCGAGGTTCGGCACCAGCGTGGTGAACGGGTAGTCCGCGATCTTGGGGCGCGCGGCGGAGATCGCCGCGACCAACGAGGACTTGCCCGCGCTCGGGTACCCGACGAGCGCCACGTCGGCGATGGTCTTCAACTCGAGGACGACCTCGTGCTCCTCGCCCGGCTCTCCGAGGAGAGCGAAGCCCGGGGCCTTGCGCTTCGGGGAGGCGAGGGCACGGTTGCCCAGCCCGCCGCGGCCCCCCTGCGCGACGACGTACTCGGCACCCGCGCCCACGAGGTCGGCCAGCACGTTGCCGTCGCGGTCCTTGACGACCGTGCCGTCCGGCACGCCCAGCACGAGGTCGCCGCCGTTGGCACCGTCCCGGTCGTCGCCCATGCCCTGCGTGCCGTTGGTCGCGCGACGGTGCGGCGAGTGGTGGTACTCGAGCAGCGTCGTCGTCTGCGGGTCGACGACGAGCTTCACGGTGCCACCGTCGCCGCCGTTGCCGCCGTCGGGGCCCGCGAGGGGCTTGAACTTCTCGCGGCGGATCGACGCGACGCCGTGGCCGCCGTCACCGCCCACGGCGTGCAGGACGACGCGATCGACGAAGCTGGCCATGGTCAGATCCTCTCAGGCAAAGCGACGAGGGGCGCACCGCGACGGTGCGCCCCTCGTCGTCGGCTCCGGTGGGAGCCGGGGAAGTGTGTGCGGCTCAGACCTCGGCCGCGACGATGTCGATGACCTTGCGGCCACGACGCGTCGCGAAGGCCACCGAGCCGGCGGTCAGCGCGAACAGCGTGTCGTCGCCGCCACGGCCGACGTTGTCGCCGGGGTGGAAGTGGGTGCCGCGCTGGCGGACGATGATCTCGCCGGCCTTGACGACCTGGCCGCCGTAGCGCTTGACGCCGAGGCGCTGCGAGTTCGAGTCACGACCGTTGCGCGAGGAGCTCGCGCCCTTCTTGTGTGCCATCTGTCAGACCTGCTTTCTGCGAAGAACGAGGGGATCAGTGCCGCGGGCCGTGCTGCGGGATGTCGCGCTCGGCCCGGCGGTGAGTCACTTGATGCCGGTGACCTTGAGGCGGGTCAGCGACTGACGGTGACCCTGGCGCTTGCGGTAGCCGGTCTTGTTCTTGTACTTGAGGATCGTGATCTTCGGGCCCTTCTCGTCCCGCACGACCTCGGCGGTGACCTTGACCTTCGCCAGCTTCGCGGCGTCGGTGGTCACCTTCTCCCCGTCCACCAGAAGCAGGGCGGGCAGCTCCACCGTGTCACCGGCCTGGGCCTTGACTCGGTCCATGACGACGATGTCCCCGACGGACACCTTCTCCTGACGGCCACCGGCCTTGACGATCGCGTACACCATGTTGCTGCTCATCTCTCCTGGTCTGGGCATGCCGCACGACGTTCTTCACCGACTTGGTCTGCAACTCAGCCCGCCGCGGCGGTCGAGTGCGGTGCGTCGTGAGCACACGGGACTGGCACGCCAGAGGCGCGCCGACGTCCAAGACTACGTCACGGCGCCGATCGGTTCAAACGTCCCCGACCGCCACCGGCCGTGACGTGCCCCACCTCGCGGGCCGGTCCCGAGCGGGGCGCCGGTCAGCCCTCGAGCACGAACGTCACCTGCAGGTCCACCTGCCACGCGACGATCGCGCCGTCCGACACCTCCACCTTCTGCTCCTTGACCCAGGCGCCGGTGATGTGGCGGACCGTCTGGCCCGCCCGTTCGAGGCCGACGCGGATCGCGTCCTCGAAGCTCGTGTCCGACCGGGCCGTGATCTCCGTGACGCGCGCGACCGTGCCTGCCATGTCGTCCTCCGATCTCGGGGCGTGCCGGCGTCCGTCGCCGACCGTCCCTCCGATCGTCGTCCCGCCCGGGCCCGCTCGCCCGGTGTCGCTCCCCGGCGCCCGTGGCGCGGTCCCTGGGCCGGTGTCCGGACCGTTCCGGGGCGACGATGGGGAGATGACCGGGCGGACGGGACGGCCAGACCTGCCGACGGGGGCCGGGGGCGTCGACGACGCGGTGACGGCCGCCCTGCGCGACGTCGACCGGCGGGGCTTCCTGCCCCGCGGGGGCGCCCGCTGGGCGGAGGCGGACAGCCCCGTCGAGATCGGGCACGGCCAGACGTGCTCGCAGCCGTCGACCGTCGCGGCGATGCTCCGGCTCCTCGACGTGCCGGTGGGCGCGGCCGTGCTCGACGTCGGGTCCGGCTCCGGCTGGACGACGGCCCTGCTCGCCCGCCTCGTCGGGCCCACCGGGTCGGTGCTGGGGCTCGAACGGCACCTGGACCTCGCCGCCTGGGGCGCGGCCAACGTGCGACGGACCGGCATGCCCTGGGCCCGGGTGGCCCCTGCCGTGCCCGGCCGCCTCGGTGCCCCGCGCGCCGGCGGGTGGGCGCGGGTGCTCGTGTCCGCCGCGCCCACGCGGCTGCCCCCGGAACTGGTCGACCAGGTCGCGCCCGGCGGCCGGATGGTGATCCCCGTGCGGCACGTGATGCTGCTCGTGACCCGCGACGACGACGGCACGGTGCGCACCTCCGAGCACGGCACCTACTCCTTCGTCCCGCTCGTCGTGGAGTGAGGCGCCGGCGCGCCCCGACGTGCCAGGATGCCGGTCGTGACCGCCGCCGCGCCCCGACGCTCCCCCGCCGTCTCGTCGAGCGACGTCGAGGTCGCGGTCTCCGCCGCCCTTGAGGGCGCGGCCGAGGTCGTCGCCGCCTTCCGGCGGCCGGTGACCCGCCACGCGAAGGCGGGGCTGGACTTCGCCACCGACACGGACGTCGCCGCCGAGCGGGCGGTCCGCGCCGTCCTCGCCGCGGCACGGCCGGGCGACGCCGTCGTCGGCGAGGAGCTCGGCGCGTCCGGCGGCGAAAGCCCCCGGCGGTGGTACGTCGACCCGCTGTGCGGCACGCTCAACTTCGCCGCCGGCGTCCCGTCGTTCGGCGTCAACGTCGCCCTCGCGGAACGTCGCGACGACATCGAGCGTGTCGTGGCGGCGGCCGTCGCCGACCCCCTCACCGGCGAGGTGGTGTGGACCGACGGGGTCCGCACCCGCGTGCGGAGCGCGGCGGGCGCGGCCGACGTCGACGCCTCCCCCACGCCCGTGACCCGCCTCGTCAACGTGGACGTCGACAACGGCGGAGGAGCGCCCGCGCTCGTCGCCGACGCTGAGCTGCGCGCGTCCTGCGCGGTCCGGGTCGCGTCCAGCTCGCTCGCGCTCGCCTGGGTGGCCGCAGGCCGGCACGCCGCGTACGTGACCGGTGCCGACGTCGACGGCAGCGTGCACTTCCTGCCCGGCGTCGCCGTGTGCGAGGCGGCCGGGTGCGTCGTCACGGACCTCGACGGCGGGCCGGTGCACGGCGGGCGCGGGATCCTCGCGGCCGCGGACGCCGCGACGGCGCGACTGGTGCTCGACCGGCTCCGCGCACTCCGGGGGACATCCCCCTTGCCCTGAGGCTACGGTTCCGTAGGCTCGGGGCATCCGCGCGACCGAGCAACCGCTCACACCTCGGCTGGGAAGTCGACCCCGACCCCTGCGAGGCACGCATGCCCCCAGTCGTCCCGGCCGTCCTCGAGAGCTCCGCCGCCCCGCGCGGCGGCGCCGCGGCGAAGTTCACCAGCACGTACGGCGCCCTGTCCCGGGAGGTGCGCGAGGCCGGGCTGCTGCGCCGCGCCTACGGCTACTACCTGGTCAACGGCATCGTCCTCGTCCTGGCGCTCGGCGGCGTGGCGACGGGGTTCGTCCTGCTGGGCGACTCGTGGTTCCAGCTCCTGATCGCCGCCGCGCTGGGGGTCGTGCTCACACAGCTCGCGTTCCTCACGCACGAGACGGCGCACCGGCAGGTCTTCGCGTCCGGGCCGCTCAACGACCGCGTCGGTCGCATCCTGGCGAACGCCGTGGTGGGCATCAGCTACTCGTGGTGGATGACGAAGCACACCCGTCACCACGCCAACCCCAACCAGGTGGGCAAGGACCCCGACGTCGCGCCGGGCGTCATCTCCTTCACCGAGGAGGCGGCCGCGGACCACCACGGGTTCCTGGGCGCGATCACGCGCCGCCAGGGGTGGCTCTTCTTCCCCCTCCTCACCCTCGAGGGGATCAACCTGCACGTGACCGCCGTGCGGTCGCTGCTGACCGGCCCGCCCGAGGACCACGCGTCCCGGCGGCGCGAGCTCGTGACCATCCTGGTGCGCCTCACCGCCTACGTGACGGTCGTCCTCTGGTGGCTGCCCCTCGGCCTGGGGCTCGCGTTCCTCGGCGTGCAGCTCGCCGTCTTCGGCGTCTACATGGGCGCGACGTTCGCGCCCAACCACAAGGGCATGACCATGATCCCGGAGGGCAGCCGGATCGACTTCCTCTCGAAGCAGGTGCTCACCTCCCGCAACGTGCGCGGCGGCGCCTGGATGAGCGTCCTCATGGGCGGGCTCAACCTCCAGGTCGAGCACCACCTGTTCCCGAGCATGCCCCGGCCGCACCTGGCGCGGGCACGCGTCCTCGTCCGTGAGCACTGCGCACGGCTCGGGCTGCCGTACACGGAGACCTCGCTGCTGCGCTCGTACGCGATCGTCGTGCGCTACCTCAACGAGGTCGGGCTGGCCGCCCGCGACCCGTTCGACTGCCCGCTGCGCCAGCGGCTCGGGCGCGGCTGAACGTCTGGCGGCACGGCGACGTCACCCGTCACCCGGCGCGGTGCTGCCGGCAGCGCGCCTCGTACGACTCGGACCCGCCCACGTGCCCCGACGTCGGGGCCAGCGCGTCGTCGGTCGGCGTCGTCTCGAGCCGGACGTGGAACGCCGCGTCGCGCCCGCAGACCGCGCACACCGCGGTGAGCTTCGTGACCGACTCGGCGACCGCCATCAGCTCCGGCAGCGGCGCGAACGGCCGGCCGTCGAACGTCACGGACAGCCCTGCCACCACCACCACGAGGCCCGCGTCGGCCAGTGCCGTCACGACGTCCACCAGGTCGGGGCCGAAGAACTGCGCCTCGTCGACGGCCACCAGCTCCGTGCCCGCCGCGACGAGGCCCGAGATCTCCTCGGCCTGCCGCACGCTGCGCGAGGACACCTCCAGCCCGGAGTGGGACGCGACGCGGCCGGGCCCGCTGCGCGTGTCGAGCTCGTGCGCGACGACGAGCACCCCGCGGCGCGCCACCTGCGCCCGGTGCACGCGGCGCACCAGCTCCTCCGTCTTGCCGGCGAACATCGGGCCGGCGATCACCTCGAGCCGCCCACCGCTGCGGTCGTCCCACGTCGCCATGGCCCGAGCATGACACGCCCAGGTCGAAGCGAAGGGCCCGAGGTCGATGTCCTGGACATCGACCTCGGGCCCTCGCCTCGACCTCGCGGTCAGGTCACTCGGCGCCGGTCACTCCCGTGGCCGCAGCCTCCCCAGCACCCGGCTGAGCAGACTTCGGGGCTCCGGCTCCTTTGCGCGCGCGGCGCGGGGCCTTCTTCGCCGGCTTCTCGACGGGCTGCTCTGCGGGCTTCTCGGCCGGCGTCTCGGCGCCCGCCTCCGACTTCCGCTCGGGCAGCTCGATGAGCGTCTCCGGCGCGACGGGCGTCACGGCCTGAGGCTCCACGGGCTCCGGCAGCGCCAGGGGCGCCGGGGCGGCGGGGGCGGGAGCCTCCGCGGCGGGCGCGTCCGACGCCGGGGCGGCGTCCTTCGCACCGTCCTTGGCGTCGTGCTCGTGCTCGTGGGCGTGCGCCGCCGCAGCCGCGATCGTGGCGAGCGTGGCCTTGACGGCCTCGCGCGCCTCGGAGCGGTCCTCGGGCAGGGTCGGCACCTCGGCGGCGGGCGCCGGAGTCGTCGGCTCGGCCTGCTTGCCGCCGCGCTTGCGGCGCGACCGCTTCGAGCCCTCGCCCTGGTCGCCGTCGTGGTGCTGGTGCGCGCCGTTCTTCTCGATCGGCTCGCTGTGCACGATGAACCCGCGGCCCTTGCAGTGCTCGCAGGTCTCGGAGAACGCCTCGACCAGGCCCTGGCCCACGCGCTTGCGCGTCATCTGCACGAGGCCGAGCGAGGTGACCTCGGCCACCTGGTGCTTGGTCCGGTCACGGCCCAGGCACTCGACGAGGCGGCGCAGCACCAGGTCGCGGTTCGACTCGAGCACCATGTCGATGAAGTCGATGACGACGATGCCGCCGATGTCGCGCAGCCGCAGCTGGCGCACGATCTCCTCGGCCGCCTCGAGGTTGTTCCGCGTGACGGTCTCCTCGAGGGTGCCGCCCGCGCCGGTGAACTTGCCGGTGTTGACGTCGATGACCGTCATGGCCTCGGTGCGGTCGATGACCAGCGACCCGCCGGACGGCAGCCAGACCTTGCGGTCCATGCCCTTGGCGAGCTGCTCGTCCACGCGGTGCACGGCGAAAACGTCGGTGTTCTCCGTCCACTTCGTCACGCGGTCGCGCAGGTCGGGGGCGAGCTCCTCGACGTACTGGGCGATCTCGTCCCACGCGCCCTGGCCCTGGATCTGCAGCGACGAGAAGTCGTCGTTGAAGATGTCGCGGACGACGCGGATCGCGAGGTCGGGCTCGCCCTGCAGCAGCGCCGGGGCGCTGGCGGACGACGACTTCTTCTGGATCGCGGCCCACTGGGACTCGAGGCGCTCGACGTCGGCGCGCAGCTCCGCCTCGCTCGCGCCCTCGGCGGCGGTGCGCACGATGACGCCCGCGCCCTCGGGCACGACCTCGCGCAGGATCTTCTTGAGCCGGCTGCGCTCCGTGTCCGGGAGCTTGCGGCTGATGCCGGTCATGCCACCACCCGGCACGAACACCAGGTAGCGACCGGCGAGCGTGACCTGCGAGGTCAGGCGGGCGCCCTTGTGCCCGATCGGGTCCTTGGTCACCTGCACGAGCACGGGGTCGCCCGACTTCAGGGCCTCCTCGATGCGGCGCGGCTGGCCCTCGAGCCCGGCGGCGTCCCAGTTCACCTCGCCGGCGTACAGGACGGCGTTGCGCCCCTTGCCGACGTCGACGAACGCGGCCTCCATGCTGGGCAGGACGTTCTGCACGCGGCCGAGGTAGACGTTGCCCACCATCGACGCCTGCGACTGCTGGGAGACGTAGTGCTCCACGAGGACGCCGTCCTCGAGCACGGCGATCTGCGTGCGGCCGTCGCGCTCGCGCACGACCATCGACCGGGTCACGGACTCGCGGCGCGCGAGGAACTCGGCCTCGGTGATGATCTGGCGGCGGCGGCCGGCGTCACGGCCCTCGCGGCGGCGCTGGCGCTTCGCCTCGAGGCGGGTCGAGCCCTTGAGCGCCGTGACCTCGTCGCGGTCGCGGGTCCGCGCCACGGCGGCCTCGGCCCGCTCCTGGCGGGTGCCACGGCGACGGCGACGGCGACGACGGCTCGAGGCGGACTCGCCGCCGTCGTCCTCGCCCTGCTCGTCGGCGTGGTCCTCGCCGCGGTCGTCGGCCTGCTCGTCGGCCTGCTCGTCGGCCTCTGCCTCGGCGGGGCGCTCGTCCTCGCCCTCCTCGTCGGAGCCGTCCTCGTCGCCCTCGCCCTCGGGGCGGCGACCGCCCCGACGGCCTCGGCCGCCCCGACGACGACGCCGGCGCGGACGGATCTCGTCGTCCTCGCCCTCCTCGTCGCTCAGGTCCTCCGGGCCCAGGTCGACGAGCTCGACGCCCTCGGCCACGAGCTCGGACTCGATCGCGCCGACCTCCTCGACCGCGGCGGCCTCGTCCTCGCTGAGCTCGACGTCGGTGACCGGCTCCGCGGACGCCGGCGACCCGACGGGCTCGGCGACCTGCGCGACGTCGGCGGCGGGCTGCTCGACGGGGGCGTCCGGAGCGGCCTGCTCGGCCGGCTCCGCGGCCTTCGCGGCGCGGGTGCCGCGCGTCGCCCGGCGCGACCGGGTCCGCGTCGGCTCGTCCTTCGACGTCTCGACGGCCGGCGCCGGAGCCTTCTCAGGGGCGCTCGTCGCGGCCTCGGGCTCGACCGTCGCGCTCGTCGCGCCCTCGGCCGGGGCGTCGTGCGGGCGCGGCGGGCCGGCAGGGGCCTGCGCGCGCCGGGACCGGCGCGCGGTCGACAGGTCGGGGGCCTGGAACAGCACGGCCGTCGTCGCGAGCCGGGGGGTGGCCGACCCGCCGCCCCTCGCGGCCGGCGACCGCGGTGCGGTCCGCTCGGCGGACTTCTCCGGGGCAGCCTCGGCAGGCTTCTCCTCCTGCGCCGAGCCCTGCCCAGCAGACGTCTCGGCCTCCTTGGCGGTGCCGGCGGCCTTCCGCGTGGCGGACTTCCTGGTCGCCTTCTTCGCCGGAGCCTTCTTCGCGGGGGCTGCCTCCGCGGCGTCGGCCGGCGCGGTCTCCTCGGCGGTACCGCCCGGGGCCTCGGCGGGCTCCGCGGCAGCGGGGGCCTCGGCCTTCGGCGCAGCCGTGCGGCGGGCGCGGGTGCGGGTGCCGCCGGACGCACCGCGGCCCTTCGCCGCGGGCGCCGCCTCGGCGGCGGGAGCCTCCTCGTCCGGCTCCGCGGCGACAGGCTCGGCGACGGGACCGGTGGCGGCCTCCGGGGCGGTCCCGGCCGCGGGCTCGGTGGTGCCCTGCGCTCCGGTGGTGCGGGTGGCGCGGCGGCGGGTGCGCGCGGGCTTCTCGGCGGCGTCGTCGGCCGCACGGCCGGCGGGACCGTCCGGCAGGACGATGTCGGCGAGCGACGCGGCGCCGCCGGCGGGCGCCTCGGCCTGGGCGTCGGCACGCTCCGGCAGGACCAGGTCGGCGAGGGGGGACGCCGCGGGGGCGGCGGCCTGCTCGGCCTGCGGGCCCGTCGGGGCGGCGGCGGGCCGGGTGGCGCGACGGCGGGCGGGCTTGCGGCGCTGCTCGACGGACTGTGCGTCGGTCGGGTTGTCGGACGTCACGGAAGGTGCTCCAGCTCCGGTGGCCCCGCCCCCACACGTGCGGGCCACCGGTGGTCGTCGTCGGACGGGCGCGCTGCTCAGCGCGCCGGCCGACGGAAGTCTCGGTTCCGGCTGCGGCACCGCGCTCTTCGCGGACGCCCGCCGCCCGGCCTCGTGCCTGGCGGCGGCATCGCGTGCGGATCGCGAGTGCTGCGAACTCGTGGGCCGCCCCGGGATGTGGGCCAGGACGGCTTCGGACCAGTATCGCATCCTGCGCGCCCCACCGCGTGACCCGACGCTGCACGTCGCGGTCCGGCGTCGCGCCGGCTTGACTTGTGAATACCTTCACGACTTAGATCGTGAAAGTCTTCACGAACCCCGTCCCGTGACGACGACAGCACTGGTCGTGCGCCCGCACACCGGTGGTCCTACGGTCGAAGGACCCTCGGACGAGTGAGCAAGGAGAACCCGTGGACGCCCTCGCACTGGCCCGCTGGCAGTTCGCCATCACGACCGTCTACCACTTCATCTTCGTCCCGCTGACCATCGGCCTCGCGCCGCTGGTCGCCGGGATGCAGACGGCGTGGGTCGTCACCAAGAAGGAGCGCTGGCTCCGGCTGACCAAGTTCTTCGGGAAGCTCCTGCTGATCAACTTCGCGCTGGGCGTGGTCACCGGCATCTGGCAGGAGTTCCAGTTCGGGATGGCGTGGAGCGAGTACTCCCGCTTCGTCGGCGACGTCTTCGGCGCGCCGCTCGCGATGGAGGCCCTGGCGGCCTTCTTCGTCGAGTCCGTCTTCCTCGGCCTGTGGATCTTCGGCTGGGACCGCGTGTCCAAGAAGGTGCACCTCGCGGCCATCTGGCTGTTCGCGCTCGCGACGAACCTCTCGGCGTTCTTCATCCTCGCCGCGAACTCGTGGATGCAGCACCCCGTCGGCACGATCTACAACGAGGAGACCGGCCGCGCCGAGATGGAGTCCATCGGCGCCGTGCTCACGAACAACACGTTGTGGGCCGCCTTCCCGCACACGATCACGGCCGCGTTCCTCACCGCGGGCACGTTCGTCTGCGGCATCGCCACCTGGTGGATGGTCCGGCTCGTGCGCAGCAAGAAGCCCGAGAACGTCGAGAAGGCGCGCACCGTGTACCGGCCCGCGGTCCTCGTCGGCGTGTGGACCATGATCATCGCCGGCGCCGGGGTGATCTGGTCCGGCGACCTCCAGGGCAAGCTCATGTACGAGCAGCAGCCCGGCAAGATGTCGTCTGCCGAGGCCCTCTGCGAGGGCACCGAGGCCGCCGAGTTCTCCATCCTCGCGGTCGGCCCCCTGTACGCCGGGTGCGAGGACGTGGACCACCTCATCTCCGTGCCGGGGGTCACCAGCTTCCTCGGCACCGGCCACTTCTCCGGCCCCGAGTCCTACCTGCCGGGCGTCTACGACGTGCAGGAACAGTACACCGAGCGCTACGGCGACGTCACCGCGTCGGGCGAGCCCGTCACCTACACGCCGCCGCTGGCCATCACGTACTGGTCGTTCCGGCTGATGATCGGCCTGGCGGTGTTCTCCCTGGCGCTCGCGCTGACGGCGCTCTGGGCGACCCGCAGGGGCAGGGTGAGCGACAACGTCTGGCTGGGCAGGCTCGGCATCCTCGCGATCCCGATGCCGTTCCTCGCCTGCTCGTTCGGGTGGATCTTCACGGAGGTGGGCCGCCAGCCCTGGGTGGTGGCGCCCAACCCGACGGGCATCGACCAGGTGCGGCTGCTCACGGAGCGCGGCGTCTCCACCGCCGTGCCGGCCGGCGTGATCCTCACGTCGCTGATCGTGCTGACGCTCGTCTACGCGGTGCTCGCCGTCGTCTGGTACCGCCTCATGCACCGGTACGCGGTCGAGGGCGTCCCGGACGCCGTCCGCGACGAGTCGCCGGAGGCGCAGGCACCGGACGACACCGACCGCCCGCTGTCCTTCGCCTACTGAGCGCCCGAGAAAGAGCTGGGAGACCCCCGTGGACCTCGCGATCCTCTGGTTCGTCATCATCGCCGTCCTGTGGACGGGCTACCTCGTGCTCGAGGGCTTCGACTTCGGCGTCGGCATGCTGCTGTCGATCCTGCCGCGCGGCGGCAGGGAGCAGCGCGACAAGGAACGCCGGGTGCTGATCAACACGATCGGCCCGGTGTGGGACGGCAACGAGGTGTGGCTGCTCACCGCGGGCGGCGCCACCTTCGCCGCCTTCCCGGAGTGGTACGCCACGATGTTCTCCGGCTTCTACCTCCCGCTGCTGATCATCCTGCTCGGCCTCATCGCGCGCGGCGTCGCGTTCGAGTACCGCGGCAAGATCTCCGACGACCGCTGGGCGCGGCGCTGCGACGTCGCCATCCAGGCCGGGTCGTGGATCCCCTCGGTCATGTGGGGCGTCGCGTTCGGCAACCTCGTGCGCGGGCTGCTCCTGAACGAGTCCCACCAGTACGTCGGCGGGTTCTGGGCCCTGCTCAACCCGTTCGCGCTCGCCGGCGGCCTCACGACGCTCGTGCTGTTCCTGCTGCACGGGAGCGTCTTCGTGGCCCTCAAGACCGACGGCGACGTGCGCGAGCGCGCGGGCCGGCTCGCGTCGGCGCTGTCGGTCGTGGCGCTCGTCGTCGCCGGCGGCTGGGCGGTCTGGGCCCAGGTCGCCTTCTCGGCCACCTGGACGTGGGCGGCCGTCGCGGTCGCGGCCCTCGCGCTGGTCGGCGTGGTCGTGGCGGCGCGGGCACGACGGGAGGGCTGGGCGTTCACGCTGTCGGCCGTCGCCATCGCGAGCGCCGTCGTCCTGATCTTCGGCTCCATGTACCCCGACGTCATCCCCGCCCTCGACGGCGGCGAGGCCCTCACGGTGGCGGAGGCCGCCTCGACGCCCTACACCCTCACCGTGATGTCGTGGGTGGCGGTGGTGCTCACGCCGCTCGTCATCGCCTATCAGGCGTGGACGTACTGGATCTTCCGCCGGCGACTCTCCAGCAAGGACATCCCCGCCCCGGCCGGGCTGTCGTGGCAGAAGATCAAGGACGCGGCGTTCTGACGCGCGCCCCGTCGTCGATGCCGACCGCCGTGCCGACGTCTAGCCTGCTCCCGTGAAGCCCCTCGACCCCCGCCTGCTGCGGCGTGCCCGCGCCGCCCGCAGGTACGTCGCGCTCACCGCCGGCCTCGGCGTCGCGGCCGCCGGCGCGGTCGTGCTGCAGGCGTTCGCGATCGCGCACTCCCTCGGCCCGGCCGTGACGGCGGGCAGCGCGGGCGCGGCGCTCGCCCTGGCCGACGTCGCGCCGTGGCTCGGCGCGCTCGTCGCCGTGATCGCCGCGCGCGCCGCGATCGCCTGGGCGCAGGAGCGGTACGCGCAGAAGGCGGCGGCCGACGTCGTGGCCGAGCTGCGCGAGCAGGTCGTGGCGCACGCGGCGGCGCTGGGCCCGCGGCCGACCGGGGACGGCACCGGCGACGACGGCGCGGCCGCCACGGCCACGCTCGCCACGCGCGGCCTGGACGACCTGGGCCCGTACCTCGTGCGCTACCTGCCGCAGCTGCTGCTCACGGCGATCCTCACGCCCGCGCTCGTGCTGGTCGTGCTCGGGCTGGACTGGGTCTCCGCCCTGATCTGCGTCGTGACGCTGCCGCTCGTGCCGCTGTTCATGTGGCTGGTCGGCGTCATGACCGCAGGCGCCTCCGAGCGGCGGCTGCGGACGATCGAGCGCCTCGGGGCGCAGGTGCTCGACCTGCTGGCCGGGCTGCCGACCCTGCGGGCCTTCGGGCGCGAGATCGGGCCCGGCGCCCGTGTGCGGGCCCTGGGGGACGCGTCGCGGCGCGCCACGATGGGCACGCTGCGGATCGCGTTCCTGTCCGGGATGGTGCTGGAGCTGCTCACCACGCTGTCGGTCGCGATCGTCGCGGTCGGCGTCGGCCTGCGGCTCGTCGAAGGGATGATCGCCCTGGTGCCCGCCATCGCCGTCCTGGTGCTCGCGCCCGAGGTGTACCTGCCGCTGCGCCGCGTCGGCGCCGAGTTCCACGCGTCCACCGACGGCCTGGCCGCCGCCGAGCGGGCCTTCGCCCTCCTCGAGCGCCCCGCCCCGGCCGTGGGGACCACGCCCGCGCCGGCCCTCGCCGGCGCGGCCCTCGTGCTCGACGGCGTCGGCGTGCGCGCCGGCGACCGCGGCGTGCTCGCCCCCGCCGGGCTCACGGCGCGGGTGCCGCTCGGCTCCGGCCGCCCCGGCGGCGGCAGGGTCGTCGCGCTGCGCGGGCCCAGCGGCGCGGGCAAGTCGACGACGGCGCTCGTCCTGCTGGGGCTGCTGCGCCCCGACGAGGGCCGGGTGCTCGTCGAGCCGCCCGGCGCGGCCCCTGTCGACCTCGCCGACGTCGACCCGGCCACCTGGTGGTCCCAGGTCACCTGGGTGCCGCAGCGCCCCACCCTGGCCCCCGGCACCGTGCGCGACGCCGTCACGGACGGCCGCCCCGTGCCCGACGACGCCCTGGCCGCCGCCGCGCGCACCACCGGCCTGGACGCCGTCGTCGCGGCGCTGCCGCAGGGGTGGGACACCCCGGTCGGCCTGGGCGGCACCGGCCTCAGCGTGGGCCAGCGGCAGCGGGTCGCGCTCGCTGCCGCGCTGCTCGGCGGCGGTTCCGCGGACGACGGCGCTCCCCCGCCGCTCGTGCTGCTCGACGAGCCCACGGCACACCTCGACGCCCGCGGCGAGCAGGTGGTGCTCGCCACCGTGCGCGCCTGGCGCGACGCCGGGCGGACCGTCGTCGTCGTCGCGCACCGGGCGTCGCTGCTGGCGCTCGCCGACCAGGTGGTGGACGTCGCCGCGCGCGCCGTCGGGCCGGCCGAGGCGGTGGCGTCGTGAGGCGCGGGGCTGCGGACCCGGTGCGCCGGGTGCTGCCGATGCTGGAGGTGCGCTGGACCCGCGTGGCGCGCGCCGTCGCGCTCGGCACCCTGGCGCTCGGGTTCTCGGTGGGCCTGGCGGCCGCCGCGGCGTGGCTCGTCGCCCGCGCGTCGCAGATGCCGCCCGTGCTCCAGCTCTCGGTGGCGGTCGTGGCCGTCCGGGCCTTCGGCACGGGCCGCGGCGTGCTGCGCTACCTCGAGCGGCTCGCCTCCCACGACGTCGCGCTGCGCGGCATGGCCGCCCTGCGCGCCAACCTCTACGACGCGCTGGCCCGCGGACCGGTGACGCGCGTGATCGCGCTGCGCCGCGGCGACCTGCTCGCCCGGGTGGGCGCCGACGTCGACGCCGTGGGCGACGTCGTCGTGCGGGCCCTGATCCCGGCCGGCGTGGCAGCGTGCGTGGGGCTCGGCTCGGTGGTCCTGGTGGGGGCGTTCCTGCCCGCCGCCGGGGCCACCCTGCTCGGCTGCCTGCTGCTCACGGGGGTGCTGGCTCCGTGGCTGGCGTCCCGCGCAGCGGCGTCGGTGGAGCGCCAGGGCGCCGCGGCCCGCGCCGAGGTGACCGGGCGCGCGCTCGAGCTGCTCGAGGACGGTCAGCAGCTGCGCGTCGCCGGCCGCCTCGAGGACCGGCTGGCGGGCCTGCGCGCCGCCGACGCGCGGCTCACCCGGTCCACCGACGACGGCGCGCGCATCTCCGGCACGTCCGCCGCGATCGACGCGGGGGCGCAGACCCTGGCCGTGCTGTGCTCGCTGCTCCTGGGCCTGCCTGCCGTCGCGGCGGGCACGCTGACGCCCGTCGAGCTGGCGGTCGTCGTGCTCACGCCGCTGGCCGTCTTCGAGGCGACGTCGACGCTGCCCGCCGCGGCCGTCCAGCTGCGCCGGTCGAGGGAGGCGGCCCGCCGGCTCGTCGCCCTGCTCCCCGACGCCCCGTCGCCAGACGCACGTCTCGCCCCGGTGGGCCAGGGCTCCGGCACGCTGCTGGAGCTCGACGGCGTCGACGCCGGCTGGGCGGACCGCACCGTGGTCGCGGGCGTCGGCCTCGCGCTGCGCCCGGGCGCGGTCGTCGCGCTGGCCGGGCCGTCGGGCGTGGGCAAGACGACGCTGCTGCTCACGGCGGCGGGCCTGCTGCCGGCGCGCTCCGGCGCCGTCCGGGCGGGCGACGGCGGAGCGCTGTTCGTCGCCGAGGACGGGCACCTGTTCGGCACCACCGTGCTGGAGAACCTCCGCGTCGCGCGGCCCGACGTGACCGCGGACGACGCGCGCGACGCGCTCGCCGCCGTCGGCCTGGGCGACTGGCTCGCCGCGCTCCCCCACGGCCTGGACGCCATGCTCGGCCCCGACGGCGCCGACGTCTCCGGCGGCGAGCGCCGGCGGCTGCTCGTCGCCCGCGCGCTGCTCGCGCCCGCCCGCGTCCTCCTCGTCGACGAGCCCGCGGAGCACCTCGACGCCGCCACCGCCGACGCGCTCGTCGCCACCCTCGCGGCGCACGCCCGCGACACCGGGCGCGCGGTGGTCGTCGCGTCGCACCGGCTCACGCCGCTCGCGGTCGCCGACGAGGTGCTGCTGCTCGGCCCCTCCCCCGACGCCGTCGACGACGGAGGCGCCGCGCGGGTCGTCGCGCGCGGCCCGCACGCCGACCTGCTCGCCGTCCCCGCGTACGCGTGGTCAGCCGCGCAGGAGCGCACGGCGGAATCTCCTCCCGTGGGATGACGCGGCGCCGCCCCGCCGCTCGTAGGTTGGACGATCGTGATCACCATCGCCGCGCTGACGAAGCGCTACGGAGACTTCACCGCCGTCGACGACGTCTCGTTCGTCGCCGCCGCGGGGCGCGTCACCGGCTTCCTCGGCCCTAACGGGGCGGGCAAGTCGACCACGCTGCGTATCGCCGTCGGGCTGGCCGAGCCCACCGCAGGCACTGTGACGGTGCTCGGACGACGGTATGCCGACCTGCCCAACCCCGGCCTCGATGTCGGGGTGCTGCTCGACGCCTCCGCCCAGCACGGCGGCCGCACCGGCCGCGAGACCCTCGACCTGGCCCGGCGCACCCTCGGCCTGCCGCGCCAACGGGTCGACGCCGTGCTCGATCAGGTCGGTCTCACCCGGCCCGAGTCCCGGCGCCGCGTGCGCGACTACTCCCTCGGCATGCGCCAGCGTCTCGGCATCGCCACCGCGCTGCTGGGTGACCCCCGGGTGCTCGTGCTCGACGAACCAGCCAACGGTCTCGACCCCGCCGGCATCCGCTGGATGCGTGACCTCCTGCGCTCGTTCGCCGACGACGGCGGCACCGTGCTGCTGTCCAGCCACCTGCTCGCCGAGATCGAGATGATCGCCGACGACATCGTCATGATCGGCCAGGGCCGCGTCGTCGCGTCCGGCACCAAGGCCGAGCTGCTGTCCGGTGCCACGACGCTCGTCCGTGCCACCGACGCCCACGCGCTCGGCGACGCGCTGCGCGCCGCCGGGCACAGCGCGACGGCCACCACCGACGGCGCCGTGGCCACCGACGCCGGGCTCGCCGACGCGGGGCGCATCGCCTTCGACGCCGGGCTGCCCGTCACCGAGCTGCGTGCCGCCCACGGCGGCCTGGAGGAGATGTTCCTCTCGCTCACCGCCGGCACGCAGCGCGACGAGACCGCCACGACGACGTCCGGAGCCGCAGCATGACCGCCACCCACGAGGCCGCCGTCCCGCCCACCACGTCGCGACCCTCGACGAACGGTGCACGGTCGGCACGCATCCCGTTCCACCGGCTGCTGGACGTCGAGCTCCGCAAGACCGTGGACACCCGCGCGAGCGCCGCGCTGCTCGTGGGCGTCGCCGGCCTCGCGGTGCTCGTGGTGGGCGCGCTCGCCGTCTGGGGCCGCGAGGACGAGCTGGGCCTCGCGTACCTCGCGCGCTCCGTGGTGTACCCGCTGCAGCTGGTGGTGCCGATGGTCGCCGCGCTGGCGGTGACCGGCGAGTGGACCCAGCGCGGGGCGCTCACCACGTTCGCGCTCGTCCCCCGCCGCGGCCGCGTGGTCGGGGCGAAGGCGACCGCCGGGCTGATCGTCGCCGTCTCCGCGTCGCTGCTCGCCCTCGCGCTCTGCGCGCTCGGCACCGCCACGAGCTCCCCCGCACGGGGCATCGAGCCGGTGTGGGACCTCGCGATCGCCGAGGCGGCACGCCTGACGTTGCTCCTCGTGGTCGCCACCGCCGTCGGGTTCGCCTTCGCCGTCGCGATCCGGACCTCGGCGCCGACCCTCGTCGTCTTCCTCGTCTTCATGCTGATCCTGCCGTCGCTCTCGGCCATGTTCGCCGGGCTCTTCGAGTGGTACGCCGCCGTGGCACCGTGGGTCGACCTGTCGACCACGATGGGGGTGCTGACCGGGCCGTCGGTCACCGGCGAGCAGTGGGCACAGCTCGGAGTCTCGACCCTGGTCTGGGTAGGGCTGCCGCTGGCCCTCGGGATGCGGCGCCTGCTGCGGGTCGAGATCCGCTAACCCTCGGCGCCCAGCACCGCCATCGCCGCGGCGCGGCCGGGGACGCCGCTCACTCCCCCGCCGCGCCGCGCGCCCGCGCCGGCCAGCAGCACGCGCGGGTGCACGGTCTCGACGCCCCAGGAGCCCGGGCGGTCGAGGCCCGCGTCGTCCTCGCCGCCGCCTTCGCCACCGCCCTCGTCACCGTCGGGCGCCCACGGCCAGGACAGGTCCCGGTGGAAGATGTGCCCGCCCGGCAGGCCCACGTCGTCCTCGAGGTCCACGGGGGTGCGGGCCTCGAGGCAGGGGCGGCCGTCGGCGTCGCGCAGCAGCACGTCCTCGACGGGCTCTGCCAGTACCGAGTTCACCGATGCGAGCGTGGCCGTGAGGGCCCGGTCCCGCGCCGCGTCGTGGGCGGCCGCGTCGCCGCGGAACAGGCGCGCCGGCATGTGCAGACCGAACAGCGTGAGCGTCTGGGCGCCGGACGTGCGCAACTCCGGCCCGAGGATCGACGGGTCCGTCAGGGAGTGACAGTAGATCTCGCACGGCGGCACGTCGGGGACGTGCCCCGACGCCGCCTGCCCGTGCGCCGCCCGGAGCTGCGAGGCGGACTCGTTGACGTGGAACGTGCCGCCGAACGCGGCAGCCGGGTCGACGCCCGTGCCGTTGTCGCTGCTGCGCAGGCGGGGCAGGCGGCGTACGAGCAGGTTCACCTTGAGCTGGGCACCCTCGGGCGGCCGCGAGGTGGAGCGACCCGATGGCGCGGCCCCGGTCGCCGCCAGCAGGCGGTCGAGCGTGCCGGGCGCCGCGCCGCACAGCACAGCGCCCGCCGCGACCTCGTGGTCGCGACCGTCGTCGTCGGTCCAGGCGACCCGTGCGTCGCCGCCGCTGCCGGGGTCGACGGCGGACACCGCGGCGCGCGTCACGAGCGTGGCACCGCCGGCGACCGCCGCGTCCCGCAGCGCCCCGGTCACGGCGCCCATGCCGCCCACCGGCACGTCCCAGTCCCCGGTGCCGCCGCCGATCACGTGGTAGAGGTAGCACCGGTTCTGGACCAGCGATCCCTCGTCGAGGTCGGCGAACGTGCCGATCAGCCCGTCGGTCGCGACCACGCCCCGCACGACGTCGGAGGCGAAGCGTCCGCGCAGCGCCTCCCCCAGCGGCCGCTCGACGAGGTCGCGCCAGGTCGCGGCGTCGTCCACGAGGGCGCGGGCCTCGGCGCGCGAGGGCAGCGGCTCGGTCAGCGTGGGGAACAGCCGGCGCGCGAGACGGCCGGTGGCCGCGTACCAGCGCTGCCACGCCGCGTGGTCGCCCGCCGCGCCGACCGCCGCGAAGGACGCGCGGGTCGCGGCGTCGTCGCCGGTGTCGACGAGCAGGCCGGAGTCCCCCACGGGCGTGTAGGAGGAGTACCGGCGGCGACGCAGCGTGACCGGCAGGCCCAGCTCCTCGATGACCCGCCGCGGCAGGAGCGAGACCAGGTACGAGTAGCGCGACAGCCGCGCGTCCACGCCCGGGAACACCCGCGCCGACACGGCCGCGCCGCCCACGTGGTCGAGGCGCTCGAGCACCAGCACGCTGCGCCCCTCCCGCGCGAGGTACGCGGCCGCCGTGAGCCCGTTGTGGCCGCCGCCCACCACGACCGCGTCGTAGCGGGCGGCGAGGGCGGGCGATGCAGGGCGACCCCCCGTGAGCGACGTCGACGTCATGCCCACATCGTGCCGTACCCTCCGCCGCGACGGTGGATACCCCTACCGGAACCGGGGAGGACAGCCGGCTCGGCGCCGGCGGACCGCGCGCCTAGCGTCGTGGCATGCAGACTCTCGAGGCCAGCACCGGCACTGCCCGCTCACGTCCGCCCGCCGCCGCGCGGGGCGCGACCGCCCTGTGGGCCGTCGCGGTCGGTTCGGGCATCGTCGAGACGCTGCTGGTCGTGGTCCCGCTGGCCACGGCCGGTGAGATGGAGACCGGGCTCTGGGTCGACCTCGGCCTCCGCATGTTCGTGTACGGCGTCGCGACGCTCCTTGTCGTCGCCTACCGGCGTCGGAGGCGTGGCGCCCGGGCCGGGCTCACCGTGCTGCTCTCCGGCGTCGGGCTGGCGTCGATGGTCGTCCCTGCCGTCGCCGCGCTCGCAGGCGGTGCGGACCTCGTCGACGCCGTCGGGTCCGGCGGCACCCTGGCGCCGGCCTTTGCCGCCGTCCGCGTGGTGCACGTGGCGGCCGTCGTCGCCGCGACCGTCGCGATGTACCTCCCCGGCGCGAGCAGCTGGTATCGGCGGGAGCCCGTCAGCGTGGCGTCTCGGAGGGCGGACTGATCCCGAGGCGGGCCAGGAACAGCGCCTCCCCGACGGCGAGGTTCTCGATCTCGCTGGGATGCACGCTCTCGTTCGGCGCGTGGATGAGGCAGGCCGGCTCCTCGACGCCGAGGAGCACGATCGCGGCGTCGAGGTACTGGCCCGCGAGGATGTTGCACAGCGGGATCGACCCGCCCTGCCCGGCGGTCACGGTGGTCCGGCCGTACGCGTCCGCCAGCGCCGTCGACAGGGTCTCGAAGACGTGGCCGTCGGTGCGGGCGGCGAACGGCTGCCCCGGGGTGTCGCGCTCCACGGTGACGCGCACGCCCCACGGCGCGTGCGCCTCGAGGTGCGCCACCAGCCTGTCCTGGAGATCGCGCGCGTCCGCGCCGGGCGGCACGCGCAGGTTGAGGCGGGCCGCGGCGCGCGGCTGGATCGCCGCCGCCGAGCCCACGACCGACGGCGCGTCGATGCCGAGGATCGTCACGACCGGGCGGGCCCACAGCATGTCGGCCACGGTGCCGTCGCCGAGCAGGCGCGTGCCCGGCAGCGCGCCCGCGTCGGCGCGGAACTGCTCGGCGTCGTACCCGACGCCCGGCCAGGTGCCCGAGGCGTCGACGCCGTCGATCGTCGTGTTCCCGTCGGCGTCGCGCAGCGTGGCCAGGAGCGCGACCAGCGCCGCGAGGGCGTCGGGCGCCGCGCCGCCGAACATGCCGGAGTGGATCTCGCCCTCGAGCGCCTCGACGCGGACGACGAGGCTCGTCGCCCCGCGCAGCGACACGGTGAGCGTGGGCAGGCCGAGGGTCGCGTTGCCGGTGTCCTGGATGAGCATCGCGTCGGCGGCCAGCGCACCCGGGTTCGCCTCCACCCAGCCGTCGAGGCCGCCCGTGCCCTGCTCCTCCGAGCCCTCGATCACGATGCGCACGCCCACGGGCAGGTCGTCGCCGACCAGGGCTCGCAGGGCGCGCAGGGCCGTGAGGTGCGTGACGACGTTCCCCTTGCAGTCCGCCGCGCCGCGCCCGTAGTAGCGGCCGTCGCGCTCGGTGAGCTCGAACGGCGGCGTCGTCCATGCCGCGTCGTCGAGCGGCGGCTGCACGTCGTAGTGGGCGTACAGGAGCACGGTCGGCGCACCGGGCGGGCCGGGGCGGTACCCGACGACGACGTCCGAGCCGTCGGGGGTGCGCTCGCGGCGGGCGTCGTCGATGCCCTCGGCGCGGAAGGCGTCGACGACCCACCGGGCGGCACGCTCGCACTCGGCCCGCGGGTAGAGGCGCTCGTCCGCGACGGACGGGATGGCGACGAGGGTGCGCAGGTCGTCCAGCGCGCGCGGCAGCAGCGGCGCGACGGCGGCCCGGACGGCCTCGGCGTCGGGGGCGGTGGCGGTCATGAGTCCTCCTCGCCGGCGGGCTGGGTCGTGGTGTCGTCGAGGTTCAGGGAGTCGACGTACGCGTCGAACTCGTCGAGCTGGTCGGGGCAGTACGTCTCGATCACGAGGCGGTCGCCCTCGAGGCGGCGCTCGGCGAGCACGGACGGCCGCAGGCCCGGGCCGGCGGCGCCGTTCGCCGACCCGAGGTTCGCCGTGGCGTCCACGAGCGCGGCGGGGTCGGTGCAGAACCCACCGCCGTCGGACCCGAGCACCCGGACGATGGTCTCCTCGGAGAAGGCCGTGATGCCGATGTCGGCGAACGCGGCGTGCAGGGTGGCGGCCCTCTGCTCCGCCTCGCGCTGGTCCTGCCGGTCCTGGTAGCCGGCGAACTGGATCATCATGATCGCGCCGAGCAGCAGGAGCAGGACGGCGGCGGCCGTGTACGTGATCCAGCGGTGCCGGGCCGGCGCGCCGGGCTCCGTCGCGGGGGACGGCGTCGTGGTGGTCATGTCACTCCCCCTCGTCCGTCACGACGTCCGCGGTGACGTCCGCCGGCTGCCGCCACGACGGCTTGCGCAGCTTCAGGAACAGCCACGGGATCAGCAGGCCGATGATGCCGAGGCCGCCGCCGACGATGAGGATGTACACGCCCACCGAGCCGCTGGAGAACTGCGCGGGCGGCACGAAGCCGATGACCATCGCGGCGACCGAGGCGACGAAGCCGACCACGCACAGGACGCCGAGCGCCGGGGCGCGGTAGCCGCGCGGGTGGTCGGGCGCGTTGCGGCGCAGCCGCATCGCCGCCACGAACAGCAGCAGGTACATGATCAGGTACACCTGCGTGGTGATCACCGACAGGATCCAGTACGCGCTGGAGACGTCGGGGATGAACGCGTACAGCAGGGCGATGACCGTGGTGAACACGCCCTGCGCCACGAGGATGTTCTGCTGCACGCCGTTCTTGTTGAGCCGCTGCAGGTAGGGCGGCATGTAGCCCTCCTCGCGCGCCACGGTCAGCAGGCCCTTCGACGGCCCGGCGAGCCAGGTGAGCATTCCGCCGATCGACGCCGCGATGAGCATGAGGCCGAGGATCGGGGTCAGCCACGACACCCCGAAGTTGGCGAAGAACGCGTCGAACGCCTGCATGACGCCGGCGGTCAGGGAGAGCTGGTCGGCCGGGATCACCCAGCTGATCGCGACCGCCGGGAGGATGAAGATCACCAGCACGAGCCCGATCGCCAGGAACATCGCGCGCGGGAACTCCTTGCCCGGGTTGCGCAGCGTGTTCACGTGCACGGAGTTCATCTCCATGCCCGCGTAGGACAGGAAGTTGTTGACGATGAGCACGAGGGACGCGATGCCGGTCCACTGCGGCAGCAGGTGGCTCGAGTCCATCGGCGCGGCCGAGGTGTTGCCCTGGCCGAGGAACACGATGCCCAGCACCACGAGGATCGCGGCCGGGATGAGCGTGCCGATGATCAGCCCCGCGCTGGACAGTCCCGCCACCGTCTTCGTGCCCTGCGACGACACCCAGACGCCGGCCCAGTAGATGACGACGATGACGATCGCCACGTACACGCCGTTGGACGCCAGGGCCGGGTTGATGACGTACGCCAACGTGCTGGCCACGTACCCCAGCAGGCTCGGGTAGTAGAAGATCGTCATCGCGAACTGGCACCACACGGCCAGGAAGCCGAGCGGCTTGGACAGTCCCTCGGCCACCCACCGGTACACCCCGCCCGACCAGCCGGACGCCAGCTCGGCCGAGACCAGCGACGTCGGCAGCAGGAAGACCAGCGCCGGCACCACGTACAGGAAGACCGCCGCGAGCCCGTAGACCGCCATCGTCGGCGCGGCCCGGAGGCTCGCCACCGACGACGTGATCATGAACGCGAGCGTGATCCAGGTGATGTAGTTGCGCGGCGTGCGCGCCGTCATGGCCTGCCGCACCTGCTCGCGGGTCGGCGGTGCCGTGCCCGTCCCCGACGTCGTCATGCCGACCTCCTCGACACCCGTGCCTCCCGGCGGACGCCGGCCCTTCGCACGATAAGAGGGCAGGTCACGGGCCGCACGGCGAACGGCACGGAACCGCCCCGCCGGCGGCTGCTAACGTCGCGAGGCGTGAAGATCCTCGTGCCCGGCAACGTGCCCTTCGACCTGACGATCGACGTCCCCGGCGTGGAGGTGGCGCGCTACGTGATGCGCGACCCGGTGCCCGAGGAGCACGCGGACGCCGACGCCCTCGTGACGTGGTCCAGCCCCCAGCGGGTCCTGGAGGACGCCGCGCGCCGGATGACGGACCTGCGCTGGGTGCAGACCCTCAACGCCGGCCCCGACCAGGCGCTCGCCGCCGGGTTCGCGTCCGACGTCGTCATCTCCTCGGGCCGCTCGCTGCACGACGCGACCGTCGCCGAGCACACGCTCGCGCTCGTCCTCGCCTCGGTGCGGCGCCTCGACCGCACGCTCGAGGCGCAGCACGAGCGCCGCTGGGACCGCGACCTCGGCAGGGAGCAGGCGAACCACGAGTCGCAGTTCACGCTGCACGGCGCCCACGTCACGATCTGGGGCTTCGGCTCCATCGCCGCCGTCCTCGCCCCGCTCCTCGCCGCGCTCGGCGCCCGCGTGACCGGGGTCGCGTCGTCGGCGGGCGAGCGGTACGGCTTCCCCGTGGTCGCGTCGATCGACGACGTGGCGCCCACCACCGACGTGCTGATCTCGCTGCTGCCCGCGACCGACGCGACCCACCACGCCCTGGACGCCCGCGTCCTCGGGCTGCTGCCGGCCCACGCCCGGTTCGTCAACGCCGGCCGCGGTGCCACCGTCGACGAGGCGGCGCTGGTCGCCGCCCTCCGCGACGGCACGATCGCCGGCGCCGCGCTCGACGTCACCGAGACCGAGCCCCTGCCCGAGGACTCGCCGCTGTGGGACGCGCCGCACCTCATCCTCACCCCGCACGTCGCGGGCGGACGGCCGCAGGGGGCGGCCGGCTTCGTCACCGAGCAGCTCCAGGCATGGCTGGCCGACGGCACGGACGGGCTGCGCAACGTCGTCGCGCGCTGAGCACGGTCCGGCCGGGTGCTACCAGCGGCCGTTCCGCGGCCGCGGCTGGCAGACCGGGCAGGTGTACGACGAGCGGTTCATGAACGCGTCGCGCCGAACGAGAGCGCCGCAGCGCGGGCAGGGTTCGCCCGCCCGTCCGTAGGCGGCGAGACCGCGCGCGAAGTACCCGGACTCGCCGTTGACGTTCACGTACAGCGCGTCGAAGCTCGTGCCGCCCTGCGCCAGCGACTCGGTCATGACCTCCGCCGCGGCGTCGAGCGCGCGGCGCACCTCCACCGGCCGCAGCCGGTCGGTCGCGCGCGCGAAGTGCAGCCTGGCGCGCCACAGCGCCTCGTCGGCATAGATGTTGCCGACGCCGGACAGCAGCGTCTGGTCGAGCAGCGCGCGCTTGAGGCCGGTGCGCCTCCGTCGGATCGCGGCCACGACGGCGTCCGGGTCGAACGCCGGGTCCAGCGGGTCGCGGCCGATGTGCGCCACCGGCTCCGGTACAGCGGCGAGGTCGCTGCCCAGGCCGCCGGGCGCGCCGTCCGGCGTCGGCGTCAGGTCCGTGACCAGCAGGTGGCCGAAGGTCCGCTGGTCGACGAAGTCGAGGTACTCCGCCCCGCTCGGGGCCCCGGTGAGGTGCAGGCGGGCCCGCAGGTGCGGGTGCGCCCAGTCGCCCGCGACGGCGGGGTCGCGCACGAGCAGCTGACCGGACATGCCGAGATGCGCCAGCAGCGCTGCCGCGGGGGGACCGTCGGCCGGGCCCGGCCCGCCGCCCACGAGCGGCATCCAGAGGAACTTGCCGCGCCGTACGGCGGCGGCCAGGCGCCGGCCCCGGAGCTGGTCCGCGAACCCGGCCGGGCCGCCGTCGTGCCGCCGCACCGAGTAGTCGCGGAACACCTCGACGTCGCGCACGACGGCGCCCACGACCAGGCGGTCGAGGCCGTCGCGGACGGTCTCGACCTCGGGGAGCTCAGGCACCGGCGGCGTCGCCCTTCGAGCCGGACGTCGCGTCGGCGCCGGGAACGGGGACCTGCTGGAGGGCGCGGTACGCCTCCTCGGCGGCGGCCTGCTCGGCGTGCTTCTTCGCGGAACCGGTGCCGAGGCCCAGCACCGGGCCGGCGGTCACCTGCGCATGGAAGACGCGCGCGTGCTCGGGGCCCTCGCCCGCGACCTCGTACACGGGGGCGCCGAAGCCGCGCACGGCGGCGGCCTCCTGCAGCGACGTCTTCCAGTCGAGCCCGGCGCCGAGCCCGGCGGCCGCGTCGAGCGTCGTGTCCACGAGGCGGTGCACCAGCTCGCGCGCCGGCTCCAGGCCGTGCGACAGGTAGGTCGCGCCGATCAGCGCCTCCACGGTGTCCGACAGGATCGAGTCCTTGTCGAAGCCGCGGGTGCGGATCTCCCCCTTGCCGAGCAGTACGTAGCCGCCGAGGTCGAGCCGGCGGGCGATCGCGGCGAGGGCGCGCTGCGACACCGTCGCCGCGCGCATCTTCGCCAGCTCGCCCTCGGGCTGGTCGGGGTGGCGCCGGTACAGCGCCTCGGTGACGACCAGCCCCAGCACGGTGTCGCCCAGGAACTCGAGCCGCTCGTTGGTCGGGATGCCCCCGGCCTCGTGCGCGAACGACCGGTGCGTCAGGGCAAGCACGAGAAGCTCGGGGTCCAGGTGGACCCCGAGCTTCTCGAGAAGTGCGGTCGGCTCCGGCCGCGGCCGGTTGCCGGGTGCAGGCATGTCAGCCCGCGTGCTCGGTGCGCAGCGCCTCGGCGTACTGGCGGCCCTTGTAGGCACCGCAGGTGGGGCACGCGGCGTGGGACAGCTTCTGCCCCTTGCAGCTCGGGCAGGTGGTGAGGACGGCCGCGGTGGTCTTCCACTGCGAGCGACGCGCCCGGGTGTTGCTGCGCGACATCTTGCGCTTCGGAACAGCCACGGCTAGCTCTCTTTCGTCTCGTCGGACACGCTCGACTCCTCGAGCATGGTCTGCAGCGCCGACCAACGAGGGTCGACATCGTCGTGATGGTGGTCCGGGTCGTCCGCCAGCCGCGCCCCGCAGACGGAGCACAGGCCGGGGCAGTCCGGACGGCACAGCGGTTGAAATGGTAGTGCAGTCACCAGCGAATCCCGAACCGCCGGCTCGAGGTCGGCCAGGTCGTCGACCAGCACGGCCTCGTCCTCCGCGTCCTCGTCACCCGCGTCCTCCGCCGCCTGCGCCCGCTCGGGGTAGGCGAAGAGCTCCTGCACGTGGACGGTCACCTGCCGGGACACCGGGTCGAGGCAGCGCACGCACTCCCCCACCGCCGTGCCGCGCACGGCGCCGGAGACCAGCACCCCCTCCAGCACCGACTCGAGGCGCAGGCCCAGCACGAGGTCGTCGCCCTCGGGCACCCCGATGACGGCGGTCCCCATGTCCGCGGGGGCGGGCACGACGCGCGCGACCTCCTCCATCGAACCGGGTCGCCGGGACAGCTCGTGCGTGTCGAGCACGAGCGGCGAGGGCTTCGCGGTGGCGATGGCAGGCTCCGATGAACAGGGGTGGACCCGACGGGCGGGAAGGGGTTCGGCCCGGACTCGGGCCAGCGACCTAGTCTAGGCCATCCTGGCGTCGTGGCGCAGCACACCCGGGAGTGATGCGTCTCTCACGCGCGGCGACAGCGCGACGACGTGCCCCCGGCCCACGACGACGCAGGTCAGGAGCGCCGCTCCTGCGGCCAGCGCGGGTCGGCGACGGCGTCCCACCGCACCCGCGGCGTCCCCTTCTCGAGGCGCTCGGCCAGCTTCTCCCGCCCGGCGCGCACCTGGCTCGAGAGCGCGTCGAGGTCCTGCTGGAAGTCCGCCAGACGCCCGTCGCAGTACGCGTCCGCGTCGGTGCGCAGCGCCGCCGCACGCGACTCCGCCTCGGCGACCACGTCGGCCGCGCGCGACTGCGCCTGCACGACGACCTGCTCGGACTGCACCAGCTCGATCGCGCGGGCGCGGGCGGCGGCCACGATCTCCTCCGCCTGGCGGTGCGCGTCGTCCAGGGTGTCGCGGGCGGCCGCGAGCACCTCGTCGGCACGCGCCACCTGCGTGGGCAGCGCGTCGCGCAGCTCGTCCACGAGCGCGAGCGCCTGGTCGCGGTCCACCTTCACGTTGGTCGACAGCGGCACGGAGCGCGCGTTCTCGACCAGCGCGGCCAGGTCCTCCAGGATGTCCAGCAGCCCGCCGGCCGGGTTGTCCCCCTGGCCGGTCCCGGTCGTGGTCTCGGTCGTCTCGCTCATCCCCTGCTCCTTGCCCTGCTGCTTGGTCCAGCTCATCAGCCCGGCATCATCTGCCGAGGGCCGCCCGCACCGCGTCCGCGACGCCGTCCGGCACGAGGTCGTCGATCGGCCCGCCGTACCGGGCCACGTCCTTGACCAGCGACGACGCGACGTGCGCGTACCGCTGCTCCCCCGGCACGAAGACCGTCTCGATCCCGGTCAGGTGCCGGTTCATGAGGGCCATCGGCAGCTCGGAGTCGAAGTCCGCCCCGCCCCGCAGGCCCTTGACCACCGCGACCGCCCCGAGCTCCCGGCAGAAGTCCACCAGCAGCCCGGGCACCGTCTCGACCCGCACGTCGGCGGTCTCCGGGTCGGCCGCGAGCGCCGTCCGGGCCAGCTCGACCCGCTCCTCGGGGCCGAGCAGCGCGTTCTTGGCGGCGTTGCGGGCCACCCCGACCACCACGACGTCGAACATCCGGCGCGTGCGCCGCACGATGTCGAGGTGGCCGAGCGTGATCGGGTCGAACGACCCGGGGCAGACGGCGATGCTCACGCCGTCACGCTAGTACAGCGGTGTCGCGATCCCCGGGAGCCCGGTCGGGGTGCCGCGACCCCGCGACGGGGACACCCTGAGGGCATGACCGACGATGCCGCGCCCCACCCCTCGCCCGCGGAGCCGACCGTGGTGCCGCTCACCGAGGCGGCACAGCTCGACTCGCTGTGGCGCGACGTCCTGGAGCCCTCGTTCCCGCCCGACGAGCTCACGTCGTCCGACGACCTGCGGGCCGGCCTCGCATCCGGCGAGCTCACGGCCTACGGCGTGCAGCAGGACGGGCGGGTCGTGGCAGGGATCGTGGCCACGTGGTCGCGGGCCACGCAGGTGCTGCTCGTGGACTACCTCGCGCTGGCACCCGGCCACCGCGGCGGCGGCGTCGGCGGTCGGCTGCTGGACCGGTCGCTCGCCGGGTGGCGCGAGGAGCTGCACCCGGTGCTCGTGCTGGCGGAGGTCGAGCACCCGGGCCACCACGCACCCCACCCGAGCCATGGGGACCCGGCGGCGCGCCTGCGCTTCTACGCGCGGCACGGGGCCCGGGCGCTCGCCGTGCCCTACTTCCAGCCCGGCATCGGGGGCCCCGGGTCGCCGCGGGTCCCCGCGATGCTGCTGGTGGCGCTCGGGACGGACCGCGGCACGGACCCTGGCACGGAGCCTGGCACGGGTACGGTGCCGGGCGCCGCCGTGCGCGGCTTCCTCCTGGAGCACCTGCGGGAGTGCGAGGGCACCGTGCCGGGCGACCCCGCGGTCCGGCGGCTGCTCGAGGCGGCGGCCGGGGAGTCCGTGGCGCTCGTCGACCCGACCGACGCGGACGCGCTGGCCGCGGTACCCGTCGCCGTCCTCGAGGGGGCGGAGCGCTACGCCCCGCCGGCTCCCGGAGCGTCCGGCCCGACGGCGTCGACGGCGTCGACGGGCTCGGCGTAGTGCACCGCCGTCTCCCCGTAGTCCTTGCGGGCGAACGCCTCCAGGCCCGCGGGCCAGGCCGGCTCAGGGCTGCGGGTGGACCGCTCCACCACGACTACGGCGCCCGCGGCCAGCACCCCGGGTGCGGCCAGGTGGGCCAGGACCGTCGCGAGCGCGTCCTCGGAGAGGTCGTAGGGCGGGTCGAGGAAGACGAGGTCGAACCCGGCCGCGTCGGCCCCGGCGGACGGTGACGAGGAGCCCGCCGCGAACCGTTCCGCGGAGTCGGCGACGACCCGCGCCTCGCGCTGCAGGCCGAGGGTCGCCACGTTGCGGCGGGCGACGTCCGCCGCCCGCCGGTTCGCGTCCACCAGCACGACCGCGGCGGCGCCGCGGCTCGCGGCCTCGAGGCCGAGCGCGCCGGAGCCCGCGTACAGGTCGAGCACCCGCGCGCCGTCCAGCACGTCGAGGTGGTCCAGGCGGGAGAAGATCGCCTCGCGGACCCGGTCGCTGGTGGGTCGTGTGCCCTTCGGCGGCACCTGCAGCGAGCGCCCGCCGAACCGGCCGGCCACGATCCTCGTCATGACGCCGAGCGTATCCGCCCCGCTCACCCTGGCAGCGCGACCTCGGCCACGACGGGCAGGTGGTCGCTCGCCGTCCGCCCGAGGGTCGCCACCCGCTCGACGCTCGCCCCGCGAGCGAGGACGTGATCGATCCGGACGACCGGCGCGCCCGCGGGGAACGTGAACCCGAAGACCTGCCGCAGGCCGGTCACCTCGGCCGTGACCGGGGCGAGCGCCCGGTCGTCGAGGGCCGTGTTCAGGTCGCCCGCCACCAGTACGACCGGGGTCTCGTCGGCGGCCAGCTCGGCCCCCAGCCGGGCGATGCTCTCGTCGCGTGCCGCGGTGCCGAGCCCTGTAGCGCCCAGCCGCACGGACGGCATGTGCACCGCGTACAGCCGCACGCCCCCGGGGGCCGGGCCGTCCACCGTGACGCGAAGGCCCCGGTCCCAGGACGGGTCGACCCCCGCGGGTCGCAGGTCGACCGGTGCGGCCTCGTCCAGCGGGTGTCGCGACCAGACCCCGACCGTCCCCTGCCGGGCCCGGTGCGGCAGCTCGTCCCCGAACGCCTCGGTGAACGCGACGGCGAGCGGCGGGGTCACCTCGACGAGCGTGACGACGTCGGGCGCCGCCGCGAGCAGGACGGCGGCCGTGGCCGCGGGGTCCGTGTTGGTGTCGCCGACGTTGTGCTGCACGACGACGAGCCGCCCACCGTCGCGGGACGCCGCTCCGGGACCGCCGTCCGGGCCGCCGGGCGGCGGGACGCACACCACCACCCAGGTCGCGGCGAGGACGGCCACCGCCGCCACGGCCGTCGCCGAACGGCGCACCACCGCGGCGACGAGCACCACCGGCACGGCCAGTCCCAGCCAGGGCAGGAACGTCGCGACCAGGCTGCCCAGGCCCCCGACGTCGGGCAACCAGCGGTGCCCGACCAGGAGGAGCGCCACCGCCCCCGCGAGCGCGGCGAGGACCCGCCCCCGTCGCCACACGGTGCCGGGTCGTCGGTCCGGGGGCACCGCGTGCCTCGCGTGATCTCGCACGAGCCGGATGCTAGCCGGGCGGCAGGCGGCTCAGGCCCGCTCGAGGAACTCTTCCTGCTCGTCGTCGAGCTGCGCCTCGATCGCGGCGCGCAGCTCCGGGTGGGAGCCGAGCTCGAGGTCGGCGTCGACGACGGCGGTGGCCTCGCGCCGCGCGTCGGCGATGAGGTCGGCGTCCTGCACGACGCGCAGCAGGCGCAGCGAGCTGGACCGGCCGGACTGGGCGGCCCCGAGCACGTCGCCCTCGGAGCGCAGCTCGAGGTCCAGGGTCGCGAGCCGGAAGCCGTCGGTCGTCTCCGCGAGCGCCTCGACCCGGGTCGCGGCGGGCGTGCCCGGCTGCGCCGTCGAGACGAGGAGGCACAGCCCCGGTGCCGAGCCGCGCCCGACACGTCCGCGGAGCTGGTGCAGCTGCGACAGGCCGAACCGGTCGGCGTCGAAGACGACCATCACGGTGGCGTCGGGCACGTCGACACCCACCTCGATCACGGTGGTGGAGACCAGCACCTGCAGCTCGCCGGCCGCGAACCGGGCCATCGCGGACTCCTTGTCCGCGGCTGCCATCTGGCCGTGCAGCACGCCGACGTCGAGGCCCGCGAGCGCCGGCGTCTCGCGCAGCATGTCCGCCACCTCGAGCACCGCGCGCAGGGGCGGGCGCTCGTCGGCCGACCCGTCGCCGTCCATGAGCTCGAGCAGGTCGGGGACGTCGTCGAAGTCCTTGGCCGCTGCTCCGCCGCCGGCGGGGAGGTCCTCGTCGGGGTGGATCCGTGGGCACACGACGTACGCGCGGTGGCCCTTGTCGACCTCCTCGCGCACACGCGCCCAGGTGCGCTCCATCCACCGCGGGTTGCCGGCGGGGACCACGTGCGAGGTGATGCCGGCCCGGCCGGCGGGGACCTGCGTGAGCGACGACGTCTCGAGGTCCCCGAACACCGTCATCGCGACCGTGCGCGGGATGGGCGTGGCCGTCATGACGAGCACGTGGGGCGCCACCCGCCCCTTGGCGCGCAGCGCGTCCCGCTGCTCGACGCCGAACCGGTGCTGCTCGTCGACGACGACGAGCCCCAGGTCCGCGAACTGCACCTGGTCGCCCAGCAGGGCGTGCGTGCCCACGACGATCCCCGCCTCGCCGCTCGCCGCCTGCAGCAACGCCTCCTTGCGGGCGGCGGCGCCGAGCGACCCGGTGAGGAGGGCCACGCGCGTGCCGTGCGCGGCGCCGCCGAGCAGCCCGCCCTCGGCGAGCGGGCCGAGCAGGGCACGCAGCGTGCGGGCGTGCTGCGCGGCGAGCACCTCCGTGGGCGCCAGGAGCGCGGCCTGGCCGCCCGCGTCGACCACCTGCAGCATCGCCCGGAGCGCCACGACCGTCTTGCCGGAGCCCACCTCGCCCTGCAGCAGCCGCTGCATCGGGCGGGCCTGCGCGAGCTCGTGCGCGAGGTCCTCGCCCACCGAGCGCTGACCGTCCGTCAGCGTGAAGGGCAGGCCTTCGTCGAAGTCGCCGAGAAGGCTCGGCTCTCCCGCGCCGCGGAGGGGGCGCGCGGTGGCCTCCTGCTCCGCGGCGTGCGCGCGGCGCTGCGCGAGCGCCGCCTGCAGCACGAACGCCTCCTCGAAACGGAAGCGATGGCGCGCCTGCTGCCAGGAGCGCTGGTCGACGGGGTGGTGGATCGCGCGCAGGGCGTCGAGCCGGCTCGGCAGCCCGTGCCGGGCACGGACCTCGTCGGGCACCGGGTCCTCGACGTCCGCCTCGGTGAGCGGGTCGAGGACCGTGCGCACGGCCCGCTGGATGCGCCACGAGGGCACGGACGACGACGCCGGGTAGATGGGGATGGGTCGGCTCGCCTCGAACATCGCCTCCTCGGCGTCGTCCGCGTCCACGCCCACGAGGACGTAGTCCGGGTGCGTGAGCTGGCGGGTGCCGCGGTACTCGCTCACCACCCCCGTGAACAGCCCCACGCGCCCCGCCCGCAGCTTCTCCTCGTGCGGCCGCAGCGCGCCGGCACGCTTGGCGAAGAACGTCAGCGCCAGCTCGTGCCGGCCGTCCGTGACGACCGCCTGCAGCATGGCACCCGCGCGCGAGCGCATCGTCCGGACGGTCGCGCGCGCCACCCGCGCCATCACGGTGACGTGCTCCCCCAGCGCGAGCTTGTCCATGTCCGTGAGGGTGCCGGGGTCGCCGTACCGGCGCGGGTAGTGCCGCAGCAGGTCTCCGGCCGTGTCCAGGCCCAGCTTGGCCAACGGGCCCGCGCTGCGGGCCCCCAGCACCTTGGTCAGCGCCTCGCCCTCGCGCCCGGTCATGCAAGACCCTCCGCCGCGTCGACGACGAGCGGCTCGACGCCGATCGCCACGTGGTCACCGGGGCGACCGGTGCGCATGACGACGACGTCCGCGCCGTCGGACACCGCGGCGGCCCGCGCCACGAGCTCCTCGACCGCGGCGTCGGGGACGTCGTCGTCGGGCAGCAGGGTGACGATCGCCGTCGGGAGGCCCGCCACGAGCCCCTCGACGAGCGCGCCTGCCGCGGCCGCCGGCCCGCCGTCGACCCGCAGCCCGGCGACCACGGCTCCGACCGCGGCGGCGACGCCCGCGTCGTGCTCCCGCGGGTCGTCGAGCGACGCGGCCAGCGCGGACGTGCCGGCCACGAGGTGCACGTCCCCCGGAGCCACGACGCGCACGACCTCCGGCGCCGCGTCCGGGCCGCCGTCCGCAGGCAGCGGGCCGATGCCTGCGCCGGCGGGACCCTCCTCCAGCGCCTCGGGCGCCAGGACGAGGACGTGCGGCGCGCCCGCACCGAGGGCCGCCGCCGCGAGGTCGGCGGAGGTCGGCGGGACGTCCAGGTCCAGGACGACGACGGCTCCCCCGCGCGCGAGCTCGGCGGCCAGCGCCGGTGCCGCCGTCGTGACGACCACCGCCCACCGGTCGGGCGGCACCGCGAGGTGCCGCACGGACACCCGCGACACCGCGCCCCGCGAGGCCCAGCGCCGAGCCACGCCGAGCGCCGCGTCGAGGTCGGCGGTGTGCACGTGGGCCTGCCACAACGAGCGGTCGGCGTCGTCCGTGCCGGCGCCGCCCTCGGCCCCGCCGCCCACGACGACGACCGAGCTCCCGACGTCGTCCAGGTCGGCCCGCAGCGCGTCGGCCACCGCGCCGGGGCTGAAGTTCTCGGCGGACGCGGACCGTTCCAGCACGAACATGAGCTCGACGTCGTCGGACGCGACGTCGCCGTGCTCGTGCTCGTGCTCGTGCCGGCCGGCGTCGAGGACGCCGTCGGACGCCGCGACCTGGTCCGAGAGCGCCCCGCCGCCGGCCGGCGCGGCGCGGGCGGCGGGCGCGGCGTGGCCGCGCAGGTCGATGTCCAGCAGCACGGGGCCGATGCTGCCGTCCGCCTCCGACACCCCGTCGGCGGCGGCCCGCTGCGCCGCCGCCAGGGACCGCAGCACCAGCACCAGCCCGCAGGCGCCGGCGTCGAGCACGCCCGCGGCGCGCAACGGTTCCAGCGCCCCCACGCTGCGCAGGGCCGCCTCCCGCGCGCCGCGGCACGCCGCGTCTGTCGTGGACAGCCGCGCGGGGGCGCCGGGCGGGCCGACCATCCCACCGGCCTCGACGTGCCGCGCCGCGGCCGCGGCGGACTCCGCCGCCGTGAGGATGGTGCCGGGCGCGGGGTGCGCGACGGCGTGGCGCGCGGTCCGGGCCGCGACGTCGAGCGCGATGGCGAGACTGTCGCCGCGCGTGGCCGCGACCGTGAGACCGCGCAGCCACTCGCTGAGGATCACGCCCGAGTTCCCGCGGGCGCCGAGCAGCGCCGCCCGGGCGGCCAGCCGCAGCAGGCGCGCACCACCGGCGTCCGCGGGCGCGGAGCGGACGGCCGCCGCGGCGTCGCGGATCGTGAGGTACATGTTGGTCCCGGTGTCGCCGTCGGCCACGGGGAAGACGTTCACGCGGTCGATCTCGGCGCGGGCCTCGGCCAGGGCGCGGGCGGCGGTGCTCACCCAGGCACGGACGACGGTGGCGTCGAGGAGCTCGGGCTGGTGCACGCCCCCACGGTAGCGGTGAGACACCACACGTTGAGGGGCACTCCCGTGATCGGCTATCCTCGTGTGGTTGCCCGGCCTGTTCCGGGCTCCCCACCCACCAAGCTTCACGTCCTGCTGCCCTGGCGCGGGTCGTGTCACGACGATTCAGGAGAGACCGTGGCTGCCAACTGCGACGTCTGCGGCAAGGGCCCGGGCTTCGGGCACAGCATCTCGCACTCCCACATCCGCACGAAGCGCCGCTGGAACCCGAACATCCAGCGCGTCCGTGCCGTGGTCGCGGGCACCCCCAAGCGTGTGAACGTCTGCACCTCCTGCCTCAAGGCGGGCAAGGTCACGCGCCAGGCCTGAGCCTGCGCACCGGGCACGCACCGGTGCATCGACGCTTCCACGAGACGCCCGTCGGGATCTTCCCGGCGGGCGTCTCGTCGTCCCCTCGCACGCTCCTCACCCCGCTCTGCGGCCCCGCGTCCCTCGCGCACCGGTCGCCCGCGGACACCGGCAAAGAATTCGTGAAGGATTCACCAAACTGCCTTGGCCGAGGCGGTCCCCGCGTGGCACTCTGAGCAGATGATCGTGCAGACCGACAGCGACGTGGAGATCCGGCCCGCCGCGGTGACCGACGCCGGGCGGATCGCTCAGGTGCACCTCACCTCGTGGAAGGGCGCCTACGCCAGCGTGCTGCCGGCCGAGTACCTCGACTCCCTCGACGCGGCCGAGCGCGCCGCGCAGTGGCAGCAGATCCTCGGCGAGGGCACGCGCACCACGCTCGTCGCCGAGGGCGACGGGCGCCTGCTGGGGTTCGCGAGCTACGGCCCGTCGCGCGACGAGGACGCCGAGGACGGCGACCTCGAGCTCTACGCGATCTATCTCGACCCGGAGTCCTGGGGCCGTGGCGTGGCCCGCGACCTCATGCGCACCATCCTCGCCGACGTCCCCGACGGCGTGCCGATGTCGCTGTGGGTGCTCGCGCAGAACGAGCGTGCCCAGCACTTCTACCGCCGCCACGGCTTCCAGGCGGACGGCGTCGAGCGCATGGACGACATCGGCGACACCCCCGTCACCGAGGTGCGCTACCGCCGCGGCTGACCGGGGCGCGCGTCACCCGCCGAAGTGGTCCCACCCGCCGCGCGCGGCGGGCTCCGCGCCGTCCACGGTGACGGTGGCGGGCCCCGGCCGCACGTTGCCCACCCGCCGGAATCCCTCCGGCAGCGCGACGCCGGGCGGGAACGCGGCGAGCAGGCCGTGGTCCTCTCCCCCGGTGAGCGCCCACCCCAGCGCCGCGTCCCGAGCCGCCTCCGGCCCGAGGCCCAGCGCCCGGGCGGCGGGCAGCAGCTGCTCGACGTCGGGTGCCAGCGCGCCCGCCTCGACGTCCACGCCGACGCCGCTCGCGCGGGCCAACCGGCCCGCGTCGCGCAGCAGCCCGTCCGAGACGTCGAGCATCGCGGTGGCCCCGCTCCGGGCCGCCGCCGGGCCGGCGGAGAGCGGCGCCCGCGGCCGCAGATAGCCCGCCACGCAGGCCCCTGCCCCCGCCGCGTCGTCGACGGTCGTCGCGTCCGCGGGGGTCGCCGCGCCCCCGTCGAGCAACGCGAGGCCCGCCGCCGACAGCCCGCGGTGCCCCGCGTAGGCCAGCACGTCGCCCGGCCGCGCGCCGGATCGCGTCACGGGCGCCCGCCCCTCCAGGTCGCCGTGCGCGGTGACCGCCACGACCACGGTCTCGCCGCCCGACAGGTCCCCGCCCACGACGCCCGCCTCGACCGGCGCGGACACGTCCGCCAGGCCGCGTGCCAGCCCGGTCACCCAGTCGACCGGCAGGTCCCCCGGGATCACGAGCGACACGACCAGGGAGGTCGGGCGCGCGCCCATCGCCGCGACGTCCGCGAGGTTGGCCGTCGCCGCCCGCGCCCCGACGTCATACCCGCTCGACCAGCGCCGGCGGAAGTGCCGGTCCTCGACGAGCACGTCCGTGGTGACGACGAACCGCGCGTCCGGGGCCGCGACCACCGCCGCGTCGTCCCCCGGGCCGAGCAGGGTCGCCGACGCGGCGGGCAGCAGCGGGAAGATCCGGGCGAGCAGGTCCTCCTCGGAAAGGTCGTGCACGAGGGGGCGGGTGGCGTCGGTCACGGGACGACTGTAGGCGGTCGTCGGGCGCGTCCCGCCCGGTAGCGTGGGCGCCGTGCCCCGTGTGCCCCGTCATGCCCGCGCCCTGATGTCGTCCCGTGCCGCCCGCGCCGTCGCGCTGGGCGTCCTCGTCCTCCCGCTGGCGGCCTGCGCCACCATGATCGGTGCCACGCCCGCCGAGGACGCCGCGAACCCGGACTGCGCGCCCGTCATGCTCGCCCTGCCCGACGTGCTCGCGGGCGACCTCGACAAGGCGAAGACCAACGCCCAGGCCACCGCCGCCTGGGGCGAGCCGGGGGCCGCCGTGACCCTGCGCTGCGGCGTCACCCCGCCCGGGCCGTCGCCCGACTGCCAGCGGGTCGAGTCCCCGGCCGGCGCCGTCGACTGGATCGTCGAGGCCGGGGAGGACGGCACGTGGCGGTTCACCACCTACGGCCGCGAGCCCGCCGTCGAGGTCGTGGTGCCGCCGTCGGTCACCGAGAACCACTCGACGTCGTTCGTCGGCGACCTCGCGCAGGCCGTGAGCAACGTGCCGCCGACCGCGCAGTGCACCTGACGCGGCTGCCGAGGCGCGTGTCGGCCGCCCGTGGCACGGTGACGGGATGGATCAGCGCCTGAGCCTCGTCACCCTCGTCGTCGCCGACCTCGCCGCCACCCGTCGTTTCTACGTGGACGGCCTGGGCTGGGAACCGCTGCTCGAGGCGCCCGGCGAGGTGCTGATGATCCAGGTCGGCCAGCACGTCGTGCTGTCGATGTGGGACGAGGGGCACGCCACCGAGGAGATCGGCCCCGTGGTGCGCGGCGGCACCGCGCCGCTGACCCTCGCGCACAACGTCGGCGCCCCGGCCGACGTGGACGCCGTCCTCGAGCACGCGCGCCAGGCCGGTGCCCCGACCGTCCGCGACGGCGTGCAGCGCGAGTGGGGCGGCTACTCCGGCTACTTCACGGACCCCGACGGGTTCCTGTGGGAGGTCGCGCACGCGCCGGGCCCGCTCGGCGAGCTGGTGGTGCCCTGAGGCACGTCAGCGCAGGCCGGTGGGCCGCTCCAGGGCGAGCTGGATGAGCTCGTCGACGAGCTCCGGGTAGCTCACGCCCGAGGCCTCCCACATGCGCGGGTACATCGAGAAGGGCGTGAACCCGGGCATGGTGTTGATCTCGTTGACGATCACGCGGTCGTCGGGCGTGACGAAGACGTCGACCCGGGACAGCCCCTCGGCCTCCACGGCCTCGAACGTGCGCACCGCGACCTCGCGGATCTCGTCGATGACGGGCTGCGGCAGCTCGGCCGGGCAGCGCAGGTCGACGTGCGCCTCGTCGAGGTACTTCGCCTCGAAGTCGTAGAAGGCATGGCTGTCGTGGTCGACGACGATCTCGCCGGGCAGCGACGCGCGTGCTCGCGCGCCGTCGTGCCCCCCGAGCACGGCGCACTCGATCTCGCGGCCCTCGATCCCGGCCTCGACGACCACCTTGGGGTCGTGCTCCCGCGCGGCCTCGACGGCGGCGGGCAGGTCTGCCAGGTCGTCCACGCGCGTGATGCCCAGCGACGACCCCGCGCGGGCAGGCTTGACGAACAGCGGCAGGCCGAGCGGCTCGACGGCGGCGACGCACGCGTCGCGGTCCCGCTCCCAGTCCCGGGGCCGGATCACGACGTACGGTCCGACGGCGAGGCCCTGGCCGGCGAGCACGAGCTTCATGAAGTGCTTGTCCATGCCGACCGCCGAGGCCAGCACGCCCGCGCCGACGTAGTGCACGTCGGACAGCTCCAGCAGGCCCTGCACCGTGCCGTCCTCCCCGAACGGGCCGTGCAGCAGCGGGAAGACGACGTCGACCTCGCCGAGCAGCGCAGGCACTTGGCCCGGCTCCAGCACGCGCAGGGTGCGCTCGCCCTGGGTGAGCGACAGCACGACCTCGGCGCCCGAGTCGGCGGTCACCTCCGGCAGCCGGCCGTCGGTGATCTGCCAGCGCTCGGGGTCGTCGGCGGCGATCACCCAGCGGCCCTCGCGCGTGATGCCCACGGGCACGACGTCGTAGCGGTCGCGGTCGATCGCGCGCAGCACGCCGGCCGCGGTGGACGCGGAGATGGCGTGCTCGCCCGAGCGGCCGCCGAACAGCACGGCGACGCGGGTCTTGCGCGGGGCACCGTCGCCCGCGGGCGGGACGGCAGGAACTGGGCTCGTGGACGGAGCGGCGGTGGCGTCGGACATCGCCGCCCAACCTACCGGACCCGGACCTGCCGCCCCGACCGCCTCAGCGGGCGCGGAGCTCCTTGCGCAGGATCTTCCCCGCGGCGGACTTCGGGACCGCGTCGACGAACTCCACGACCCGCACCTTCTTGTACGGGGCGACCTGCTCGGCGACGAAGGCCTGCACCTCGTCGGCGTCGAGCGTGCTGCCCTCGGCCCGCACGACGAACGCCTTCGGCACCTCCCCCGACTCGGGGTCGGGCACGCCGATCACGGCCGCGTCCGCGATCTCGGGGTGCGTGAGCAGCAGGGCCTCCAGCTCGGCGGGCGCCACCTGGTAGCCCTTGTGCTTGATGAGCTCCTTGAGGCGGTCGACGACGGTGAACGCCCCGTCGGCGTCGACCGTCACGATGTCGCCGGTGTGCAGGAAGCCGTCCGGCTCGATCGTGTCGCGGGTGGCCTGCTCGTCCGCGAGGTACCCGACCATGACGTTCGGGCCGGCGCAGAGCAGCTCGCCGGGCGCGCTGACCCCTTCGAGCGGTTGCGCGATCGGCTCCCCCGTCGCCGGGTCGACGACCCGGGCGGTCATGTTCGGCACCAGCAGGCCGACGGTGCCCGGGGAGATGTCGGTCCGGTCGACCGGCACCACGTGCGACACCGGCGACATCTCCGACATCCCGTAGCCCTGCAGCACGCGTGCGCCGGGCAGCCGCCGGCCCACGGCCTCGGCCAGGTGCTCGTCGAACGGCGCCGCCCCCGACATGAGGATCCGCACGCTGGAGAGGTCGCGGCCGGCGGCCGTAGGGTGCTTGGCGAGCGCCAGCGCGATGGGCGGCGCGACGAACAGGACGGTGGCCCGGTGCTGCTCGACGACGCGCAGGTACTCGGCGAGGTCGAACCGCGGCAGCGTGACGAGTGCCGAGCGCTGGTAGATCGCTCCGTTCATCAGCACCGTCATGCCGTAGATGTGGAAGAACGGCAGCACCGCGGGGACGACGTCCTCGCGCGTGAGGGGCAGGTACGCCTCCGTCTGCACCACGTTCGCCACGAGGTTGCGGTGGGTGAGCATCACGCCCTTCGGCAGCCCGGTCGTGCCGGACGAGTACGGCAGGACGGCGAGGTGGGTGCGGGGGTCGAACACGACGTCGGGCGCGGCGTGGCGGCCCGCGAGGAGCTCGCCGAGCGACGGGTGGCCGTCCGCGCCGTCGAGCACGACGACGTCGGCGGCCGCCATCCCGGCGGCGTCGGCGCCGGCCTCGGCCGCCGGCAGCAGGGCCGAGACGGTCACGAGCGCCTTCGCCCCGGACGACCCGAGCTGCTTGGCGACCTCGCGCCCGGACGCGAGCGCGTTGATCGTGGTCACGGTGATGCCGGCCCGCAGCAGGCCGTGGAAGACGGCGACGAACGCGGGGACGTTCGGGCTGTGCAGGGCCACCACGTCCCCGACACCGAGCCCGCGGGCCGCGAACGCGCCGGCGATCGCGTCCACGCGGTCTCGCAGCTCTCCGTACGTGGTCGTGGCGCCGCTCGGACCGTCGACCAGCGCGACCCGGTCGGCGTCGGCGCCGTCGTCGTCGAGCGACGCGAAGAGGAACTCGTAGAGGCTGACGTCGGGGATCTCGACGTCGGGGTACGGGCTGCGGATGACGGTGCGGTCGGTGCTGGTGTCGACGTCGGTGTCGGGCATGACGGTCCCTTCGTGCGGCACGGTCCTCGTCGACCGTGTGCACCGGAGCGTAGCGCCGGGAACTCCTGACGCGGCAGCGACGTTGGGGGCGGCGTGGACATCTCTCTGACGACGCTCAGCGTCGTGGCGCCCGCGGCCGAGGACGCCGCCGCGCCCGCCGACGACCCCAGTCATAGTCCGGGCTCCCCCCAGCCCCGACCTGAGGCGGTGCACCCCCGGTGACCGCCGTCCTCTCCCTCCTCCTCGGCATCCTGGTGATCCTCGTGATCACGGCCGCGACGGCCTACTTCGTCGCCCAGGAATTCGCCTACATGACCGTGGACCGCTCCCGGCTCGCCGCCCGCGCGGAGGCCGGTGACGCGACCGCCCAGCGGGCCCTCGCCGTCACGCGCCGCACCTCCTTCGTGCTCTCGGGCGCCCAGCTCGGCATCACCGTGACCGGCCTGCTGGTCGGGTACGTGGCCGAGCCCCTGGTGGGCGACGCGCTGGGCACCCTGCTCGGCGGCGTCGGCGTCCCGACGGGGGTCGGCGTGGCCGTCGGCACCGTCGCGGCGCTGGTCGTCTCGACGCTGGTGCAGATGCTCTTCGGCGAGCTCTTCCCGAAGAACCTCGCCATCGCGCGCCCGGAGCCCACGGCCCTGCGCCTGGCCGGCTCGACGACGGCCTACCTCACGGTGCTCGGGTGGCTCATCGCCGTCTTCGACAAGGCGTCGAACGCCCTGCTGCGGCTGCTGCGCATCGAGCCGGTGCACGACGTCGAGCACTCCGCCACAGCCCGCGACCTCGAGCACATCGTCGCGGACTCCCGCGAGAGCGGCGACCTGCCCGACGACCTGTCGGTGCTGCTGGACCGGATCCTCGACTTCCCGCAGCACGACGTCGAGCACGCCATGATCCCGCGCTCGCGCGTCGGGACGGTCGACCCCGCCCTCACCGTGGGCGAGCTGCGCACCCTCATGGCCGGCGGGCACTCCCGCTACCCCGTGGTGGACGACGAGGACCGGGCGCTCGGCGTCGTCCAGCTCACCGACCTGCTGCGGACCGGCCTCGACGACGCCGCGCCCGTCTCCGACCTCATGCGCCCGGTCACGGTGCTGCCCACCCTCATGTCGCTGCCCGACGCGCTGGCCGAGCTGAACCGCGCGCGCAACCAGCTCGCCGTCGTGGTCGACGAGTACGGCGGCTTCGCGGGCGTGCTCACGCTCGAGGACCTCGCCGAGGAGCTCGTCGGCGAGATCACGGACGAGCACGACCCCGAGCTGCCCGTCACGGTGTCCGCCGAGGACGACGGGGCCTGGGTGATGGGCGGCGACGTCCACCTGGACGAGGCCGAGCGCGCCATCGGGCACGACCTGCCCCGCGGCGACCACGAGACGGTCGCCGGGCTGCTCATCGCCCAGACGGGCGGGCTGCCCCGTGCGGGCGACTCGGTGACCGTCGAGCTGCCGCCGGACCCGGCGGACCTCGTGCACGACGAGCCCCGCCCCCGGCGGCTCGAGGTGGAGGTGATCTCGGTCGAGCGGCACGTGCCCCACCTGGTGCGCGTGCGCCTGCTCGAGGGCGCGGCGGAGTCCGCCCCGCGCGAGGCCGACGACACCGCGGCGATGTCCAAGGAGGACGACCGATGAGCAACCCCTGGGTCGTCGTGGCCGCGACCGTCGTCATCATCGCGCTGAGCGCGTTCTTCGTGGCCGTGGAGTTCGCCCTGCTGGGGGCGCGCCGCCACCGGCTGGAGGACGCCGCTCCGCGCAGCCGCTCGGCGCGGGCCGCGCTGCGCAGCTCGTCGGAGCTCACGCTGCTGCTGGCGGGCTCCCAGCTCGGCATCACGGCGTGCACCCTGGCGCTCGGCGCCGTGACCAAGCCGGCGGTGCACCACTGGCTCACGCCGCTGTTCGCGGCGTGGGGCGCACCGTACTGGGTGGCTGACGTCGCGGGCTTCGTGCTCGCGCTGATCCTCGTGACGTTCCTGCACCTCGTGGTGGGCGAGATGGCGCCGAAGTCGTGGGCCATCGCGCACCCCGAGGCGTCCGCCACGCTCCTCGCGCTGCCGATGCGGGCTTTCATGTGGCTCACCCGGCCCGTGCTGCGCTGGCTCAACTCGCTGGCCAACCGGTGCCTGCGGGCCGTCGGCGTGGAGCCGGTGGACCACATCGAGGCCGGGCACGACCCGACCACGCTGCGGCACCTCGTGGAGCACTCGGCGAACGTCGGCGCCCTCGACGCCGCGTACTCCTCGCAGATCGCGGGCGCGCTGGAGCTGGAGACCCTCACGGTCGACGCGCTGGTGCCGGCCGGGGCTCGCCCCACGTCCGTCCCCGCCGGCGCCACGGCGGCCGACGTGCGGGCGGCGTCGGTGACGTCCGGCCACCTGCGCATCCTGCTGCGCGACGGCGCCGCGCCCGGCCGCGACGGCGAGCTGCACGGCGGCGCGAGCGGCGAGGTGAGCGGTGTCGTGCACGTGCGCGACACCTTGCTCCTCGCCGACGACGCCCCGGTGGCGCCGGTGGCACGCGAGCCGTTCGTGCTCGACGCGTCGACCACCGTGCACGCGGCCATCGCGCTGCTGCGGGAGGCGGGAGAGCAGCTCGCGCTGGTGCGTCGTGACGGGCGCACGCTCGGCGTCGTCACGCTGGCGGACGTGCTGCACCGCCTGCTGCCGCAACCGGAGGAGGCCACCACCGCGGCCGGCTGACCCGGGCGGTCGTGCGACGGCGCGGCGTACGGTGAGGTCATGCCTGTGACCTCGCCGGACGCCGCGCCGTCGTCCTTCCCCTCGCCGCTCGACGCCCCGCGCCAGATCCTCACCGACGAGCTCTTGGAGACGATCCGCGGCCGGGCGGCGACGTACGACCGCGAGAACGCGTTCTTCGCCGACGACCTCGCCGACCTCAAGGCGGCGGGGTACCTGCAGGCGATGGTCCCGCAGCACCTGGGCGGCGCCGGCCTGACCCTGCGCGAGGCCACGCGCGAGCAGGCCCGGCTCGCCGGCGCGGCGCCCGCCACGGCCCTCGCGGTGAACATGCACCACGTGTGGGTGGGCGTCGCCCGGTTCCTGCACGAGCGGGGCGACTCCTCCCTCGACTGGCTGCTCGAGGAGACGGCGCGCGGCGAGGTCTTCGGCTTCGGCTACTCCGAGGCGGGCAACGACCTCGTGCTGCTCGGCTCGCGCACCGAGGCGCGCCCCGACGGCGACGGCGGGTACTCGTTCCACGGCACCAAGATCTTCACGTCCAACTCCCCCGGCTGGACGCGCCTGGGCGTCATGGGGCTGGACGACGCGACCGACCCCGACGACCCGCGCATCGTGCACGCCTTCGTCACCCGTGACGGCGGCGGCTTCGAGATCAAGGACGACTGGGACACGCTCGGCATGCGGGCGTCGCAGTCCTGCACCACCGTGCTCGACGGCGCGCACGCGCCCGCCGACCGCGTGCTGCGCCGCATCGCGCCCGGACCCAGCCTCGACCCGTACGTGCTGGGGATCTTCACCAGCTTCGAGATCCTGCTCGCGAGCGTCTACCTGGGGATCGCCGACCGCGCGCTGGCGCTCGCCGTCGAGACGGTGGGCAGGCGGCGCTCGATGAAGACCGGCAAGGCGTACTCGCAGGACCCGGACATCCGCTGGCGCATCGGCACCGCCGCGCTCGCGCTGGACGGCCTGTGGCCGCAGCTGGACCTCGTCGCCGGCGAGGTCGACGCCCAGGTGGATCGGGGCGCCGGCTTCTTCCGCTCGACGGCGGGGCTCAAGGTGCGCGTCACGGAGACGGCGCGGCAGGTCGTGGACGAGGCGATCCGCAGCTCCGGCGGCTCCACGTACTTCAACCGCTCCGAGCTCGGCCGGCTCTACCGCGACGTGCTCGCCGGGATCTTCCACCCGAGCGACGACGAGTCCGCCCACTCCACGGTGGCGCAGTCGATCCTCGGCCCCCTCGAGGACTGACGCGCACGAGCTGTCAGGGCCACAGGAGGGTAGACGTCACCCTGGCCCTGACAACTCGCGGGTCAGTCAGGCCGAGGCACCGTCCAGCCGGGCGAGCTCGTCGGTGGCGAGCTCGAGCGTCATCGAGCGCAGCAGGGCGCCGAGCTGGCCCGTGTGCCGGGCGCTGGCGATGGGCGCGACGACGGTCGGCTGCGCGCGCAGCCAGGCGAGCGCGACGGACGCGACGGGCACGTCGTGGGCGGCGGCGACGTCGTCGAGGGCGGCGAGCACCCGCCGCCCGCGGTCGTCGAGGTAGCGTGCCGCGCCCTGAGCACGCGGGCTGTCGGGCGTCTCGCCGTCGCGGTAGGTGCCGGCGAGGAACCCGGAGGCGAGCGCGTAGTACGGGAGCACCCCGAGCCCGTGCCGCTGCGCGGCCGGCCGCAGGTCGTCCTCGAAGCCGCGTTCCACGAGGTTGTAGTGCGGCTGCAGGGCGACGGGCCGGTGCAGGCCGTCCCGCTCGGCGGCGGTGAACCAGGCGTCGATCCGCTCGGGCGTCGAGTTGGAGATGCCGATCTCGCGCACGAGACCGTCGTCGACCAGCGCCGAGAACGCGGTCGCGACCTCCTCGACGGGCGTCACGCCGTCGTCGTAGTGGGCGTAGTACAGGTCGATGCGGTCGGTCCCCAGGCGCTTGAGCGACGCCTCGGCCGCGGCACGCACGTTCGCCGCCGCGAGGCCGCGGAAGTCCGGGTGCTGCGAGACCTTCGTCGCGATCAGCACGTCGTCCCGGCGGCCCGTGCGGGCCAGCCAGCGGCCGATCGCGCGCTCGCTCTCGCCGCCGGCGTTGCCGGGCACCCACGCCGAGTACACGTCGGCGGTGTCGACCATGCGGCCCCCGGCGTCGGCGAACGCGTCGAGGACGGCGGAGGATGCCGCGTCGTCCGCCGTCCAGCCGAACACGTTGCCGCCGAGGACGAGGGGCGCCGCGTCGAGGTCGAGGGAGCCGAGCGCGCGGCCGGTCGGGGCAGAGTTCGTCGCCTGGGTCACGGTACGCACAAGGACGGCGGGGCCCGCGGCATTCCCGGACCGCTACGATCCCGCGTCATGACGCTGCGCAGGGGCACGGTCGCCCGGTACGCCGTCGGGTCCGTCGGCACCGGCGGCTTCGCGACGCTCCCCGGCCTGGTGCTGGTCTTCTACCTCACCGACACCCTCGGCGTCGCGGCCGCGCTCGCGGGCCTCCTCGTCACCGCGGCGAAGGTGTGGGACGTCGTCATCGACCCGCTGATCGGCGCGGCCAGCGACCGCGAGCGCGCCCGCACCGGGCGCCGCCGTCGCCTCATGGTGGCGGGCGGGGTCGCCCTGCCGGTGTTCTTCACCCTGACGTTCGCGGTGCCGGCCGGGCTCGGGCCCGCGGGCTCTGCGACCTGGGTGCTCCTCGCGTTCCTCGCGGCGGCGACCGCGTTCAGCCTGTTCCAGGTGCCGTACATCGCCCTGCCCGCCGAGCTGGCCGGCACCTACGACGCCCGCACGCGCCTGCTCACCGCACGGGTCGTGGTGCTCACCGCCGCGATCCTGCTGTTCGGCGGTGGCGGGCCCGCGCTGCGGGGCCTCGGGGGCGACGACGAGCGGCTCGGCTACCTGCTCATGGCGGTGGCCGCGTCGCTGCTGCTCGGGGCGGCCCTGCTCGTCGCGTCGACGGTCGAGCGCTCCGCCGGGCCGCCCGCACCGCCCCGGCCGGTCCCGGCGAGGGCGCGGCTCGCCGCGCACTACCGCGAGGGCCTCGGGCTGCTGCGCTCGAGCCGGCCGTTCCGCACGCTGCTCGGCGCCTTCGTGCTGCAGGCGCTCGCCACGGGCGCCATGCTCGCGGGCGCCCAGTACGTCGCGACCTGGGTGCTGCACGACACCGCCGCCGTGACGTTCCTGTTCGTCGCCCTGGTGGGGCCGGCGCTCGTCGTGACGCCGGCGTGGGGCGTGCTCGCCCGTCGCGTCGGCAAGGAGCGCGCGTTCCGGCTGGCGTCGGTGCTGTTCGCCCTGGCGGCGCTCGCGCTGCTGCCGCTGGCCTGGGCGCCCGGCGCCTGGGTGTACGCGCCCGTGGCGCTCGCCGGCGCGGCGTACGCGGGCATGCAGTCGCTGCCGATGGCGATGCTCCCCGACGTCATCGCGCACGACGCCCGCGTGACGCGTGCCGACCGTGCCGGCGCGTTCGGCGGCGTCTGGACCGCGGGAGAGACCACCGGCATGGCCCTCGGCACCACCCTGCTGACCGTGGTGCTCGCCGTCACCGGCTACGTCGAGTCCACCGGCGGGCAGGCCGTCGACCAGCCGCCCGCCGCCGTGCTCGGCATCGTCGCGTCGTTCAGCCTCCTGCCCGCGCTGCTCGTGGTCGCCAGCCTCCTGCCCCTCGGCCGCTACCCGCTGCGCCGCCACGACGTCGACGCGCACGACGACGCGCCCGGCACCACCCGGGCCGACGCCCCCTCTCCCCGACCCCAGGAGGCCCCGTGAACCGCCCCGCCCTGCCCGCCGACGCGCTCGACCTGTCCCAGGACCCTGCCGCCGTGCTCGCGGCCCTGGCCACCCTGCGCCACCGCGACGCCCCCACCCACGGCGGCCGGGTGCTCAGCTACGTCTACGACCCGGGCGTCCCTGAGCTGGACGCGCTGGCCGGCGACGCGGCGCGCGCGATGCAACCCGTCAACGGGCTCGACCCCACGACGTTCGGCTCGGTGGCCGCCCTGGAGCGCGACGTCGTCGCCTTCGCACGCGACCTGCTCGGCGGCGACGCGGACACGGTCGGCACCGTGACCAGCGGCGGCACGGAGAGCTGCCTGCTCGCGGTGCAGTCCGCGCGGGACACGTGGCTCGCCGCCCGCGGGCTGCGGCCGGGCGAGGCACGACCCCGGCTGGTCGCGCCGGTCACGGTGCACGCGGCGTTCCAGAAGGCGGCCCACCTGTACGGGCTGGAGCTCGACCTCGTGCCCGTCGCCGCCGAAGGTCCCACCGCGGGCGCCGTCGACGCCGGCCCGCTCGGCGCGCGCCTCGACGCCGGCCCCGAGGGCCCCGCGGACGTCGCACTCGTCGTCGTCTCCGCGCCGTCGTACCCGCACGCCGCCGCCGACCCGGTGGCCGACGTCGCGGCCCTCGCCGCCGACCGAGGCGTGCCGCTGCACGTCGACGCGTGCATCGGCGGCTTCGCGCTGCCGTTCTGGCCCGGTCTGCCCGCGTGGGACCTGCGCGTGCCCGGCGTCACCAGCGTGAGCGCCGACCTGCACAAGTACGCGTTCGCCCCCAAGGGCGCGTCCGTGCTGCTGCACCGCGACCGTGACCGCCAGCGGGCGCAGTACTTCGCCACCACCCGCTGGCCCGGCTACCCCGTGGTGAACCCGACCCTGCTCGGCTCGCGCTCGGGCGGCCCGCTGGCCGCCGCGTGGGCGATCCTGCAGGCCCTCGGCACGGACGGGCTCGCGACGCTCGCCGGCCGCGCCCGGCGCGCCACCCTCGCGCTGCGCGACGCCGTGGCCGACATCGACGGGCTCCGCGTCGTCGGTTCCCCCGTCGGACCGCTGCTCGCCGTCGCCGCCGACGACGCCGTGCCGGCAGAGCGTCGCGTGGACCCGCACGTGTGGGCCGACGCCGTCGCCGCGCGAGGCTGGACGCTCCAGGCCCAGCCCGGCCTCGACCAGACCGACGGCACCCGCCTGCCGCACACCACCCACCTCACCGTCACGCCCGTCACCGAGGGCGTGCTGGGCGAACTCCTGCCGGTGCTGCGCGCGGCTGCGGACGACGTGCGCGGCCACCCGCGGCCCGACGCCGGCGCCCTGCTCGGCGCCCTCCCGCCCCTCGACCCCGCCGTGAGCCTCGACTCCGCGACGGCGGCCGCCCTGCTGGACGCGGTCGGACTGGGTACGGTCGGCGGCGACCCGGACGCGGCGCCGGGCGTCGGGCCCATGGCGCCGCTGCTGGCGCTCGTCGAGGCGCTGCCCGCGCCGCTGGTCGAACGGCTGCTGGTCGAGCTGCTGGCCCGCCTGGTCGAGCCGCGAACCTCCGCCTGAACCGACCTGTCAGGACCAGGGGGACGTATACCCGGCCCTGGCCCTGACAACTCGCACGTCCCACGACTTGTCAGGGCCAGGCGGACGTATACCCGACCATGGCCCTGACAAGTCCTGGGGCGCGTGAGTTGTCAGTGGGACAGGGCGTCGTGGGCCCGGCGCGCCGTCGTACCCTGCGGGCATGACGCACGACCCGTCCGAGCCGCTGTCCCCCGCCACCCTCGCCGTCACGGCGGGCCGCCCGCCCCGCGTCCAGGGCGGTCCGGTGAACCCGCCGGTCGTGCTGAGCTCGACCTACGTCAACCAGGGCGTGACGGGACCCGGCGAGCTCCTCTACACGCGGATGGACACCGAGACGTGGCACCCGTTCGAGGAGGCTCTCGCCGCACTGGAGGGCGCCCGGCACGGCGTCGTCTTCGGCTCCGGGATGGCGGCCGTGATCGCGGCCGTCGGCGACGTGCCCGACGGCGGCGCGGTCGTCGTGCCGCGGCACGCGTACCAGGTGTCGCTGGGCTACCTCGACGACCTCGCCGCACGGCACGGGGTCGACGTGCGCCGTGTCGACATCGCCGACACCGACCAGGTCGTGGCCGCGCTCGACGGTGCCGACGTGCTCCTCGCCGAGTCGCCGACCAACCCCATGCTCGAGGTCGCGGACCTGCCCGCGATCCTCGCGGCCGCGCGCGAGCGCGGCGTGCGCACCGTCGTCGACAACACGTTCGCGACGCCGCTCGGGCAGCGCCCGCTCGACCTGGGAGCGGACGTCGTCGTGCACTCGGTGACCAAGTACCTGGCGGGCCACTCCGACGTCGTGCTGGGCGCCGCCGTCACCCGCGACGACGGGATCGTCGCGGGGCTGCGCGCGTACCGCACGCTGCACGGCGCCGTCCCCGGCCCGATGGAGGTGTGGCTGGCCCTGCGCGGCCTGCGGACGCTGCACCTGCGGGTGGAGCGGGCGAACGCCTCGGCGGCGGAGCTCGCCCGGCGTCTCGCGGAGCACCCGGGCGTGGCCGAGGTGCGGCACCCGTCGCTGCCCGGCGACCCCGGCCACGAGCGCGCCGCCGGCCTCATGAACGGCTTCGGCGCGATCCTCGGCGTCCGCCCGCACGGCGGCCCCGACGCCGCCGACGCGGTCGTCGCCGCCGTGCGCCTCTGGGTGCCCGCGACGTCGCTCGGCGGCGTCGAGTCCACGCTCGAGCGTCGCCGGCGGTTCGCGACCGAGTCCCGCACCGTGCCCGAGGACCTGCTGCGCCTGTCCGTGGGCGTCGAGGACGTCGAAGACCTGTGGGCGGACCTCGACCAGGCGCTGCGCTCCGGCGCCGGCCTCGGCTGACCGCGGCCCCCGCCCTCGACCCGCGCCCTCAGGCGACCGGAGCCCGCAGCTTCCCGCCGAGCAGGCGGCCGTGCAGGTCCGCCAGGTCGACGGCGTGCAGGTCGAACGCGTCGTCGTCCCGCGGGGCGTCGCCCCCGGGTCGGGGCACGTACGCGGTCCGCATCCCCGCGGCCGCCGCGGCGCGCAGGTCCCACGCGTGCGCGGCGACCATCACGGGCTCGACGGCGCCCCATCGCGCGGCCTGCCCCGGGGCAGGAGCCTCGCCCGCGGCCGCGACCGCCGCCGCGTAGATCCCCGGCGCGGGCTTGTAGGTACCGGCGTCCTCCGCCGACAGCGCCTCGTGCCATTCCAGTCCGGCGTCCGCGCGCAGCGCCGCGAGCGTGCGGCGGTCCGCGTTGGACAGGCCCAGCACCGTGAAGTCGCGCGCCAGCGCCGCCACGCCCGCCACGGAGTCCGGCCAGGGACGCAGCCGCTCGGCGGCGGACGCGAGCCGGTCGACGGCGGACACCGGCAGCGCGTCCTCGGCGGCCAGCCCGGCGAGGACCTCTCGGTCCAGCACACCGCTCGGCGCGAAGGCCCTGCGGCCCTCGACCACCGCCCGCTCCCGGTCGGCGACCCGGCCGAGCCACGTCGCGACGACGCCGCGGGCGGCAGCCGCGTCGAGACCTGCGTCCTCGTGCAGCTGCGTCGCGAGGCTCCCCGCCTGGTCGACGAGGGTGCCGAGGACATCGAACACCAGGACGGGCCGGCGACGGGGAGCCATCCCGCCACGGTAGCCGCCAGACCACCGCCGGAGCGTGACCTCGCGGTGCGCGCCCGCTCGCGGCTGCGTACGGTCGTGCCACCGCCGCACGGCGGCCGACCAGCCGGAGGCGCCATGACCAGCACCAGGCCCCGCACCGGGTCCCGCCCCGGCGTCGTCGCGGCCGTGACGACGCTGCTCGCCCTCGCGCTCGCCTCGTGCGCGGGCGACGGCACCGAGGGCGACGCCCCCGGCTCCGGCGCGACGGCGACACGGTCGGACGACGCCTCGGGGGACGGTGCCGGGGACGCCACGGATCCCGACGACGCCGGCGACACCGGCGACGACCCCACGACCGACGTGCCGTTCGCCGCCGACGCGTCGCCGGACACCTCCGACCCGAGCGCCCACGCCACGCTCGTGGTCACGGACGTCCGGGTGGGTCGGCACGACGGCTTCGACCGCGTGGTGTTCGACCTCGGGGGCGAGGGCACGCCCGGCTGGAGCGTGGAGTACGTCGACGCGGCCGCGGACGACGGCAGCGGCGAGCCCGTGCGCGTCGACGGGGACGCCGTGCTGCAGGTGCGCCTGTCCGGCATGGCGATGCCCGGCGAGGACCCGGACGTCACCGAGTACGACGGCGCCACGATCGACCCCGAGGGCACCAGGGGCGTGGAGGAGGTCGTCTACCGGTTCTGGTTCGAGGGGTACACCACGGCGTTCGTCGGGGTCGACGAGCCGGGGCTGCCGTTCCGTGTGTTCGCGCTCGAGGACCCGGCGCGCGTCGTCGTCGACGTCCAGGACCCCGCGGACGACTGACCCCGCCGCGTCAGCCTCCGACGCCCTCGGACTTCTGGGGTCGGGCGAGGAGGCCGCGCGCCATCTCCTCCACCGGGAGGCCCTCGTAGAGCACCGCGACGACCCCGGCGGTGATCGGCATGTCGACGCCGTGCTTGGCGGCCAGGTCGAGCACGGAGCGGCAGGACTTGGCGCCCTCCGCCGTGGTGCCGGTGGCCGCGACCGCCTCCTCCAGCGTCATCCCCTCGCCGATGTGCCGGCCGAGGGTGTTGTTGCGCGACAGCGGCGAGGTGCACGTCGCCACCAGGTCGCCCATGCCCGCCAGACCGGCGAAGGTCGCGGCGTCGGCCCCGAGCTCGAGGCCGAGGCGCGTGATCTCCACCAGGCCGCGCGTGATGACGGTCGCGACCGTGTTCGACCCGAAGCCACGGCCCTGCGCCATGCCGACGGCCAGCGCGACGACGTTCTTCACCGCCCCGCACAGCTCGACGCCGACCACGTCGTCGTTGGTGTACGGGCGGAAGTAGGAGTTCGAGCAGGCGTCGGCGACGAGCCGTGCCACCGACGCGTCGGTGCACGCCACCACGGTCGCCGCGGGCTGGCGGCGGGCGATCTCGGGCGCGAGGTTCGGGCCGGAGACCACCGCCACCCGCGACATCGGCACGTCGAGGGCCTCGACGATCACCTGGCTCATGCGCTCGTCCGAGCCGAGCTCCACGCCCTTCATCAGCGAGACGATCACGGCGTCCGGCTCCACGAGCCCTCGCAGGCTCGTCAGCGTGGCGCGGGCCACCTGCGACGGCACCGCCACGACCACGATCTGCGCGCCGGACAGCGCCGCGGCCGCGTCGGTGGTGGCGGTCATCGCGGGCAGCTCGACCCCCGGCAGGTACCGCTGGTGGGTGCGCCGCGTCGTCACCTCGTCCGCGACGGCGGGGTCCCGGCCCCACAGCCGGACGTCGCAGCCCGCGTCGGCGAGGACCATCGCGAACGTCGTCCCCCACGACCCCGAACCCAGGACGGCGACGCGGGTCGGCGCCCCCGACGACGCGGGCGACGGTGCGGCGGTCGGGTTCGTCATGGGCGCTCCACGGGCGGGTAGACGGTCTGCTTGCGTTCGTACTCGGGGTGCTTGCGGAGGTCGAAGCGGGCGGACGGCGCCGCCTCGCCGCGGATCTCGGCGAGATGCACGGTGATCGCGTCCATGACGCGGTTGGTGGCCTCGCGCAGGGTCTTCGTGTCGATCGGCCGGTCGTAGAGGTCGGACAGGTCCACGGGCGGGCCGGCGACGATCGTCACCGACTTGCGCGGGAACGGGCGCAGGAGGCGCCCGTACCGCGGCAGGACCTGGTGCGCGCCCCACTGGGCGACGGGCACGACCGGCAGGCGGCTGGCCAGCGCCATCCGTGCCAGGCCGGTCTTGCCCTCCATCGGCCACAGGTCGGGGTCCCGCGTGAGCGTGCCTTCCGGCAGGATCGCCACGCAGGCGCCGCTGCCGAGCTGGTTGCCCGCGTCCTCGAGCGACCGGGCGGCCGCGGACGTGCCGCGGTCCACCGGGATCATCCGCGTCGCACGCAGGACCGACCCGACCACCGGCGCGGTGAACAGGCCGCGCTTCGCGAGGATCCGCGGCTCGAACCCCTTGTCGAAGAGGTAGTGCGCCAGCGTCAGTGCGTCGAACTCGGTGACGTGGTTGGCGGCGGCGATGAACCCGCCCTCGCGGGGCAGGTTCGCCTCGCCGCCGTCCCAGTCGTAGCGGACCATCGAGAACAGCAGCGGCCGCACGATACGCGCGACGAGGCGGTAACCACGGGAGTCAGGACGGGCGATCGGCACGGGGCCAGAGCCTACCGCCCGGCCCCGGTGGTCGAGGCGCGTCAGCCGCGGGAGACGTCCGCGCCGAGCGCGACGAGCTTGTCCTGGAACGCCTCGTACCCGCGGTCGATCAGGCTGATCCCCCGCACCGTGGAGGTCCCCTTCGCCGCCAGCGCCGCGATCAGGTGGGAGAACCCGCCGCGCAGGTCCGGCACCACGATGTCCGCCGCGGACAGCGGCGTCGGGCCCGAGATCACGGCCGAGTGGTGGAAGTTGCGCTGCCCGAACCGGCAGTCACGGCCCCCGAGGCACTCCTTGTACACCTGGATCGTCGCGCCCATCTTCCGCAGCGCGTCCGCGAACCCGAAGCGGTTCTCGTACACCGTCTCGTGCACGATCGACAGCCCCTTGGCCTGCGTGAGCGCCACGACGAGCGGCTGCTGCCAGTCCGTCATGAACCCGGGGTGCACGTCCGTCTCGAGCACGATCGAGTCCAGGTCCCCGCCCGGGTGCCAGAACCGGATCCCGTCCTCCTGCACGTCGAACCGGCCGCCCACCTTCCGGAACGTGTTGAGGAAGGTCATCATCTCCGGCTGCGTCGCGCCCTTGATCGTCACGTCGCCGCCGGTGGCCAGGGCCGCCGACGCCCACGACGCCGTCTCGATCCGGTCGCCGAGCGCCGTGTGCGAGTACCCCTCGAGGCGGTCGACGCCCTCGATCCGGATCACCCGGTCGGTGTCCACCGAGATGATCGCGCCCATCTTCTGCAGCACCGCGATCAGGTCCATGATCTCCGGCTCGATCGCCGCACCCGTCAGCTCCGTGATGCCCTCGGCCCGCACCGCGGTCAGCAGCAGCTGCTCCGTGGCGCCCACCGACGGGTACGGGAGCGAGATCTTCGTGCCCTGCAGGCGACGCGGCGCGCGGAGCTGGATGCCGTTGGGCATCTTGTCCACGACGGCGCCGAACTGCCGCAGGATGTCCAGGTGGTAGTTGATCGGCCGGTCGCCGATCCGGCAGCCGCCCAGGTCGGGGATGAACGCCTCACCCAGCCGGTGCAGCAGCGGCCCGCAGAACAGGATCGGGATGCGGCTCGAGCCCGCGTGCGCGTCGATGTCCGCCACGTGCGCCGACTCCACGTTCGACGGGTCGAGGTCCAGGATCCCGGCGTCCGGGTCGGACTTCACCGTCACGCCGTGCAGCTCCAGCAACCCCGTGACCACGCCGACGTCACGGATCTGCGGCACGTTGCGCAGCACGCTCGCCGACTCGCCCAGCAGCGACGCCACCATCGCCTTGGAGACGAAGTTCTTCGCCCCCCGCACCGTGATCGTGCCCTCGAGAGGAGTCCCGCCGTTGACGTGCAGCAGATCGTTCATGTCGTCGTGTTCGTCCCGTCGTTACGGATGCAGTGGTCCCGGGACGTGGTCGATGCCGTCGTCCCAGCGCGCCGTCGATCCTGCCTCGCCCGGCACGGTGGTGCCAACACGCGCCACGGCGGGCTTATTCACGTTCACCACACCTTCACGCCGCGGGCACCCGCACGCAGCGTGAAGCGATTCATATCCTGAGACAGGTGTTCATGATGCGGGACGTCGGTCGTACGGTCGTCGACCATGACCACCTCCGTCACGTCGGGCGCCCCCAGCACGCCGACGCCGGCCGTCAATTCGCGCGGCCGCGTCATCGTCGCGTCGCTCATCGGCACCTCCATCGAGTTCTACGACTTCTACGCCTACGCGACCGCGGCCTCGCTCGTGTTCCCGGCGCTGTTCTTCCCGAACCAGGACGGCACGACGGCGCTGCTCGCGTCGTTCGCCGCGTTCGGCGTCGCGTTCGTCGCCCGCCCGCTCGGGTCCGTGCTCTTCGGGCACTTCGGCGACCGGGTCGGCCGCAAGACGACGCTCGTCGCGTCGCTCCTCACGATGGGGATCGCGACCGTGGTCATCGGTGTCATCCCCGCCGCCACCACCCCGGGCTGGGCCGTGCTCGCACCGCTCGTCCTGGTGCTGTGCCGGTTCTGCCAGGGCCTGGGCCTCGGCGGCGAGTGGGGCGGCGCCGCCCTCCTGGCCACCGAGAACGCACCGGCAGGCAAGCGCGCGATCTGGGGCACGTTCCCGCAGCTCGGCGCGCCGATCGGCTTCATCCTGGCCAACCTCGTGTTCATCGGGCTGTCCCAGACCCTCACCGACGCGCAGTTCACCTCGTGGGGCTGGCGCGTGCCCTTCCTCGCCAGCTCGGTGCTCGTCATCGTCGGCCTGTGGGTGCGGCTCAAGCTGATCGAGACGCCCGCCTTCACCAAGGTCGTCGAGGCGGAGGCCGTGGCCAAGGTGCCGGTGGCCGAGGTCTTCCGCACGTCGTGGCGCAAGATCGTGTCGGGCACGTTCATCATGCTCGCCACGTACGGGCTGTTCTACCTGATGACCACGTTCACGCTGAACTACGGCGTCGCCGCCACCTCCCCCACCGACGGCTCCCCCGCGGGCCTGGGCTACGAGAAGATCGACTTCCTCTGGATGCTCATCGTGGGCTGCATCTTCTTCGGCGTCTTCACGCTGGCGTCCGGGCCCCTCGCCGAGAAGTACGGCCGCCGCCCGCTGCTGCTGGTCGTCACCGGGGGCATCGCCGTCTTCGGTCTGCTGTTCGTGCCCCTCTTCGCGGGCGGCACGATCGGCGTGCAGTCGCTGCTCGTCGTGGGGTTCACCCTCATGGGCCTGACCTTCGGCCCGATGGCGGCGCTGCTGCCCGAGCTGTTCCCCGCGAACGTGCGCTACACGGGCGCGTCCGTGGCCTACAACCTCGCGTCGATCCTCGGTGCCGCCGTGGCGCCGTTCGTCGCTGTGTGGCTGTGGGAGGCCGCCGAGTCGCCCGTGCTGGTGGGCGTCTACCTCACGGTGATGGCCGCGATCACGTTCGTCGCGCTGTGGCTGCAGAAGGAGACCCGGGACGTCGACTTCAGCGGGGACATCCGCGCCTGACGGCGACCGCACGCACGACCACGACGGCGCCGCTCCCCCCACGTGGAGAAGCGGCGCCGTCGTCGTCCCGGGGCCGCCGGCTCAGGCCGGAGCCGACGCCGTCTCGTGCTCGCGGTGCTGCACGGGCGACATCGCCGCCGCGCAGAGCACCCCGACGACGAGCACCACGCCCACCAGCAGCAGCGTCTGCGCCGCCGCGTCGGCGAAGCCGGCGAAGAACGCCTGCTGGGCCGCCGCCCCGACCTGCTCGGCGACCGAGGCGGGCACCGAGTCGGGCAGCTGGACCGACCCGACGGCCGTCGTGCCGAGGCTGCCGCTCGCCTGCGTGATGCCGTCGACGAACGCCTGCCGGTACTGCTCGGGCAGCTGCGTGGCCACGTCCTGCGCGGCCGCGGGGACGGTGACGCCGAGGCGCGCCGAGAGGGTCGCGACCACGACGGCGGAGCCGATGACCCCGCCCACCTGGCGGTTGGTGTTGAACGCGCCCGCTCCCGCGCCGGCCGTGCGCGCGTCGAGCCCCGACGTGGCCAGGTTGGACAGCGGGGAGAACGTGAGCCCGGTGCCGACGCCGAACAGCGCCATCGGCCACAGCAGCGCGTACGGCGACAGGTCCGGGTCGAGCACCGCGGCGAGCCACAGCACCGCGCCGGCGATGGCCGCGAACCCGGCCGCCACCACCCACTTGGCGGGCACCCGGTCGGACAGGCGGCCCGCGAACGGCGCGACGACGCCGGACACGAGCGAGCCGGGCATCATGACGAGCGCGGCGTTGATCGGCGTGAGGCCGAGGATCGACTGCAGGAAGATCGTCAGCGGGAAGAAGATGCCGATCATCGCGAACGTGACGACCATGCCGTCCACGTTGGCGAGGGAGAAGTTCCGGGAGCGGAACAGCCGCAGCGGCAGCAGCGCGCGCGGCCCCTGCCGGTGCTGCCACCACACGAAGACCGCGAGCACGAGGATGCCGAGGCCCACCAGCGACCACACGGAGAACGGCCCCCAGATGTGGCCCCAGTCGAAGTTCTCGCCCTCCTGCAGGCCGAAGACGACGGCCGCGAGGCCCAGCACGGACAGCACCACGCCGAGCGGGTCCATCGTGGTGCCGTGCGAGGGCAGGTGCGGCAGCCGCGCGACCGAGAACCACAGCGCCGCCACGCCCACCGGGATGTTGACGTAGAAGATCCACTCCCAGCCGATCGTCTCCACGAAGATGCCGCCGAGCAGCGGACCGACGAGCGTCGCGACGCCCGCCGTCGCGCCCCACAGCCCCAGCGCCGCACCGCGCTGGGTGGGCGGGAACACGCGCGTGATCATCGACATCGTCTGCGGCGTCATCATCGCCGCGCCGACGCCCTGGACCACGCGGAAGCCGATGAGCCAGCCGATCTCGGGCTCCGAGCCGATGTTGCCGGAGAACCCGCACAGGAACGAGAACGTCGTGAACACGATCAGCCCGGCGATGAACACCGACTTCTGCCCGTACCGGTCGCCGAGCCGGCCGGCGAGGAGCATCAGCACCGCGTACGACAGCAGGTAGGCGCTGTTGACCCAGCCCACCTCGATGAGGGAGGCGGAGAACTGCTCGGTCAGGGTGGGGATGGCGATGTTCACGATGGTCGTGTCGACCATGATCATGAAGAAGCCGAGGATGAGCGGCGGCAGCACGCTCCACGCAGACCTGCCCTGCAGGTCGACGAGCGGGGTCACCGGGGCGCGCCCGGGAGAGGTGGACATGCGACGAGCGTGGCACGGGCCGCCGACGGCCGCGCGCCCGGTCGACGGGCCCGGTCAGCGCCCGGGACGGTCCAGCGCGGCCCGCAGCGCGGAGGCGATCTCGCCGGCCGCGGCGAGCTGGTCGTCGGTCAGCGCGTCGACGAAGAGATGCCGCACGGCCCGCAGGTGCTCGACGGACGCGCGGCGGAACGTCGCGGCCCCCTCGTCGGTGAGCGCGACGCCGGCCGCCCGGTTCCCGTGCCGGGCGACCAGGCCGCGCCGTTCCATCCGCCCCACCTGGTGGGACAGCCGGCTGCGCTCCCAGCCGACCGTGTCCGCGAGCGCCGAGGACCGCAGGCACTGTCCCTCGGCGTCGTGCAGCGCGAGCAGCACGGCGTAGTCGGCCGACGAGAGCCCCGACTCCGCCTGCAGCCGCGCGGACAGCCGCGAGCGCAACGCGTCCGTCGTCTCGACGAACGCGCGCCACGTGCGCAGCTGGTCGCTGGTCGGCGAGCGCCGCGCGCCGTCCCGGCCCTGGTCCATGCCTGCCTCCGCCCCTCGGGATCGACACTGGGAATTGACACGTCAATTCTGACGTTACCCCCGCCGACCGACACCGTCACGGGAGGGCACCATGACCACGCTCCAGCTCGGGCTCGACTCGTTCGGCGACCGCCCGGTGGGCGCCGACGGCGAGCTCGTCTCGCACGCCGCCGCGATCCGCCAGGTCGTGGAGGAGGCCGTGCTCGCCGACCGGGTGGGCGTCGACGTCGTCGCCCTCGGCGAGCACCACCGGCCCGAGTACGCCATCTCGACGCCGGAGACCGTGCTCGCCGCGATCGCGTCGCGCACCGAGCGGATCCGCCTCGCGTCGGGCGTGACGGTCCTGTCCTCCGACGACCCGGTCCGTGTCTTCCAGCGCTTCGCCACCCTCGACGCGCTCTCCGACGGTCGTGCGGAGGTCATCCTCGGGCGGGGCTCGTTCACCGAGTCGTTCCCGCTGTTCGGCTACGACCTGGCCGACTACGACCTGCTCTTCGAGGAGAAGATCCACCTCTTCTCCGAGCTGCTCGCCGAGAAGCCCGTCACGTGGTCCGGGACCACGCGGCCGGCGCTGCGCGACGCCGACGTCTTCCCCAAGACGGAGTCCGGTCACCTGTCGACGTGGGTCGGGGTGGGCGGCTCGCCGCAGTCCGTGGTCCGGGCCGCGCACTACGGCCTGCCGCTGATGCTCGCGATCATCGGCGGCGAGCCCGCGCGGTTCGCGCCGTACGTCGACCTGTACCGGCGCGCGACCGCCCAGCTCGGCACGGCGGCGCACCCGGTCGGCATGCACTCCCCCGGGTTCGTCGCAGACACCGACGAGGAGGCCGTCGAGATCTTCTGGCCCCACTACCGCCGCCAGCGCGACCGGATCGGCGCGCTGCGCGGGTGGCCGCCGATCCGGCGTGCGGAGTACGACGCCGAGGTGGCCCACGGCTCGCTGTACATCGGCTCGCCGGAGACCGTGGCCCGCAAGATCGCGGCAGCCGTCACCGAGCTCGGCGTCGGCCGGTTCGACATGATCTACACCACCGGCGCGCAGCCCGCCGAGGCCCGGCTGCGCAACGTGGAGCTCTACGGCACGCAGGTGGTCCCCCGGGTCCGCGAGCTCGTCGCCGAGCACGCTGCCGGGCAGGCCGCCGGGCAGACCGCCGAGAGCGGTGACGCCGCGTGACCGCCCCGTCGCCCGGCGCGCCCGCCACGATCGGCATCCTCGGCGCGGGCAAGGTCGGCACGGTCCTGGCGCGGCTCGCCGTGTCCGCCGGGTACCGCGTGCTCGTCGCGGGCTCCGGCGACCCCGCGAGGATCGCGCTGACCGTCGAGGTGCTCGCCCCGGGGGCGCAGGCCGTCACGGCCCAGGAGGCCGCGGCGAAGTCCGACGTCGTCGTCCTCGCCCTGCCGCTCGGCCGGTACCGCACCGTGCCCGCGGACGCGCTGGCCGGCAAGCTCGTCGTCGACGCCATGAACTACTGGTGGGAGGTGGACGGGCACCGGACCGACCTCAGTGACCCGGCCGGCTCGACGAGCGAGCTCGTGCAGGGCTTCCTCCCCGCGTCGCGGGTCGTCAAGGCGTTCAACCACATGGGTTACCACGACCTGGACGCCGGGGCACGGCCCGCCGGCGCCCCGGGGCGCCGGGCGATCGCCGTGGCCGGGGATGACGCCGACGACGTGCGGCAGGTCGCCGGGCTCGTCGACCGGCTCGGCTTCGACCCGGTCGTCGCCGGGCCCCTGTCCGCCGGGGCGCGCCTGCAGCCCGGCACCCCCGCGTTCGGGGCGAACCTTCCCCACGACGAGCTGCGCGCGCTGGTCGTCCCGACCGCCTGACGCCGACCCCGGGCGCCCGTGGGCGCCCGGCGGCCTGGGCCCCTATGCTGGTCGGCAGGGCGGCGCGTCCCGCCCGACCCCCGGACCGGCGCTCGCGCCGCCGGGACCGCGCGAGCGGTGGGGGCAGAGGGGACCTCGAGTGCTCGACGTGGCAAGGACACCGTGTTCACCGGTGCCTGCCGGCGGGCGCGAGCCGCGGGTGGCGCACCGAGCGAGCACGCAGGAGTCCTCATGACCACGCAGGAGTCGTTCAAGAAGCGCGTCCGCACGCGCATGTCCACCACCGGCGAGAAGTGCGGCGCCGCGCGCCGCTCCCTCCTCGCCCACGCGTCCCCGCCCACCGCCCCCGGCGCCCGCACCTGGGTCTCGGAGCCCGACGTCTCCGAGGACGCGATCCGCGCGAACACCGGTCACGGGTGGGACGAGTGGGTCGCGCTCGTCGACTCCGGGCCGGGCCGCGACGCCGGGCACACGGCGATCGCCGCCTGGCTCGTCGACGCGCACGCCGTCTCCGGGTGGTGGGCGCAGTCCGTCACCGTCGGCTACGAGCGCATCACCGGCCTGCGCGTACCGGGCCAGCGGCCGGACGGCACGTTCTCGGTCGGCCGCTCGCGGCTGCTCGACGTCGACCGCGACGCGCTGCGGGCGCTGCTCGATGACGATGCCGGCCGCGCCGACCTGGTGCCGGGCCTCACGCTCGTCCCGCGGTCCCGGTCGGGCGTGAAGAGCCCGCGGTTCGGGGTGTCCGACGGCGACGGCGAGCACGGCGTCGCGATGTTCTCGCTGGACCCGGCCGGCCCCCGCGTCCGGCTCACGGTGACCCACGAGCGGCTCGGTTCCGCGGCCGGGGCCGAGCTGTGGAAGGCGTTCTGGGCCGACTGGCTGGCAGTGCTCGACGACGCCTGACGGCCACCCGACCGGGACCCGACCGGTCGCCGGGGGCGTGCTACCCGAGCGCGGGCCGCACGCCCTCGGCGATCAGCCGCCGCCGCTCGACGTACTCGGGCAGGATCGTCACGTCGTCGTCGGCGAACCACTCGAACGGCGCGGTCGACGCGACGAGCGCGAAGTTGGCCCACGGCTCGAACGACCCGGAGCGCACCACGACCTTGGCGCGCGGCGCCCACTGCTCGATGAGGTCCCCGTGGGTGGTGCCGTGGAACGTGGCGCCCGAGCCCGTGAAGAGGTCCTGCACGTCGCCGTACAGCCGCGGGTGGTGGGTCTTCACCTCGGTGGCGAGGTGCACCTCCTCGACGAAGATCTCCTCCAGCAGCACCCGAAGGATCGTCCGCACGTCGAGGTGCCCGCGCGTGAGCGCGAGGTCGACCCGGTGCGCGTCCTGCGGGATCGGGAACCCGGCGTCGGTGACCAGCACGACGTCGGTGTGCCCCAGGGTCGCGACCGCCCCCGCGAGACCGGGGTGCAGGATCCGTCCGCTTCTCATGCCCTCTCCTTCGTCCCGGCCGGCTGTGCGGCCGTGCTCGTGGCGGTGCTCGTGGCCGTGTCCGTGCGGGCGAGGTACCCCTCGACCTCGGCGCGCGTCCGGTAGGACGGCACCGTCTCCCAGTGCTCGCAGCACAGCGCCGCCACGACGCCGGCGAAGGCGGCGGCGGCCCGCAGGTCGCGTCCCTCCCCCAGCGCGACGGCGAGCGCCGCGTTGAAGCTGTCGCCCGCGCCGTTGGAGTCGACGACGTCGACCGTCGCGGTCGGCACCGCCGTCGCGCCCGCGCCGTCGGCCACGAGCGCCCCGTCCTCCCCGCGCGTGACGACGACGGCGTGCGGCCCGAGGGCGAGCAGCCGCCGGGCGAGCTCCTCGACCGGGGTCGGGTCTCCTGGCGGCAGGCCCAGCGCGACCCGGGCCTCGTGCTCGTTCGGCGTGAGCACGTCCACGGCCGAGAGGTCCACCCCGCGCAGGTCGACGGCGGGCGCCGGGTTGAGCACGGTCGGCACGCCGGCGCCCCGCGCGACACGCAGCGCGTGCAGCGCCGAGCCGAGCGGGATCTCGAGCTGGGCGAGGACGACGTCCGCCCCGCGCAGCGCGTCGCCCGACGCGTCCAGCACGTCGGGCAGCAGCCGGTCGTTGGCGCCCTTGTCCACGACGATGAGGTTGCGACCGGCGGTGTCCTTGACGATGAACCCGACGCCCGTCGGCGCCGCCGGGTCGACCGTCACGCGCGAGTCGTCGATTCCCTCGGCCGCCATCAGGGCGCGGAACTCCGCGCCGTGCGCGTCGTCGCCCACCGCCCCGACGTACACGACGTCGGCGCCGAGGCGAGCGGCCTGGACGGCCATGTCGGAGCCCTTGCCCCCGTACGTCTCGCGGTACTCCCGCCCGAGCAGGGTCTCCCCCGCCTCGGGCAGCCGGTCGACCGTCATCACGAGAGCCTTGGCATAGCTCCCCACCACCGTGAGCCTCATCGCTCTCCTCCGTGTCGTGCCGTGCGTCAGGGACGTCAGTAGGCGTCGGGGTCGCCGACGAGCCCGTCGACGATGGCCGGGCCGGAGCTCGTCCCGACCAGCTCGGCCCCGGCCTCGAACAGGCGCTGCATCTTCTCCAACGAGTTGACCTTGCCGGAGACCTTGACCCGGCAGGGCGGCTCGATGTTCTCGGCGAGCAGGCGGACGTCGTGCTCGGTGGCCTCGAGGCCGCCCTTGCCCCAGCCCGAGGACTGCTTCACCCAGTCGACCCCGGCCTCGTACGCGATCCGCGTGGCGCGGACCTTGAGGTCGTCGGTGGGCAGGAAGCCGAACTCGAGCATCACCTTCACGGCCACGCCCTCGGCGTGCGCGAGCCGGACGACGTCCTCGACGTCGCGGGCGTAGAGGCCCTCGTCGCCGCCGAGCAGCAGGCCCGGGTGCGGCGGGAAGTCGAACTCGTCCACCCCCGTGGCGACGAGCGCCCGCAGCGCCGCGAGCCGCATCTCGGGGGTGTCGTTCGCCATCGGGAAGTTCAGCGTCGAGGCGACCTTGACCCCGGTGCCCGCGAGCACGTCCTTCGCCAGGGTCACCCAGTACGGCGCGATCATCGCGGCGTCGAAGCCGTACGCCGCGCACGTCTCCAGGTGCTTCGTCACGCCGTCGCGCGTGAGGTCGGGGTTGACGTTCGTGTACTGGATCGCGCGGGCGACCTGCGTCGGGTCGGTGAAGTCGAGGGGCATGCGGGTTCTCCTAGACAGGTGGGGTGCGCGGGTCAGCCCTTGACCGCGCCGGCGGACAGGCCGCTCATGACGTGCCGCTGCATGAGGACGAAGATGAGCAGGATCGGGACCACCGCCAGCAGCAGGGTGGGGAACACGATCTCGTAGTTGGTGGCGTACGAGGACACGGCCGCGTACACGCCGGTGGTGATCGTCCGGAACGACGACCCGGGCCCGAGGATGAGCTGCGGGCTGACGAAGTCGTTCCACGCGCTCAGCGCGTTGAGGATGAACGCCGTCGCGACGATCGGCTTCATGAGCGGGAACACGATCCGCCACAGCACGCGCTGCTGGCTCGCGCCGTCGATCGCCGCCGCCTCGTCGAGCGAGCGCGGCAGCATGCGGATGTACCCGGTGAAGATGAACAGGGTGAACGGGATCATGGTCGACGACATGAAGAGCACCAGCCCTGGCAGGGTCCCCATGAGGTGCAGCGCCTTGAGCACGAAGATCGCGGGCACCAGGATGATCTGCGCCGGGATGAACATCCCCGCCACGAAGAACATCAGCAGCACCCGGAACAGGACCGTCGGGGTCCGGGCGATCACGTACGCGGTGGGGACGGAGACCCCGATCGCGACGACGTTGCACGCGACGACGAGGAACAGCGTCACCGCGTAGCCGGAGACCACCGGGAAGTTGGGGTTGGTCCACGCGTCCTGCAGGAACTGGGTCGTGGCCGTGGCCGGGTCGAACCCGAGCGGGGAGAGCAGGATCTCCTGCTGCGGCTTGAACGCGTTGACCACGACGACGTACAGCGGCACGAGCATCGCGACCGACAGGACCGCGATCGCCACGGTGCGCACGGTCGCGCGCGACCGCGCCGTCCGGCTGCCCGACAGGCTCATGACAACGCCTCCGCTCCCTCTTCGGCGCGCCTGCGCAGCGCGATGATCGTGAACGACAGGATCCCGGCGACGACGATCAGCAGGACCGCCTGGGCGCACGCCAGGCCCACCTTGTTGTTGGCGAAGGAGACCGCGAGGATCTCGTAGGCCCAGGTCTGCGTGGCGTCGCCGGGCCCGCCGTTGGTCAGGCCGAGGACGACCTCGTAGACCTTGAGCAGCGACAGCACCGACGTCACGATCGTCACCGTCACGGTGGGGGCGAGCGCCGGCCACGTGACGTGCTGGAACACCTGCACGCGGCCGGCGCCGTCGAGCGTCGCCGCCTCCTGGAGGTCCGCCGGCACGGCCTGCAGCCCGGCCAGGTACAGCACGAGCTGGACGCCGAGCTGGGCCCACACGATGACGGCGATCATCGTCGCGAGCGCCCAGTCCGGGTCGGACAGGAACGGCAGGGCCGACCGGCCCGACCCGGTGAGGATGTTGTTCACCGCGCCCTGCGGGCCGAGGATCGCCTGCCACAGGAAGCCCACGATGAGGGCCGACAGCACGTGCGGGTAGAACATCACGGCCCGGGCGAACGCGGTAAACGGCGTCGTCCGGCGCAGCAGCAGCGCCAGGCCCAGCGCGATCGCGTTGACGCCGAACGCACCGACCACCGCGATGACCCCGGTGACCCAGAGTGACGAGTGCATGTCGCCCGTCGGGTCGGTGAAGATCCGCGTGTAGTTCCCCAGCCCGACCCACTCGGGCGCCTGGGTCGGGATGCCGTTGTACTCGGTGAACGAGTAGTAGACGGCGTACCCGACGGGCACCACCATGAGTCCGATGTAGATCACCGCCGCTGGGACCGTCATCAGGCCCCGGCCCAGCGCTCCCCTTCGTCCCAGCACGCGTGCCGTCCTCGCTCGAGCCATGTCAGCCCGCTGCCTCCGCGTCGTACCAGGCCGTGAGCTGGGCGGCGGCGTCCGCGGGCGACGTGCCCTGCCACAGCCCCTGCGCGACCTCGGTGAACTTCTCGTTGAACCCGGCGACCGGCAGGGCGAGGTCGCCGACCGTCTGGTTGCCGGGCACGACGAACGACGGCGCGGCGTCGAGCAGCTCCTGGACCTGGCCCGCGTACGGGTTCGCGCTCGCGTCGAGGCCCTCGCGGTTGAAGTTGTCCATCTCCGCCTGGGCGGCGATCGCGTCCTCGTCCGTCACGAGGTACTCCACCAGCTGCGTGGCGGCGTCCTTGGCCTGCGTCCCGTTCCAGACCATGTACGGGAACGCCATCGTGGCGCCCATCGGCGCGGGCTGGTCGGCGGCGTCGTCGACCGGCGGCGCGAAGATCCCGACCTCGAACTCGGGCGGCGACCCGGCGAGCGTCGTGGTGAACCAGGAGCCCATCGGGTAGATCCCGACGTCGCCGGCGATGAAGTTCGCCTCCTGGGTGCCGCTGTCCGTGGCCACGTCGTCGGCCGTCGTGTAGCCGGCGTCGATCCAGTCGGCCACGTGCTCGAACACCGGCTGGAACTGGTCGCCGAGCGTCGAGGACCCGCCGGCCACGGCCTGCTGCCACCCGGGGGTGGTGAGGTTCTGCTGCGGGTGCCAGATCTCCTGCACCTGGACGCCGGTGGCCCACTCGGACGCGAACCCGATCGGCTTCTTCACGCCCTCGTCCTGGAGGGCCTTGAGGGCGGCGTCCATGTCCTCCCAGGTGGCGGGGGGCTCGGTGATGCCGGCCTTCTCGAAGAGGTCCTTGTTGTAGTAGAGGAGCGACTGGGCCTGCATGCCCACGCCCACCACGTTGATGGCGCCGTCCGTGGAGTACAGGTCGGCCATCGGGGTGTCCTGCGCCCAGTCGTGGTCCGACAGGTCGAGGATCTCGGGCGCCGTGTCCTCGGTGGGGAAGATCGACTGGATGACGTCGGGTGCCGTGCCGGCCGCGAGCTGCGTCGGGAACGTCTCGGCGACCGACTGGCCGCTCGGCCCCTCGATCTTGACGTCGATCCCCGTCTCCTCCTCGAAGGGGGCGACGAGCTCGTCCCACTTCGCCTGCGTGAGGTTGTCGGTGATGTTCACGAGCATCCGCACCTGGTCGCCGCCGCCCGAGCTGCCGCCGCCGTCACCGGAGCTGCAGGCCGTGAGGGCGAGGACGGGTACGAGCCCGAGCGCGGAGGCGCCGATCGCCCCGCGCCGAAACCTTGCTGACATCGTTGTCTCCCTGGGTGGGTGCGTCGTCCTCGAAGACGAGGACCACTTGTCATACATGCTACATGTGAGAGGTGGCGCGCCACCAGACCCTAGTCGAGCCGACCTCGGAACGGGACGGGGCCGACCACGGTCACGTCCGTCGGCCGGTCCGAGCCGTCGATCCGGAAGATCCCCTCGTCCGCGACGAAGAACGCCGGCGGCCCGGGGTACTCCAGCTCCGCCGGCAGCGGCTCCTTGTCCGTCCAGGCGAAGAACGACCGCGCGAACGTGTCCCGGTCCTTGCGGCCGAAGATGCTGAGGTCCCCGGCCGTGTACGGGCTGAGGATGCACCAGTGCACGCCGTCCTCGGCCCAGAACGCCCGGTCCGACAGGATCACCGCCTGGCGGTCGGGGTCCGCGAACACCTCGTCCCAGAACGACGCGTCCACGGCGTCCCGGGCCAGCGCGTGGCGGGCGAGGAAGAGCAGGTCGTGCGCGTGCCAGGCGGTGCTGGGTGCGACGTCGGCCTCGTGGTGCCAGCCCGTCGCGGAGACGAACGGGCCGGCGGGCGACTGGTAGCGCGCATACGTGCGCAGGCACGCGTCGCGGAACTCGCCCAGCTCGGGCACGTCGACGTCGGCGAGCACCTCCTCGAGGCCGTACAGGCTCAGCCCCATCCCCGCGACCAGCATCGGCGAGGTCGAGAGCAGGTGCGTGTCGCCCCGCACGTACCAGTAGCGGTGGAACCGCGTGCAGCCCGCGTCGTCCGTCCACGCGGACCGCGCGACGTGCCGGCAGACCGCGACGGCCTCGTCGAGGAGGTCGGGCCGGCCGAACCGGCGCGCGCCCAGCACGAGCGGCACCACCATGAGCCCGTAGTACTCGGCGGGCTCGAGGATGCCGCCGCCCGCCCGGTCGGCCGGCTGCCGGAGGACGCCCACCGACGCGTCGTCGGGCACCCCGCGCACGTGGCTGAGGCGCACCAGGGCGTCGAGGTCGTCCTCGAGCTCGGCGGCGTAGACGTCGTCGCCGCTCAGCTCCTCGTACCGCAGCTTGGCCCAGACCCGCGCGTACTCCTGGTTCACCGTGCCGTCGGGGGTGGGCCGGCCGCCGCCGTAGACCCGGCACGCGTCGAGGTCGCGCCGGACGGCCGCGAGCACCTCGGCGCGCTCGTCGTCGGCCAGCAGGTGCCCGGCGTGCCGCAGACCCTCCAGCAGCCCGAGGCAGCCCACCATGTTGTGGATCAGGCCCGACGTGGCCGACTCCCCCACCTGGAAGCCGATGTGGCGGAACTGCCCGTCGTCCTGCACGGTCCGCGCCTGGAAGAGCATCATCCGGCGCCACAGGTCGAGCCCGCGGTCGTCCGGGAACCGGCCGAGCACCTCGCCGAACGCCGCGGTCGCCGGTGCCGAGAACGCCTGGTGGCCGCTGGTGAAGTCGACGAACGTCGCCGGGTTGGTGCCCCAGACGCTGTGGTTGTGGAAGCCCCGGATCTGCCCCTCGTCGCCCACCCACGTGCGCATCCAGCGCGCGAGCGCCGCGACGTCCGGGCCTGCCTGTCCTGCCGCCATGCGTCCGTCCTTCCTGGTTGCTGCCTCGTTGCTGCGGGTGGCATCCTCGCGCACCTCGGCCGTCACGACGCCACCAGCTCCTCCGGGTGCGCGAACGGCAGCCCGCGGGCGAACCGCTCGACCTCCGCCGCGACGGAGTCGCCGATCCGGCGCAGCTCCGTGCCCGTGGAGCCCGCGAGGTGGGGGGTGAGCACCACGTTCGGCAGGCTCCACAGCTCGCTCTCCGGCGGGGGCGGCTCGGGGTCGGTGACGTCGAGCACCGCGTCGATCCGGCCGGTGCGCAGCTCGGCGAGCAGCGCCGGGCCGTCGACGACGCCGCCGCGGGCGGTGTTGACGAGGGTGGCGCCGTCGGGCATCAGGCCGAGCAGCCGGGCGTCGATCTGCCCCGCCGTCTCGGGGGTGAGCGGCTGGTGCAGGGACAGGACGTCGCTGCGCGCGGCGACCTCGTCGAGGCCGGCGGCCCGGGCTCCGGGCAGGCCCGGCACCGGGCCCTGCGGGAGCTCCGGGGAGTACAGCAGCACGTCGAGGTCGAACGGCCGCAGCAGCTCGACGACGCGGCGGCCGACCAGCGACGCACCGACGATCCCCACGGTGCGCCGGTAGTTGCCCGCGCCGGTGAGCAGGCGCCCGGCGTCCGGGGCCGCGCGCCGCTCGCGGTAGGCCCGCTCGGCGGCGTGCGCCTTCTTGTTGGCGAGCAGGATCATCGCCAGCGCGTACTCGGCGACCGGCACGGCGTTGGCGGCCCGGGCGTTCGACGCCGTCACGCCGCGCGCCGCGAGCGCCACCGGGTCGGCGAGGCACGTGCGCGCGACGCCGCCCGCGTACGCGACCGCCCGCAGCCCCGGCACGAGGTCCGCCGGCACGGGCGGGGCGCCCCAGCCGGCGACGAGCAGCTCGGCCTCGGCGAGGCTGTCGCGCGCGGCCTCCGAGCCGACCTCGACGACGACCTCCGGGTCGAGGTCGACGGCCGCGCTCAGGCGCTCGAGGCCGTCCGCCCCGAAGATCCGCTCGACGAGCCCGGGCGGGTCGAAGGCCAGGACGGCGCGGGGCCGTGCGCCGACCGTCCGGGGGCTCGCGCTCATCGCTGCTCGCTCGCGCGGCGGCGCGCGAGTCGCAGGCCGGCGTCGGCGGGCCGCACGTGCGGGCCGGACGGCACGGCCCAGGTGCCGGACTCGCGGTTGGTGGCGATGAGCTCCTCGTCGACCTCGATGCCGAGGCCGGGCGCGTCGCCCAGCACGATCCCGCCGTCCTGGATCTCCTGGTCCACGCGCAGCCCCACGGGCCACGTCAGGTCCTGCACCTCGGTCACCAGGTGGTTGGGCACGGCGGCGGACGCGTGCGCGACCGGGTTGGCGTTGTAGCCGACCGGGCTCACGGGCAGGTCCCGGCCGAGCGCCAGCACCGAGACCCGCAGGAAGTGGGTGATGCCCCAGACGCTGCCCGCCTGCACGACACCCACGGCGTCGCGGTCGAGCAGCGGCCCGTACTGCTCCAGGCCGGTGAGGTTCTCCCCCGTGGCGACGGCGGCGCGCAGCTCGGAGGCGACGGCCCGGTGCCCGGCGACGTCCCACCGGCGCACCGGCTCCTCGATCCACATGATGTCGACCTGGTCCTCGACGCGGCGCGCGAACCGGACGGCCTGGTGGCGACCCCACGCCTCGTTGACGTCGTACATGAGGTCGGGGTGGTCGGTGTTCACCCGCAGGACGTCGCGGACGATGGCGAGCCGCTTGACGTCGCGGTCGACGTCGAGCCCGCCCTTGACCTTGGCGCCGGTGAAGCCGCGCTCGGCCCAGGGCTCGTAGAGCTCGACGAGCGCGTCGTCGGGCAGCGCGTACTCGAGCCCGGACGCGTAGCCGGGCACGAACCGGTCGGCCGCCCCGAGGGTGCGCCACAGGGGCTCGTCGGCGAGCTTCGCCTTGAGGTCCCACAGCGCCATGTCGAAGGCGCCGATCGTGCCGAACGTGCTGCCCGCGTGCCCGGACTTGAAGACGAACGCGAGCATCCGGTCGTAGAGCGCGGTCACCGCCCGCGGGTCCTGGCCGTCGAGGGCGCCGAAGACCAGGTCGAGGTTGCCGCTCGCCCCGAGGCCGACGCCGGTGACGCCGGCGTCCGTCTCGAGGAGCACCACCGGCACCTCGGTCACCCCGTCCGCGACGACGCCGTTGACGTCGCCCACCGGGCGCCCCCATCGATGGACGGTGGTGAGGGTCCGGTATCCCGTGATGCGCATCCGCTGCTCCTACTCCGCGCGCACCGCCGTCGGCGCGCGTCTCGAGGCCGGGTCGTGGGAGGTGCAGCGGCTGGGTGCCAGCGCCTCGTCGAGCCTGTCGGCTGAGTCATAACTTATGATACGAGTGATGAGTACGCAAGCCTCCGCTACGCTCGGGGTGGCCGTCAGCGCAGGCCGCGACGCAGAACGGAGCCCGGACGACATGACAACGACGCCCTCGACCGCCGGAGCGGTGCCCCGCCCCCAGCGACACCGCCCGCCGCTCGCCGCCGCGGTGGTGAAGAGCCTCGTCACGGCCATCGTCGTCGGCGAGCACCCCCCGGGCAGCGCACTCCCCCCGGCGGGCGCCCTCTGCGAGCAGTACGAGGTCAGCCGCACCGTGATCCGTGAGGCCACCACCGCCCTGGTGGAGAAGGGCCTCGTCGCGTCGCGCCAGGGCTGGGGCACGATCGTGCTCGACCAGGACCAGTGGAGCCTGCTCGACCCGCTCGTCCTCGACGCGCTCTTCCAGCGCGAGGACCGCCTCGTCTACCTCGACAACCTCATCGAGATCCGCACCACCCTGGAGTGCGCGATGGCGCGGCGCGCGGCCGGCCTGCTCGACGCCGAGCAGCGGGCCGCCCTCGCGGCCAAGCTCGACGAGCTCGCGGGCCTCATCGACGACCCGACCGCGTACGCGCGCGTCGACCTCGAGTTCCACGAGCTGATCCACCGCGCCTCCCGGGACGCGTTCGGGCGCGCGATCGTGTCCAGCGTGCAGGGCAAGGCGCTGCACTCGCCGCAGTACAGCGGCACCCCGAGCATCGACGACGTCCGCTCCACGCACGAGGGGCACACCCGGATCCTCGAGGCGCTCGCCGGCGGCGACGCCGACGGCGCCGACGCCGCGATGCGCGAGCACATCACCTCGTCCTGGGCGCGCCGCCGCCCCCAGGAGTAGCCCGGCCCGACGAACCCTCGTCGACCACGGAGGCCCGGCCCTCCCCGCGACGGCCACGCCCTCGCCCGGAGGTCCGGGCTTCTTCTCGACCTGTTGACTTGTACTACATGTGATGTACTACATTCGATCCATCGCGGCACCGCGTCCCTGAGCACCTCGGGACGCGAGGACGGCGGGGCAGGGCTGCCCGGCCTCCACCGGCCGCGGCAGCACTCCAGCGACACCCTGCAGTTCCGGTACCGAAGGCGACGACGCCCGACCGCACGGGCAGCCGTTCGACCTTTCGCGACCTCGACGACGAGACGGACGACGAGAGGGATGTGGATGCGATGACCTCGTTCACCCGACGTGACCTGCTGAGATCGACCGGAGCCGCGGCGGCCGGCGCGGTCGCGCTGGCGGGCGGCGGCCGCGCCGGCGCGGCCGAGGCCGCCACCGGTGAGGCCCCCGCGGACGACGCCGAGACCCACCCGCTGCGGCTCTGGTACCCGCGGCCGGCCGCCGCGTGGCTGGAGGCGCTCGCGGTCGGCAACGGTCGGCTCGGCGCCATGGTCTTCGGCGGCGTCGCGGCCGAGACGCTCATGCTCAACGAGGACACGGTCTGGGCGGGCGGCCCGCACGACTACGCGGACCCCGCAGGCGCCGAGGCCCTGCCCGAGATCCGGCGGCTCCTCGTCGAGGAGCGCTGGGCCGAGGCCCAGCGGCTCGCCGACGCGCGGTTCATGGGCCGGCCCACGGAGCAGATGCAGTACCAGCCGGTCGGCGACCTGAACCTCGCCTTCCCCGGGCTCACCGACGACGTCGCCGAGTACCGCCGGTCGCTCGACCTCACCACCGCGGTGACCACCACGACGTTCGTCGCCGACGGCGTGCGGCACACGCGGGAGGTGTTCGTCAGCCACGCCGACCAGGCGATCGTCGTGCGGCTGCGCGCGGACACGCCGGGAGCCGTCTCGGTCGACGCCTCGTTCGCCTCGCTCCAGGAGACGACCACCCTGGCGCACGACGGCCGGACCCTCGCCCTCGAGGGCCGCTCCGGCGACGCCGAGGGTCTCGAGGGCGAGGTGCGGTTCGTCGCCCTGGCGCGGGCCGTCGCCGAGGGCGGCTCCGTGGTCTGCGACGAGGCGTCGCTACGGGTCCGGGGCGCGGACGCCGTCACGCTGCTCGTCACCGTCGGCACCAGCCACCGCAGCTACCTCGACGTGGGCGGCGATCCGCTCGCGCACGCCGAGCCGTCCCTGGACCGCGCGAGCGTGAAGGGCTTCGGCGTCCTGCGCCGGGCGCACGTGCGCGACCACCAGGAGCTGTTCGGACGGGTCGACCTGGATCTCGGCCCGTCGCCCTCGGAAGACCTGCCGACCGACGAGCGGGTCGCGGCGTTCCGCGCCGGCGGCGACCCGCAGCTCGCCGCGCTGTACTACCAGTTCGGCCGCTACCTGCTGATCTCGAGCTCGCGGACGCCGGGCCAGCCGGCCAACCTGCAGGGGCTCTGGAACGCGGAGATGCTGCCCGCCTGGCAGTCGAAGTACACGCTCAACATCAACTGCGAGATGAACTACTGGCCCGCCGGCCCGTCGAACCTCGCGGAGTGCTGGCGACCGCTGTTCGCGATGATCGAGGAGCTCGCGGAGTCGGGGGCGCGGACGGCGCGGACGATGTGGGGCGCCCGGGGCTGGGTGGCGCACCACAACACCGACCTGTGGCGCGGGACGGCACCCGTCGACCACGCGTTCTACGGGGTGTGGCCCACCGGCGGCGCGTGGCTCTCGCTGCTCTTCTGGGAGCACTACGAGTACACCGGCGACCTCGACACCCTGCGCGAGTACTTCCCGGTGCTGCGCGGCGCCGTGGAGTTCTTCCTCGACACGCTCGTCGTCGACGACGCGACCGGCTACCTGGTCACGAGCCCGTCGCACTCCCCCGAGCTCAAGCACCACGAGGACGACGACGAGGGCGTGAGCCTCTGCGCCGGGCCGACGATGGACTGTCAGATCCTGCGCGACCTGTTCACCGCGTTCGACAGCGCGTCGCGGGAGCTCGGCCTCGACCGCGAGACCGCCGTGGCGGCCCTCGCCGCGCGCGACAAGCTGCCCCCGAACCAGATCGGCTACCTCGGCCAGCTCCAGGAATGGCTGATCGACTGGGAGGACGCGGCCACCGAGACCAGCCGCCACGTCTCCCACCTGTGGGGCGTGTTCCCGAGCGACCAGATCACGCCCCGCCGGACGCCGGAGCTCGCGGCCGCGGCCGACCGCTCGCTCGAGCTGCGCGGCCCGGCCGTCACCGCCGGCTGGTCACTCGCCTGGAAGATGAACATCCGCGCCCGGCTCCTGCAGCGCGACGGCGCGTACGCGCACCTCACCCAGCTGCTCTCCCCCGGCCGCACGGCGCCCAACCTCTTCGACCTGCACCCGCCGTTCCAGATCGACGGCAACTTCGGCGGCACGTCGGCGATCAACGAGATGCTCCTGCAGTCCCACTCCGGCGAGGTCTGGCTGCTGCCGTGCCTCCCCGAGGCGTGGCCCGAGGGGCGGGTGCGCGGCCTGCGCGCCCGCGGGGGCTTCGAGATCACGATGACGTGGTCCTCCGGCCGGCTGGAGCACGCACGCGTGCGCTCGCTGCTCGGCCGCGCGGTCCGCCTGCGCACCGACGGGCCCGTGCGCGTCGTCGGGCCGGACGGCCCTGTCCGCGTGGAGCGCCCGGAGGACGGGCTCGCCGTGTTCGAGACGCGGCGCGGCGCCACCTACGTCGTCCAGCCGAGGGCCTGAACCACCCCAGACCACCCACCCGCACCACTCACGAGAAGAGGACACCGATGTCCAGACGATGGATCAGGATCGGCACGGCGGCGGCCGTCGCGGTCAGCGCGGTCGCGGCCGTCGGGGTCGGGGCCACGGCCTTCGACCCGTACGCCGCCAGCACCGCCAGCACCCAGGGCGCTGGGAAGTGTCCGCAGCTCTACGTCTCGCCCGACGGCGACGACGAGCGCGGCAACGGCTCCCAGCGCAAGCCCTGGGCCAGCCTCGACAAGGCCCGCGACCACATCCAGGACCTCGGGCTCAACCACGAGCGCAAGATGCGGTGCGACATCGTGGTCAACCTCGCCGAGGGCGACTACCCCGTCACCGAGACCACCGAGTTCACCGAGAAGGACTCCGGGGCGAACGGCCACCAGGTGATCTACCGCTCCGCCGACGGCCCCGGCAAGGCCAACCTCGTCGGCGCCGAGCCCGTCACCGGCTGGGAGCCCTACAAGGACGGCATCTACAAGACGACGTTCGACCCGGACCAGCAGTTCTACACCCTGTTCGAGGACGGCGAGCGCACCGAGCTGGCCAGGCACCCGAACCGGACCTCCGAGGACACGCAGGCGCCGTACCTGTTCTCCACCATCACCGAGCCGGAGAAGGAGGCCGTCCGCAGCTGGCTCTACTGGCAGGAGGGCGACTGGGACCCGGCGTGGGACGACACCGCGGACAGCAACCCGCTCAAGGACGCCCAGATCACGGTGTGGTCCGGAGGGTCGTGGAGCTGGTTCACGGACACCATCCCGATCGGCGGCGCGGACTACCGCAAGGGCTTCGCGACGTTCGACTACTGGTCGCGGTACGCCCTGGTCAACAGCCGCAGCGGGTCGCGCTACTACATCCAGAACGCGATGCCGTTCCTGGACAAGCCGGGCGAGTACTACGTGGACCGCGAGGCGGGTGAGCTCTACTACATCCCGCGCGGTGACATCGAGGACGTCACCATCATGAAGCCCACGGTCGACCGGGTGATCGACATCAAGGGAGCCGACGCCGAGGACAAGGCGCACGACATCACGTTCGACGGCCTCGGCGTCCAGTACTCCGACTTCGTGGACTGGTACCGCGCCGGGTGGATCAGCGCCGGCGACTCGGGCGAGCCCCACAAGTACCCCGAGTACGACCGCCAGATCGAGATGCCGCGCAACCGGTTCGGCGCCGTCACCCTCGAGAACACCAGCAACATCACCCTCACCGGGATGCACATCCGCGACACCGGGTTCATGGGCGTCTACGCGCTGTTCGCCAACGACCACCTGACGGTCGAGGACTCCCTGCTGGAGAACATCGGCGCGGACGGCATCAAGGTCGAGGGCGGCTGGCCCGGCGAGGGCGACCTCACCCACGCCCACACGTTCCGCAACCTCTACATCGACCACGTCGGCGAGCTCGTGCCCGGCGACGCCTCCGGCATCGAGCTCATGGGCACCGGCGACAACACCGTCGAGCACGTCAACGTCAAGCACTCCGCCCGCTACGGCATCAGCCTCGAGTCCCGTCCCGAGGTGATCGACGGCGACCAGTACACCGACAACAACACGTTCCGGTACATCCAGATCGACCAGGCGGGGCTCGACTCCGGCGACATGGGCGCCTTCTACACCTACGGCGTCGCGAACCAGGAGCCGCACCCCGTGCAGAACACCGTCGACCAGATGGTCATCGGCGACGTCATCCCCGACCCCGCCGGGGCCATGCCCGACAGCGGCACCCGCGGCATCCACATGGACGCCGGCGGCTGCGGCTTCGCCTTCTCCAACATCGAGGTCGGCAAGACGACCGACCAGTCCTACCAGTCGTACCAGTGCAACGAGGTCACCAACGGCAACTGGGAGGACGGGTTCGACGCCTCGCAGATGCAGTACGACCAGATCGGCGTGACCGACGACTTCCCCTTCGAGGTCGAGTAGCACCCGGGGCCGTGCCGCGCACCCGGCGTGCGCGGCACGGCCCGCTCCGTTCCACTCCCGCTCCACACCGACCGGAGGACGACGATGTCCAGCAGGTGGATCAGAACCAGCACGGTGGCGATCACCGCGTTCGCCGCGGTCGCGGCCGTCGGGGTCGGGGCCACGGCCTTCGACCCGTACGCCGCGAGCTCCCAGGGCGCCGGGAGGTGCCCGCAGTTCCACGTCTCCCCCGACGGCGACGACGCGCGCGGCGACGGCTCCCGGGACGCCCCCTGGGCCACCCCCGACAAGGCCCGCGACCACATCCAGGACCTCGGGCTCAACCACGAGCGCAAGATGCGGTGCGACATCGTGGTCAACCTCGCCGAGGGCGACTACCCCGTCGACGAGACCATCGAGTTCACCGAGAAGGACTCCGGCAACAACGGCCACCAGGTGATCTACCGCTCCGCCGACGGCCCCGGGAAGGCCAACCTCGTCGGCGCCGAGCCCGTCACCGGCTGGGAGCCGTACCAGGACGGCATCTACAAGGCGCCCGTCGACCTGGACGCCCCCTTCTACACGCTGTTCGTCGACGGCGACCGCGCCACCACCGCGCGGCACCCGAACCGCACGAGCGAGGACACCCACGCGCCGTACCTCTTCTCGCGCCTGATCGAGCCCGAGAAGGAAGGGGTCCGCGACCAGATCGGCTACAACCCCGGCGAGTGGGACGAGTCGGCGGACCTCGGCTCGTACACCAGCTGGCCGGCGCAGGTCACGATCTGGTCGGGGGGCTCGTGGAGCTGGTTCACCGACACGGTGCCGATCAAGAACGCGGACGTCAAGGACACCGACAACAAGATCATCCTCGACCACTGGACCCGCTACGCGATGATCAACAGCCGCAGCGGCTCCCGCTACTTCCTGCAGAACTCCCTCGACTTCCTCGACCAGGCCGGCGAGTACTACCTGGACCACGAGGCGGGAGAGCTCTACTACAAGCCGGCCGCCGGCTCGATGGACGGCGTGACCGTCATGCGGCCGACCGTCACGACGCTCGTGGACATCCAGGGCGACACCCCCGAGGACAAGGCGCACGACATCACGTTCGACGGCCTCGGCGTCCAGTACTCCGACTTCGTCGGCTGGTACCGCGCCGGCTGGACCAGCGCGGGTGATGCGGGCGTCCCGCACGAGTACCCCGAGTACGACCGTCAGATCGAGATGCCCCGCAACCGGTTCGGCGCCGTGACGCTGGAGAACACCAGCAACATCACGCTCACCCGCATGCACGTGCGCGACACCGGCTACACGGGCGTGTACGCGCTGTTCGCCAACGATCACCTGACCGTCGAGGACTCGCTCCTGGAGAACATCGGCGCCGACGGCATCAAGGTCGAGGGCGGCTGGCCCGGCGAAGGCGACCTCACCCACGCCCACACGTTCCGCAACCTGTTCATCGACCACGTGGGGGAACTCGTCCCGGGCGACGCCTCCGGCATCGAGCTCATGGACACGGGCGACAACACCGTCGAGCACGTCCACGTCAGGCACTCCGCCCGCTACGGCATCAGCCTGGAGTCCCGTCCGGAGGTCGTCGACGGCGAGCAGTACACCGACAACAACACGTTCCGCTACATCCGCATCGACGCGGCCGGCCTGGACTCGGGCGACATGGGCGCCTTCTACACCTACGGGGTGGACAACCAGGAGCCGCACCCGGTGCAGAACACCGTCGACCAGATGGTGATCGGCGACGTGATCCCCGACCCCGCCGGCGCCATGCCCGACAGCGGCACCCGAGGAGTGCACATGGACGCCGGTGGCTGCGGCTTCGCGTTCAGCAACGTGGAGGTCGGCAGGACCACCGACCAGTCCTACCAGTCGTACGACTGCAACGAGGTCACCAACGGCAACTGGGAGGACGACTTCGACGCCACCCAGATGCAGTACGACCAGATCGGCGTCACCGACGACTTCCCCTTCGAGATCGAGTAGTGCCCCGGCCGTGCCGCGCATCTTGAGGTGCGCGGCACGGCCTTCCCTCTCCCATCCATGTGAGCGCTCACACCGAGGAGCACGCCATGATCGACCGCCAGCGCACCACCCGAACACTTCGCCGGACGCCTGTCGTCCTCGGCGCCGCGGCCGCGATGCTCGCGGCCGTCGCCGTCCCCGCCGGGGGCGCGACGGGCGCGGACGGACCGCCCGACACCGACGTCGGGCTCCAGCGCCCCTTCGCCCTGCCTGGCTACGTCGAGCGGGACGACAACGGCGCCCTCCTCGTCGGCGAGGGCGAGAGCCGGTTCGCCCTCCGCGTCGACCTCCTGACATCGGCCGGGAAGCTCGTCCGGGAGAACCAGGGGCTGCTCAACAACGTCGCCCACGTCGGCCCGGTGACCGTCGACGGCTCGTACTACGAGGTGGAGATCAGCAGCGACGACCGCTCGATCACCCCCGACCGCCTGGGCGCGCTGCGCGAGATCCTCGACCACCCGGACGAGTGGTCCGCCGAGCAGGTGGCGGAGGCCCGGGAGCAGCTGCCGACCCTGCAGGCGCGCTACGACCAGACGCAGCGCGACAAGCAGACGATCGTCCTGCGGTTCGCGCGGACGGCGCCGAACACCCTCGTCGGGTCGGTCACCGCGCGCGACGCCGACGCCACCGTGTTCCTCGAGGCAGCGCCCCCGTGGGACGAGCAGAACTCCTACGAGG
>Ga0160442_100102_pt1 | contig 98273 bp, 101 predicted proteins | sample HID1971M_E1MG_FD_108252 | JGI IMG/M metagenome (GOLD analysis project Ga0160442, IMG submission 108252) | Enriched millipede-associated microbial communities from UW Madison campus, WI, USA - HID1971M_E1 MG | ecosystem: Host-associated > Arthropoda: Insects > Digestive system > Unclassified ... | reverse complement strand
AGCTGCTCGGCCACGGCCACCTTCTGCGCGCGCACCAGGGCCAGGCTGTCCTGGCTGGCGAGCACGTCGAAGTAGGCCTGGCTCACGCGCACGATGAGGTCCTGCTCGGCGATGGTGAGCACCGCCTGCGCCACTTCGGCCTGGCGCTTGCCCTGCTCGTAGGTGGCCCAGTTGGCGGGGCGGTACAGCGGCTGCGTGGCATTGATGCCGACGTTCTGCGTGGTGAAGTCGCGCGAGGCGCTGCTGCCGCGGCCGGTGCCGGTCAGGGTGTCGATGTCCAGGTTGCTGCGGTTCACGCCCGCGGTGAGCCCGACGGCCGGCAGGATGCCGGCCTTGGCCTGCGCGGCGCGCGCCAGGTTGGCCTCGTACTGGGCCCGCGCTCCCTGGTAGGTGGCGTCGAAGCCGCGCGCGGAATCGTAGAGTTCGTTCAGTGTCTGGCCCTGGGCCGGCAGTGCGAGCAGGCTCGCAATGGCGCTTGCGAGGGCTGCGGAAAGAGGCAGAAGCCGGGGCCTGGGAGGCATTGAACGTCCTTGGGAGGGAAAGAATCAGTAGCGCGGCACGCTCGGGTCGTGCTGCGCGGACCAGGCGTCGATGCCCCCCGCCACGTTGGCGAGCGAGTCAAAGCCGTTCTGGTGCAGAAAAGCGGCCACGCGCTGGCTGCGGGCGCCGTGGTGGCACAGGCAGGCGATGCGGGGCGCGGGCTGTCCGTCGCCGGCGGCGAGTTCGGCCAGCCGGCCGGGGATCTCGTTCATCGGGATTGCGACCAGCGTGAAGCCCTGCGGCGCGACGCTCGCCGTCTGCAGCTCCCAGGGCTCGCGCACGTCGAGCAGCACGGGGGCGGCGTCGGCGTCCTGTGCGAACCAGGCGGCCAGGTCGGCGGGGCGGACTTGATCGATCATTCGGTGGGCCGCTCGGTCAGAAGGCGAAGCGCGAGGGCTCGGGGAAGTTCAGCAGGCGCGGCGCCACGGTGTCCCAGGGCTGGATCGTTTCCCACTTGCTTTCGCTGGTGCGGGTCACGAAATGGGCGCGCATCATGGGCTCGTCGCCGACGATGGCCGACAGGCGGCCGCCGACCTTGAGCGAACCGAGCAGGTTCTGCGGAATGCGCGCGACCGAGCCGCTGAGCACGATCACGTCGAAGCTCGGGCCGCTGGCCAGGGGCACGGCGCCGTCGGCGTGGCGCACTTCGACGTTCGTCACGCCGTTGCTGCGCAGCGTCTCGGCGGCACGGGCGGCCAGCACGGGGTTGATCTCGAGCGACAGCACCTGGGCCGCGCGGGCGCCGAGCAGGGCGGCCATGAAGCCGGAGCCGGTGCCGATCTCGAGCACCGATTCGTGCTTCTGGATGTGCAGGTCCTGCAGGGTGCGGGCCTCCACCTTGGGCGACAGCATGAATTCGCCGGGCACCGAGCCGTCGAGCAGGGGCAGTTCCATGTCGAAGAAGGACAGCGTGCGGTGCGCGTCGGGCACGTAGTCTTCGCGGTGAATCTCGGCCAGCAGCTCGAGGATGTCCGACTCCAGCACGTCCCAGGGACGGATCTGCTGTTCGATCATGTTGAAGCGCAAGCGCTCGAGGGTGGGCGTGGGGTTCATGGCGTGGCTTTCCTTGAAGGCTCTGGACGGGACAAACCTTCAATTTTAGGTCGCGCCGATGACGCCACCGCGCCAGTCGGCCATCCGGCGGGCGTCATGCGGGGCTCCCGGGGCGCACGCACAGGCCGTGAAGCACGGTTTCGCACTGGGTGGCGATGAATTTTTCGGGGTCGAGCGTGCTCACGCCGTCGACGCAGACCATGGCCGAATGCTTCCAGAGCATGAGGAACACCATGGGGGCGACCACCGAGTAGATGGCGTGGTCGATGTCCATGGGCACGAACTCGCCGCGGTCGATGCCGCGCTGCAGGATGCGGCGCAGCAGCTCGTGGCCGGGGCGCACCACCTGCTCGCGGTAGAACTCCGCCAGCTCGGGAAAATTGCCGCCCTCGCTCATCATCAGCTTGGTCAGGCCCGAGGCCTTGGTCAGGCCGACGCGCTCCCACCAGACGTTCATGCAGTAGCGCAGCATCTCGGCCGTCGTGCCCTCGAAGGCCTCGAACTCGGCGTTCCACTCTGTGAAACGGCCGCCGAGGTTTTCGATCACCACGGCCTTGAACAGCTCTTCCTTGCTCGGAAAGTAAAGAAAGAGGGTGCCCTTGGACACGCCGGCACGGGCCGCCACTTCTTCCGAGCGGGTGGCGGCAAAGCCCTTTTCGACGAACAGGTCGAGCGCCGCTGCCAGCAGCTCGCCCGGACGCGCTTCCTTGCGCCGCTCGCGCTTGGACGGCAGCGGGCAGAACTTGTCGACGAGGGAACGGGGGGAGGCCATGGTGTTAATGACTGACGGGTTAGTAATGTAGTGACCGGCATCCGGCCCGTCAAGCCGCGACAATACCGGTCCCCGCTTTTTCCAACCCACCCGGAGCCGCGCCATGTCTTCCTCACCGTCGCCCACCGAAACCATCGTGCTCGGCGGAGGCTGCTTCTGGTGCACCGAGGCGGTGTTCGACCGGGTACAGGGCGTGCTGGACGTCGAATCGGGCTACAGCAACGGCCAGACCCTGAACCCGAGTTACGAGCAGATCTGCACCGGCCGCACAGGCCATGCCGAGGTCGTGAAGCTCGAGTTCGACCCGGCGCAGATCAGCCTGCGCGAGCTGCTCGAGATCTTCTTCGTGGTGCACGACCCCACCACCCTCAACCGCCAGGGCAACGACGTCGGCACCCAGTACCGCAGCGGCATCTACACCACGAGCGACGCCCAGAAAGAGGTCGCTGACGCTGTCATCCGCGAGATCGAGGCCAGCAAGACCTACAGCTCGCCCGTGGTGACCGAAGTGGCCCCGCTGGCCAACTACTCGACGGCCGAGGCCTACCACCAGGACTACTTCCTGAACCACCCGAACCAGGGCTACTGCGCGTTCGTGGTCGGGCCGAAGGTCGAGAAGTTCCAGAAGACCTTCGCTTCGCGCGTCAAGGCCTGAGTCTCTTTTTTCACGCCCCGTGTCCGCCACCCTGCGCCAGACCCCGACCCGCATGACGCGTGCCACGCGCGCGCTCGTCGTCGCGCTGGCGTTCGCGCTCTGGTTTGCCGGCACGATGGGGCTGATGCACCGTTCGCTGCACGTGCCGGGCCTGCCCGCCGCTGCGGCTGCGGCGCAGGCACAGGCCGCGCACCGGCACGACAGCGGCCACACGCTGGCCAGCCTGTTCGGCGTGCACGACGACGCCGACTGCCGCCTGTACGACCAGCTGGCGCACGGCACGGGCGTGCCCGGCGTGCCGCTGGTGGTGCTGCCGATGCTGCTGCCGGCGGCCACGTTTGCTTATCTGCAGGGCGAAGCCATCGCCCGCTGGGTCGCGCTCTTCGACGCGCGCGGCCCGCCGTCCACTCGCTGAATCCCCCGTGTTCCGGTTGCCGCACCCCTTCGGGCGGGTGAGGGCGGCCGGTCGTTCCCCGATTCAACGAGTGTTCTTTCTTCATGACCCCCCAATTCCGTCGCAACGCCATCGGCGCTGCCGTTCTTTCGCTCGCCTCGGTGGCGAGCCTGGCCCAGACCGCCGACACCGCCGCCGCCCCGGCCGCTGACGCCGCCAGCCTGCGCGAAGTCACCGTCACCGGCAACCCGCTGGGCGCGAGCGACCTGATCGCGCCGACCACCTCGCTGTCGGGCGACCAGCTGCTGCTGCGCTCCGAATCGACGCTGGGCGAAACGCTGAACAACCTGCCCGGCGTGAGCAGCAGCTACTTCGGCCCCAACGCCAGCCGACCCAGCATCCGCGGGCAGGACGGCGACCGCATCCGCATCCTGCAGAACGGCGGTGGCGCGCCCGACGCCTCGGCACTGAGCTACGACCACGCGGTGCCCGTCGATGCGCTGGTGACCGAGCGCATCGAGGTGCTGCGCGGCCCGTCGGCGCTGCAGTACGGCGGCAGCGCCGTGGGCGGCGTGGTCAACGTGATCGACAACCGCATCCCGACCGAGCCCATCAACGGCTTCGGCGGCCGTGCCGAGCTGGGCTACGCCAGCGGCAACAAGGAAAAGAGCGGCGGCGTGCTGCTCGAAGGCGGCAACGACCGCTTCGCCCTGCATGTCGACGCCTTCAACCGCGATTCGAAAGATGTGGCGGTGCCGGTCGACCTCGAATGCAGCAAGCCTGGGCGCCTGTCGCTCGCGCGTCGCATCTGCAACTCGCAGAACGAGGCGCACGGCGGCGCGGTCGGCGGCACGCTGTTCTTCAGCCAGGGCTGGATCGGCGCCTCGGCCAGCACCTACCGCAGCAACTACGGCACCGTGGCCGAGGACGACGTGACCATCGGCATGAAGTCCGACCGCTACGCGCTGGAAGGCGAGTGGCGTCCGGGCGGCTTCATCCGCAGCATCCACGCGAAGGTGAGCCGCACCGACTACCGCCACACCGAGTTCGAGGGCCGCGAGGCCGGCACCACCTTCTCGAACCTGAGCAACGACCTGCGCATCGAGGCGCGGCACGAGAAGATCGGCAACCTCGAAGGCCTGGTCGGCTTCAGCCGCGAGACCAACCGCTTCGCCGCCGACGGCTCGGAGGCCTTCGCGCCGCACAGCCGCACGCGCTCCAACGCGCTGTTCCTGCACGAAGAGCTCGGCACCTCGTGGGGCCGCCTGAGTTTCGGCGCCCGCACCGAGAAGGTCACGGTGCGCTCGCTGGGCTACCCTGACGACCTGTCGGTGACGCGCTTCGCCATCGGCGAGCGCAGCTTCAACCCGCACAGCGCGGCGTTCGGCGCGCTGGTCAACCTCACGCCGCAGTGGCAGCTGACCTCGAACCTGGCCTACACCGAGCGCGCACCGAAGGATTACGAACTGCTCGCCAACGGCCCGCACGTGGCCACGGCGGCGTGGGAGGTGGGCGACCCGAACCTGGGCAAGGAAAAGTCCACCGGCTTCGACCTGGGCGCGCAGTGGAAGTCGGGCCCGAACACGGCCCGCGTGAACGCGTACGTCACGCGCTTTCGCAACTACATCGGCCTGACCGCGTCGGGCCGCACGCTCGACGAGGAAGGGCAGGTCGTCACCGACCCCGAAGCGACCGACACGCTGGCCGAGTACCGCTACGGCGGCATGCGTGCGCGCTTCACCGGCATCGAGGCCAACGGCAACCTGCGGCTGCTGGGCGCCGACGGCTTCGCGCGCATGGCCGACGCGGGCACGCTCGACCTCGAATGGCGCGGCGACATCGTGCGCGCCAAGAACCTCGACACCGGCGAGCCGCTGCCGCGCATCGCACCGCTGCGCCTGGGCGCCACGCTGGCCTACGGCAACGGGCCGTGGACCGCGCGCGTCGGCTTCGACTACAACGCGGCGCAGCGCCGGGTGCCGAGCGTGGGCGCGCGAGAGACGGACGCGTACACGCTGTGGAACGCGTCCATCAGCTACCGCATGAAGGTGCAGCGCGCCAACCTCACCTGGTACGCGCGCATGGACAACATCGGGAACACGCTGGCCTACACGCCGACCTCGATCCTGACGACCACGGTGTTCCCGAAGGCGCCGCTGCCGGGGCGCTCGCTGAAGGTGGGTTTGCGCGTCACGTTCTGAGGCTGCGGCCTTGCGCGCGGCGGGCGCGCGCTATCCTCGCCGGGTGAATTCGTTCGTCATTTCTTCCCTGCTGCCCGTCGTTCTCCTCATTGCCTCCGGCTACCTCGCCGGACGGCGCCGGTGGATCGGCGGCAATGCGGTGAAAGACCTGTCGAACCTCATCTTCCTGCTGCTTGCGCCCGCGCTGCTGTTCCGTGCCATGAGCACGGTGCACGTGCAGGAGTTGAGCCTGAAGCCCGTGGCGGCGTACTTCATCGCCTCGGGTCTGCTGTTCGCGGCCACGCTCGCGTGGCGCGGCTTCAACCGCACGGGCGCGGTGCTCGCGCTGGCCAACACCTACAGCAACACCGTGATGATCGGCATCGCGCTGATCGGCCTGGCCTACGGCGAGCCCGGCATGGTGGTGCTGCTCACGCTGATCTCGCTGCATTCGCTCGTGCTCATGACCAGCGCCACCGTGGTGCTCGAGCTGGCCGTGGCGCGCGAGCACGCGGCGGTGAGCGGCGCCGACCGGCGCTCCATGGCGCGCACCGTGGGGCGCGCACTGCGCAACGCCATCATCCATCCGGTGCCGCTGCCCATCATCGCGGGCCTGCTGTTCGCGCAGACGGGCCTCGTGATGCCCGAGGTGATCGACAAGCCGATTCAGCTGCTGGGCCAGGCCTTCGGGCCGGTCGCGCTGGTGATGGTGGGCATCACGCTCGCGCTCACGCCCATCGGGCGCCACTGGCGCGGCGCGCTGGTGCAGGCGCTGGTGAAGAACCTCGTGCACCCGCTGCTGGTGGCGCTCATCGGCTGGCTGCTGGGCGTGCGCGGCATTCCGCTCACCGTGATGGTGGTGGCGGCGGCGCTGCCCATCGGGGCCAACGTGTTCCTGTTCTCGCAGCGCTACCGCAGCGCCGAAGACCTGGTCACGGCCAGCGTGGCGGTGTCGACTGTGTTGGCACTTGGCACGCTCACGCTCGTGATGGTCTGGGTGCAGTGGTTGCCCTGACGCCCCGCATTTCTCCCGCGCCTTTCGCGAACTTTTGCCCGACTGAGCGACAGCGCTAGCCCTATGCCGTTTGGCAGGGGTGGCCGTTTGGTGGGCTGGCGAGCGGCGTTCGCGCCCCTACATTTGCCGGCTGATGACGATCTACCCGGCGCGTGTTTCGCCCCTTGCCCTTGCAGTGACGGCGGTGGTCGCGACGGTGATCGCGCTGCACGGCGCGCGCGCGCATGCGGCGGGCGAGGCCAAGCCGTGCCGCACGCCCTGCCTGGCCGTTCCTGTGCCGGCGGAGGCACCGCCGGCCAGGGAAGCGGAGCCCAAGCCCGCCGTCGTGCGGCCGGCGCCGAAGCCACGCCCGCAGATCACCGCCACCGCAGCGCCGGCCCCGGCGCCCGAGGTGCATCGCGAACCGGCCGAGCGGCGCCCTGCGCCATCGAAACGCTGCAGCGAGATCAACATGCGCGCCGCCGTGGGTGAGCCGCTGTCGGACCAGGACATGACCATTTTGAGGAGCCAGTGCTGATGACCACGACCCACACGAACACCGCCGTCCCCCGAACCCTGTGGCGCGTGCTGGCGCTGTGCACCGCCGCGCTGCTGGCCGCCGCCTGCGCGCACCGCCCCGCGCCCAGCAGCGCCATGCCCTTCGATCAGGCCGTCACCCAGGCGGTCGACGACCTCATGGTGCAGACGCAGAAACTGCCGGCCTTCCTGGCGAAGGTGGAATCGACGCTGACGCAGCGGCGCATCGTGATCGACCCGTTGCTCGAAGGCGCGAGCGGCCAGCAGACCGAGGTGACGCGCGTCGCCGAGCAGCGCATCGTGCAGCGCATGCAGGCGCAGTTCAAGCAGTTCACCGTGACGCCGTTCAACGCCAACGAGATCGGCAACGCGCAGTACGTGCTCAACGGCACGCTGGTGCGCGACAAGGACGCCTCGGGCGCGCCGTACCGGCTGAACCTTGCCATGACCGAGATCAAGAGCGGCATGGTGATCGCGCAGTCGGTGGCGCGCATCAGCGATGCCTCACTCGACACGCGGCCCACCGCCTTCTTCCGCGACAGCCCCGTGAACGGCAAGGACCGCGGCGTGGAAGGCTACATCCGCACCGCCGAGACGCCGGCCGGGCAGGCCGCCGACGCGCTGTACCTGGAGCGCCTGCCGACCGCCACGGTGCTGCAGGAGGCCACCGCCGCCTACGAGGCCGGCCGCATGAGCGAGGCCCTGAGCCGCTACGAGGCCGCGTCGAAACGCGCCGACGGTCAGCAGCTGCGCATCTACAGCGGGCTGTACCTCACGCAGTCGCAGCTGGGCCGCACGGCCGATGCCGAGCGCACCTTCGGCACGCTGGCGCGGCTGGGGCTCGAGAGCAACAACCTGAGCGTCAAGTTCCTGTTCAAGCCGGGCTCGACCGACTTCCTGGCCGACCCGAAGATCAGCGCGGCCTACCCGATGTGGCTGCGCCAGATCGCGCGGCAGGCGGCGCAGATCGAGTCGTGCGTGGTGGTCACGGGCCACACGAGCCGCACGGGCTCGGAGGCGGTCAACGAACGGCTGTCGCTGCAGCGCGCGACCAGCGTCAAGGCGCGGCTGGTGGGCGAGGCGCCGCCGCTGTCGAAGAAGCTGCGCGAAGCCGGCATGGGCTTTCGCGAGAACATCGTCGGCACGGGCGCCGACGATGCGAGCGACGCGCTGGACCGGCGCGTCGAATTCAAGGTAGCTGGTTGCGAGGCCTGAGCCAGGCTCAGGGCGCGAGCCGTTCGCGCACCCAATCGGCACCTTCGAGCCGGTAGCGCAGCCGGTCGTGCAGCCGGCTCTTGCGGCCCTGCCAGAACTCCCAGCGGTCGGGCACCAGACGGAAGCCGCCCCAGTGCGGCGGGCGCGGTGGCGAGAGCAGGTGCTTGGCGGCGTACACGGCGGCGTTCTTCACCAGCACGTCGCGCCCGCTGATCACTTCGCTCTGCGGGCTGGCCCAGGCGCCGATGCGTGAATCGAGCGGTCGGCTGGCGTAGTAGGCGTCGCTCTCCTCGGCGCTGACGCGTTCCACGCGGCCCTCGATGCGCACCACGCGCTCCAGCTCGACCCAGTGGAACTGCAGCGAGGCATACGGGTTGCCCGACAGCTCGCGGCCCTTGCGGCTGTCGTAGTTGGTGTACCAGACGATGCCGCGCGCGTCGTAGCCCTTGATCAGCACGATGCGGCTGGACGGCCGCAGGTCGCTGCCCACGGTGCACAGCGTCATCGCGTTGGGCTCGGGGATGTGCGCGTCGACAGCCTCGGTGAGCCAGCGCTCGAACTGCTGGAGCGGGTTGGCGGCGCTGCGGGTCTCGTCGAGCTCGGCGCGCTCGTAGCTCTTGCGCAGCGCGGCCAGCGCGTCCTTGGAAAGAGGAGAAGAAGTCATGCCGGGATTGTTGCGCACATACTCGGCCCATGACGACGACAGAGGCGAACTCCCCGACCGTGATCGTGCTGGCCTCGGGCCGTGGCGAGCGTTTCATCGCGGCCGGCGGCACGGGCTCCAAGCTGAAGGCGCTGCTCGCGGGCCGGCCCGTGCTCGAGCGCACGCTCGACGCGGTGCGCGCGAGCGGCCTGCCGTGGCACCTGGAAGACGCGGGTCACCCCGGCATGGGCGATTCGATCGCCGCCGCGGTGCGCGCCACGCCCGACGCGGCGGGCTGGCTGATCCTGCCCGGCGACCTGCCGCTGGTGCAGCCCGCGACGCTGCGGGCGGTGGCCGCCGCGCTCGGCGGGCGGGTGAATGCCGTGCAGCCGGAGTACCGGGGCGAGCGCGGGCATCCGGTGGGCTTTGCGGCGGGCTGCTGGGCGCAGCTGGCGGCGCTGGAGGGGAATCTGGGCGCATCGTCCGTCCTGCGTGCGATGCGTGCCATCGATTCGGTCATCGATCTGGCCGTGGACGATGCCGGCGTCGTGACCGACATCGACACGCCCGAGGCCCTGGCGCGGGCCGAGGCGCTCTGGCAGGCGCGCGTGGGCGCCTGACCATTCACACTTTTTGCTTAGTTCTGGGCAACGACCGCGCAGAGCACGCGCGGGCCGGAGTTGCCGGCGGGCTGCGTCGTGAAGTCGTCGCGGTCGCGGTGCACCACGAGCGCGCGGCCGCGCACGTTGTTGGCGGCGCCGTCGGTCAGCGAGATCGCGTGGTTCTCGACGCTGAAGCGCGCCACGCCGCTGGCATCGGCGACCAGGCTGGGCAGTTCGCCGGCATGGCTGCCGGGGGCGGAGAACTTGCCGTGCGTGCCGCCGGCCGGGTTGAAGTGGCCGCCCGAGGCGTTGCCGTTGTTGCCGCAGTCGCCCTTTTCATGGATGTGGAAACCGTGCTCGCTGCCCGGCGCCAGGCCGCGCACCTCGCCGGACACGCGCACGCCGTGGTCGAGGGCGGTGAGCGTCACGGAGCCGCGCGCGGGGTTGGGCGTGACGGCGGCGGTCGGCGTCAGCTCGACTGTGGTGCTCGGCTTGCCGCCCATGCTGCCGCAGGCGGCGAGCACGGCAGTGGCGAGGAGGGCGGTGCCAGTGGCGAGGAGACGGCGATGGATCATTGGTTTTCCTTGTTGAACGGGGTGGAGGGTTGAGAGGACGCGGTGTCCGAAGACCCCGCAACGTATACCGGAGCCGGGGCTGTCCCGCAATCGGCGGGTGTCTGAAATGGCGGCTCGGCGGCCAGCGCCACCAGCCGGGCCAGCGCCGCGTCGTGGATCGCATGGCGCTGCAGCTCGAGCAGGGTCTGGCGCGCGTAGTCGAGCGAGCTGCCGTAACGGCCCACGGCATTCGCGAAGATGTGGCGGTAGCGCTCGTCGCTGAGCTCGCCCGTGAAGTTGGGGCTGCGCCGCGACAGCGTGAAGGCCAGCGCGCGCACCGGCCCTTCGGCGGTGCCGCATTGCAGCCACTTGGGGTCGTACACGCCGGTCGGCATCTCGCGCAGCCAGAGTCGTTTGAGCGTCTCCAGGCCCTCGGCCTTCGGCACGCGGAACACCACGCCCCGGCAGCTGCCGCCCGAGAGCAGGCCGAACACCAGGCCCGGCGTCTGCACGCTGCCGCGGTTGACGCGGCTCCACATCTTGAGCGCGCGGTGCCAGCCGTGCACCGAGGCCGCGCGCCGTTCCGCAAAGCCGAATTCGGGCCGCCAGATCAGCGAGCCGTAGCCGAACAGCCAGAGATCGTCGCGCCCGCCCCAGTCGGCGATCGCGCGTTCCAGCATCGGCTGCGGGTCGCGCAGCGGACGGGGCATGGGGTCGAGACCCGGCGGACCGGGGTCCGGCGCGCCGGCTGACACGGGGGTGTCGGGGGTAGCGCCTACAATTTCGTGATCATGGTTCACCGCACCATTATTTACCGACCCCTTTCCTACGGAGACCGCGCTTCCATGAACAACGACGACAGCCAGCAGAATTTCGCCCTCGGCTTCCTGGTGGCATTGATCGCGCTCGTGATCATGTTCGTGATCGGCGTCGCCTTCTGGCACAAGGGCCTGGGCGCGACGGCCGCGCAGGCCAAGCCCGCTGTCGCGGCTTCGGCTTCAGCGGCGCCGGGCGGCGCGGTGCAGGTGACCGAAGTCACCGAGACCGTCACCGTGGTGATCCCCGACGGCGCCAGCATCCGCGTGGTCGGCGGCGTGGTGAACTTCTACTTCGCGACCGGCAGCGCCGACCTCGCACCGGGCGCGGCCGAGGCGCTGGCCCTGGTCATCAAGGGCGTCGAGGGTGGCCGCAAGGCGGTGGTCTCGGGCTTCCACGACACCACCGGCGACGCCGCCGTGAACGAGGAACTGGCCAAGAAGCGCGCCCAGATGGTGCGCGAGGTGCTGGCAGGCCTGGGCGTGCCGGCCGAGAAGATCGACCTGCAAAAGCCCGCCGTCACCGCCGGCTCGGGCAACAACGCCGAGGCGCGCCGCGTCGAAGTCCGGCTGGTCGACTGAGCGATCCGGCCTTTCGCATCCCCCAGCAAAAAACCCGGCATGGCCGGGTTTTTTTGTGCCTGCACGCGGCCGGCTGCATGCCTGAGTAATTTCGTATCGTTCTGCGGCCGGATTTCATCGGGGCGTCGCGCTCGAATTGGTACGATGGGCCTCCAGGCCCACAGTCGCGCCGGCGACACGCAGCAAGAGCCAACTTCCCCATGAGCAGCACACACCCCACCGTCCGCGACGTCACCGATCGCATCCGCGCGCGCAGTCGCGACACGCGCAGCACCTACCTCACGCGCCTGGCCGAGATCCGCGCCCGCGACCGCGGCTCCGACCGCATGGGCTGCGCCAACGTGGCGCACGCCGTGGCCGGCATCCCGGCCAACGACAAGTTCAAGGTGGTGGCCGAGCGCGCGCCCAACCTGGGCATCGTCACCGCCTACAACGACATGCTCTCGGCCCACGCGCCGTACCAGGGCTACCCGGACATCATCAAGCACGAGGCCCGCCGCCACGGCGCCACCGCGCAGGTCGCGGGCGGCGTGCCCGCCATGTGCGACGGCGTCACGCAGGGCACGCCCGGCATGGAGCTGAGCCTGTTCAGCCGCGACCTGATCGCCATGAGCACTGCGGTGGCGCTCACGCACGACATGTTCGACGGCGCGCTGATGCTCGGCGTGTGCGACAAGATCGTGCCGGGCCTGCTGATCGGCGCGCTGCACTTCGGTCACCTGCCCACCGTCTTCGTGCCCGCCGGGCCGATGCCCTCGGGCCTGTCGAACACCGCCAAGTCGAAGGTGCGCGAGCAGGCGGCGCAGGGCCTCGTGGGCCGCCAGGGCCTGCTCGAGGCCGAAATGGCCGCCTATCACACGGTCGGCACCTGCACCTTCTACGGCACCGCGAACAGCAACCAGATGCTGCTCGAGGCCATGGGCCTGCACGTGCCCGGCACGGCCTTCATCCAGCCCGGCGACGCCATGCGCGAGACGCTCACGCGCGAGGCGGTGCGCTCGGTGCTCGGCAAGGCCAGCGACACGGCCTTCAACTGCCCGCCCATCGGCGAAATGGTCGACGAGCGCTGCATCGTCAACGCCATGGTCGCGCTGCTGGCCACCGGCGGCTCCACCAACCACCTGATCCACTGGGTGGCCGTGGCGCGCGCCGCGGGCATCCTCATCGACTGGGACGACTTCTCCCAGCTGTCCGACGTGGTGCCGCTGCTCACGCGCGTGTACCCCAACGGCAGCGCCGACGTGAACGAGTTCCAGGCCTGCGGCGGCCCGGGCTTCGTGATCGGCGAGCTGGTCGAAGCCGGCCTGATGCACGCCGACGTGCTCACGGTGCGCGCCGGCGGCATCCGCGAATTCGCCAACATCCCGTCGCTGGCCGGCGAGAACACGCTGCAATGGACGCCCGCTGCGCCGCTGCAGAAGGAAGCCGTCACGCGCCCGGTGGCCAGCCCCTTCAGCGCCACCGGCGGCCTCAAGCTGCTCAGCGGCAACCTGGGGCGCAGCGTGATCAAGGTGTCGTCGGTGCCCGACGATCGCCACGTCATCGAAGCGCCCGCGCGCGTGTTCGACTCGCAGGCCGCGCTGCAAAAGGCGTTCACGGCCGGCGAGCTGGAGCGCGACGTGGTCTGCGTGGTGCGCTGGCAAGGTCCGCAGGCCAACGGCATGCCCGAGCTGCACAAGCTCACGCCGCCGCTGTCGGTGCTGCAGGGCAAGGGCTTCCGCGTGGCGCTCGTGACCGACGGGCGCATGAGCGGCGCCTCGGGCAAGATCCCCGCGGCCATCCACGTGTCGCCCGAAGCGGCCGCCGGCGGCCCGCTGGCCAAGGTGCGCGACGGCGACCTGATCCGCCTCGACGCCGTAGCGGGTACGCTCGCCGTGTTGCTGCCCGAAGACGAATGGGCCGCGCGAGAGACCGCGACACTGTCCGACGCGCAACGCATCGCGGACGGCCACGGCCTGGGCCGCGAACTGTTCGCCGGCATGCGCCGCAACGCACTGACCGCCGAAGAGGGCGCTTGCACCTGGATGTGACGAGGCCCACCCGGGCCGCAAGAAATTTTTGGAGCCATGAGATGACAGACAGACTCACCCCCCTCGACGTGATGCGCGACGCACCCGTCATTCCGGTCATCGTGCTGAACGACGTGAAAGACGCCGTGCCCCTGGCGCGCGCGCTGGTCGCCGGCGGCATCCGCATGCTCGAAGTCACGTTGCGCACGCCGCAGGCGCTGCAGTGCATCGAGGCCATCGCCAAGGAAGTGCCCGAGGCCGTCGCCGGCGCCGGCACCATCCGCAGCGCGGCCGACGCGCAGGCCTCGGCGCTGGCCGGCGCCAAGTTCGGCGTGAGCCCGGGCTACACGCGCGCGGTCGGCAAGGCCTGCCACGACCTCGGCCTGCCGCTGCTGCCCGGCGTGGCCACCGGCAGCGAGATCATGACGGCGCAGGAAGACGGCTACACCCAGCTGAAGTTTTTCCCCGCGCTGCAGGCCGGCGGCCTGCCGATGCTCAAGGCCTGGCAGGGCCCGTTCGGCGACGTCACCTTCTGCCCCACGGGCGGCATCCATGCGGGCAACGCGGCCGAGTTCCTCGCGCTGTCGAACGTGGCCTGCGTGGGCGGTTCGTGGATCGTGCCGACCGACGCCATCCGCGACGGCGACTGGACCCGCATCGAGCAACTGGCGCGCGCCGCGAGCCAGCTGCCGCGCTGAGCATGTCGGCCGATTTCGACGCGGGCGACCTCAAGGTCATCGCGTTCGACGTGTTCGGCACGGTGGTCGACTGGCACAGCGGCATCGCGGCCGAGGTCGAGCGCGTGCTGCCCGGCGTGGACGGCGCGGCCTTTGCGCTGGCCTGGCGCGCCGGCTACCAGCCCGCCATGAAGGCCGTGATGGAACGCATCGCGGCCGGCGAGGGCGGCTTCACGCTGCTCGACGAGCTGCACCTGAGCATGCTCGAACAGGTGCTGCACGACTTCAGCCTGGCCGATCACCTCGACAGCGCCGCCAAGCGCGACCTGAGCCGCGCCTGGCACCGCCTGCCGGCCTGGCCCGACGCGGTCGAGGGGCTCACGCGGCTCAAGAAGAAGTTCACCATCTGCACGCTCTCCAACGGCAACATCGGCCTGCTCACCGAGATGGCCAAGCGCGCCGGCCTGCCCTGGGACTGCGTGCTGTCGGCCGAGGTGTTCAAGGCCTACAAGCCCGACCCGCGCACCTACCTCGGCGTGGCGGGCGTGTTCGACGCCACGCCGGGGCAGGTCATGCTCGCCGCGGCGCACCACGACGACCTGGCGGCTGCGCGCGTGTGCGGCCTGAAGACGGCGTACATCGAGCGGCCCCACGAGTTCGGCCGCAACCAGCCGAAGGACGTGTCGCCGCAGCCGGACAACAACCTGCATGTGCGCGACATCGTCGCGCTGGCCGACCGGCTGGGCTGCTGACCGATCGAACTGTCGATCAGTCGGTGAGGAGCTTTTCCACCGTGCGCAGGTTGCGCGTGGTGGTGCTCGACTTGTAGCGGGTCTTCGCAAGCAGCTTGGCCACCGGCGTCTCCAGGCTTTCGCCGCGCGGGCACTGCCAGTACAGCACGCCATCGCCGCGCACCAGCTGTTCGACCTTGGCGTCGACCGCGCCGGCCTTGTCCATGATCTCGTCGAGCATCGCGGCGTCGGAGCCGAACACGAGGTAGGGATGGTGCGTGTCGTCGATGCGCTCAAAGGGATAGCCCGCCGCCATGTCGGCCACCTGCCGCTGCGTGAGCAAGACGATCCACGCCTCGTAGCCGAAGCACTGGCGCAGCGCTTTCTCGATGCGCGTGCGCAGCGCGGCGGCATCGGGTGCGTCGGTGTCGAACAGCACGTTGCCGCTGGCGAGCACCGTGCGCACCGCGCCGAAGCCGAGCTCGTCGACGAACAGCGCCTTCAGGTCGGCGCTCTTGATCGTGATGCCGTTGACGTTCACGCCGCGGAGCAGGGCGACGTAGCGCGTCAGCGGCGCGTCTTTCTTCTGTTTCTTCGGGCTTGCCATGGTGTTGCGTGCGGCCCGAAAAGACTCAGCGCAGGCCGCCGCCCGCGGCGTTCTCGTTGCGCTGGATGAGCTCGATCTTGTAGCCGTCGGGGTCCGTCACGAAGGCGATCACCGTCGTGCCGCCTTTGACCGGGCCGGCCTCACGCGTCACGTTGCCGCCGGCGGCCTTGATCTTGTCGCAGGCCGCGTAGGCGTCGGGCACGCCGAGCGCGATGTGGCCATAGGCGGTGCCGAGCTCGTAGCGCTCGGTGCCCCAGTTGTAGGTGAGTTCGATCTCGGCCTGGTCGGGGTTGCCGTTGCCGTAGCCGACGAACGCGAGGCTGTACTTGTACTCGGGGTTTTCCGACGTGCGCAGCAGCGTCATGCCGAGCACCTGCGTGTAGAAGTCGATGGAGCGCTGGAGATTGCCAACGCGCAGCATGGTGTGGAGAAGTCGCATCTCGTGGGTCTGTCGTTATGGGGGGAAGGGGGCTATTGTCGCCCTCTGCTTCTTGCGATCAAGCCGCCAGCGTCAGCAGGTGCGCCTGGTACTTCTTCAGGAAATCCATCAGATGCTGCGGGTACTCGGGCACCACCGCCGCGCGCACGCTGGGGCGCGCCGCCAGCGCGTGGCGCCAGGCGTTCACCTTGGGCAGCGCGTCGAACAGGTGCGAATCGCTGATCGCGTCGAACACCTCGAAGTAGCGGAACACCGGTGCGAACACCGTGTCGACGAGGCTGAAGGCTTCGCCCGCGAAGTAGGGGCCTTGCGCCAGCGCGGCCTCGACGCGGTCGAACTTGGCGGCCAGCGCCTCGCGCTTCTGCGCGAACACGGCGGCGTCCTGTGTGGTCTCGTAGCCCCACAGGTCGGCGAGGATGGCCGAGCCGAACTCCATCCATGCACGGTGCTGTGCACGTGCGAGCGGGTCTTCGGGGTGCAGGCGAGCGCCGGGTTGTGTCTCTTCGAGGTACTCGCAGATCACGTTGCTCTCGAACAGCACGGCCTCGGTGCCGTCGGGGCGCTGCACCTTCAGCAGCGGCACCTTGCCCAGCGGCGAGATGTCGAGAAACCACTGGGGCTTGTTCGCGAGATCGATCACGACGCGCTCGAAGGGCACGTCTTTTTCATGCAGCGCGATGGCGGCGCGTTGCACGTACGGGCACAGCAGGTGGCTGACGAGGGTGAGGGCCTGGGTCATGGGGCGTTCCGCTTTCGAAGAGTTGGGGTCGGGATCGCCGCGATTCTTGCGGGCCTGAACAACCTTTTCTGGAAAAGCCCATTCGGGCGCCGCCCGGTTGCTACGGCTTGGGAAAAAGGTACGCGCCGGCCGCAGGCTTGAGAAGGGGCTTGAGTTCGGTGAACGGCAGCGCCACCGTGGTGCCGAGGCAGGCGCCGAGCGCATGCGGCACGCCGCTGACCGCGACGGCCAGCGCATCGCGCCCGCGGGTGCGCTCGAAATGCAATGCCAGGTACTGGGGCCACACCTCGTCGCAACCCGTGTATTGCTGCGGGTCTGCGGCGGCTGCGGATTCGGGCCCGCGTCCCTGTGCTTTCAGCTTCTTCCCGATCAGCGCCATGAGCGTCTGGCTTGGCACAAACCCGTCTGGCGTCCTGGTGAAGGCGCGGAGCAGGCGATGGAAGTCGAGGTACTCGCCACGGACCAGGTCGAGTGTGTAGGGCGCGTAGTGGTTGTGGGGATGGGCACCACCGCAGTCGGCGCTTCCCGATTCGACGACGCTCATCAGCGTCGGGCCGAGAAAGGTGACGCGCACCAATTCCGCGTCGTAGTTTCCCAGCGAGCCGGCCGCCGGATGCGTCTCGGTGTAGAGGGTGGCCTTGCATTCGAGCGCGGCGAGGCTGAGCTGTCCGTGCCTGCGCGCGAGGATGGCGTTGACCTTCTCGGCCACGCGCGCATCCGGGTGTCGCGTGAGCCGCGGATAGGAAAAGCGCGTGCGCGGATCGATGACCATGCGCCATGCCACCGCTCCGCTGACGTGCTCCGCGCCTTGCTTGAGCGGGGTCTGCAGCTTCAGGTGGTCGTAGGGCGCCGTCTCGATGGAGATCGGCGCGTCCGAAGCCGCGCCGGTGGTGTTGCCTGGCGGGATGGCGCGCGTCACCGGCTCGGTGGCGCCGGGACTCTTGTCCGGGTCGTACTGGCGAACCTGCCGGAGCTCGAACGCGACGTTCTGCTTGCCAGGGCCATCGCTCCAGCTTCCGGCAAAGGTGCCGTTGATCACCTGGCCGCGCCATGTCGGACCCGGCTGTCGGGTCTGCGCATCTTCGAACAACGGCGCGTTGCCGCCTTGTGCCGCCCGGTACATCGCCTCGCCCTGGATCGGGAGGGCTTCCACGAGCTTCGTCACTGGCCCGGAGAGCGGAATGTCGACACCGTGGCGGCGATAGAAATACCGCCCGCCGCCAGTGGCATTCACTTCGAGCACGACCTCGCTGGTGCCGAGGGTGCCTTGGTAGACCGTGCGGACTTCTGCCATGGCCGGCATCGCCGACCCGAGCAACGTCGCCCATGCGAGGAAGAGTCGGGTTGCGTTGCGCATCGTGGGGCCTTCCGTTACGAGGCCGTCTCCAGCCAGTGCGTGATCCGCCCGTTGTGCATCACGCCGATGCGGTCGGCCATCGCATGCGCCTCGGCCTCGTTGTGCGTGACCAGGATCGCAGTCTGGCCGGCCTTCTTCAGGATGCCGCGCACCTCGGCGGTCAGGCGCTCGCGCGTGCCGCCGTCGAGGTTGGAAAACGGTTCGTCCAGCAGCAGCAAGGCCGGCGAGGGCGCCAGCGCGCGGGCCAGCGCGATGCGCTGCTGCTGGCCGCCCGACAGTTCGTGCGGGTAGCGCTCGCCGGCCTCGGCCAGGCCGACCAGCGCGAGCATCTCGGCCACGCGCGCCTGCTGCGCCGCGCGGCCCAGGCGGCGCAGGCCGAAGGCCACGTTCCTGGCGGCCGACAGGTGCGGGAACAGCGCGTACTCCTGGAACATCATGCCCACGCGCCGCTGCTCGGGCGGCAGGTGCTTCTGGGGCGACGACAGCAGCGTGTCGCCGAGGCGGATGGTGCCGTCGCGCACGGGCTCGAAGCCGGCGATGGCGCGCAGCACCGTGGTCTTGCCACAGCCCGAGGGGCCGAACAGGCAGGCGATCTCGCCCGCGGGCAGGTCCAGCGAAAAGCCGTCGACCACCGTGTGCGGGCCGCGCGGCGTGTCGTACGCGAGCTGGAGCGAGTCGAGATGAAGCGGGGAACTCATGCGGGGTCCGTGTCGGGAGGCGTCACCGCCGGTGTCGTGCCGAGCTGGTTGCGCGCCAGCAGCACCACCGGCAGCAGGCCGGCGACCACGATGGCCAGCGCGGCGATCGCGCCTTCCTCGTAGGTGCCGCGCGCAGCCTCGGCGTACAGCCAGGTGGCGAGGGTGTCGAAGTTGGCCGGGCGCAGCAGCAGCGTGGCCGGCAGCTCTTTCATGGCGTCGACGAAGACCAGCAGCGCGCCCGCCGCGATGGCGGGCTGCAGCAGCGGAAGGTGCACGCGGCGCAGCGTGCCGCCGGTGGTTTCGCCGAGCAGGCGCGAGGCCTGTTCGATGGCCGGCGGAATGCGCGCCAGCCCGGCCTCGATGCCACCCACGGGCATCGCAAGGAAACGGATGGCGCAGGCCATGACCAGCACGATGCCCGCGCCCATCAGCGGCAGGCCCTGCCAGCCCATCGCGCCGGCCAGCGCCGCGTCGAAGGCCAAGGCCGGCGTCAGCAGGCCGATGGCGAGCACGGTGCCCGGCACCGCGTAGCCCAGCGTGGCCGCGCGCGCCTGCCAGCGGGCGCGGTTGAGGCTCGTGCCTTGGCTGCGCGAGGCCCAGGCCACGACCAGCCCCGCCGCCACGGCCACCACCGTCACGCCCGCCGCGAGCGCCAGTGTGTTGCCCAGGCTGGCCACGAGGCCCTGCGAAATGCCGCCGCCCTGGTGCAGCCGCTTGCCGCTTTCCCAGACCAGGTACAGCGCGGGCGCGACGAAACCGATCAGCACCGGCAGCGCCGCCGTCGCGGTCGCCGCCCAGGCCGCGCCGCCGTGCAGGCGCCGGGGCTGCACCGCGCGCATGCGCTGCGCGGAGCCGAAGCGTTGGTGCTGGCGGCCGTTGCGTTCGAGCCAGACCAGCGCCACCACCACGAACAGCATCGCGCAGGCGATCTGCGCGGCGCCGGCCAGGTCGGAGCGCGTGATCCAGGTGGTGTAGACCGCCACCGTGAGCGTGTTCACGCCGAGGAATTCGGAGGCGCCGATGTCGTTGAGCGTCTCGAGCAGCGCCAGGCTCAGGCCCACGGCCAGCGCCGGCCGCGCCAGCGGCAGCGCCACGCGAAAGAAGGCGCCGCGCCGGTTCTCGCCCAGCGTGCGCGCCGCTTCCAGCAGGTGCGCCGGCTGGGTCATGAACATCGCGCGCGCCGTCATGTAGACGTACGGGTAGAGCACGAAGCCCAGCACGAAGATCGCGCCCGGCATCGAGCGCAGGTCGGGCAGGCGGAACTGGCGCGGGCTGTCGAAGCCCAGCATCCAGCGGATCGCGCCCTGCACGGGGCCGATGGGGTGCAGCAGGTCGAGGTAGGCGAAGGCGACGATGTAGGTCGGCATCGCCAGCGGCAGCAGCAGCGCCCAGTTGAGCACGCCGCGGCCGGGAAAGTCATGTGCCGTGACCAGCCAGGCGCAGCCGGTGCCGATCACGAGGACGAGGGTGCCGACGCCCGCGAGCAGCAGCGCCGTGTTGAGCGCCGCCTGCGGCAGCACGTGCGCGAACAGCGGCCCCCAGTGGCCGACGCCCGAGCCGAACGCGAGCCAGGCCAGCGTGAGCACCGGCGCGAGCACGCCGAGCGCGATCAGGAACGACGCGCAGCGCCACGCCGGGCCCGCGGCGCGCAGGCCCGGCGGCTGGCGCCGCGAAATCAGCATTCAGTTGCCGGCAAGGTGTGCCCGGCCATGCAAGGTCACTGGTCGAAGCCGACCTTGTCGACGAGGGCGCTGGCCTGCTTGCGGTACTTGGCAATCTCGGTCAGCGGCAGCGGATCGACCTTCAGCTCGCCGATGGACTGGCCGATGATCGGGTCGAGGGCCACGCCCTTGCGCACCGGGTACTCGTAGTTGGCGTCGGCGTACAGCGCCTGGGCCGGTTCCGACACCAGGAACTCGAGCAGCTTGACCGCGTTGGCGCGCTGCGGCGCGTTCTTGGCCACGGCCGCGCCGCTGATGTTCACGTGCGTGCCGCCGCTCTTGGCGCTGGCGAAGGTCGGGCGGATCACCTTGATGGCGTCGCCCCACTTGCGCGCGTCGGTGCCTTCCTTGGCGCTCTTCATCTGGCCCACGTAGTACGAGTTGGCCACGCCGATGTCGCAGATGCCGCCGAGGATGTCGCGCGCCACGTCGCGGTCGCCGCCGGTGGCCTTGCGCGCCAGGTTGCCCTTGACGCCGCGCAGCCACTGCTCGGTCTTGGCTTCGCCGTCGTGCGCGATCATCGCGGCCACCAGGGCCGTGTTGTAGGGGTGCTGGCCGGCGCGGATGCAGACCTTGCCCTTGTACTTCGGGTTGGCCAGGTCTTCGTAGCGGAAGCTGGTCAGCGGCTGGTTCTTGTCGGCGTACAGCACGCGGGCGCGCAGCGAGAGCGCGAACCATTGGCCGTCGGCGCCGCGCAGGTTGGCCGGAATGGCCGACTCGAGCGCGGCCGACTTCACCGGCTGCGTCACGCCGCCTTCGACGAGGTCGACGAGGTTGCCGATGTCCACGGTCATCAGCACGTCGGCTGGCGAGCGTGCGCCTTCGGCCTTCACGCGCTCCAGCAGACCGTCCTTCACGAACACCGTGTTGACCTTGATCTTGCTCTGCGCGCTGAACGCCGAGATCAGCGGCTGGATCAGCGCCGGCTCGCGCGTCGTGTAGAGCGTGAGCTCGTCATTGGCGGCGTGCGCGGGCAGGGCGGTGAGGGCGAGCCAGGCGGCAGAAACGCCGAGGAGGGCGTGCGCCACGCGGCCCTGGGGGCCGGAACGGTCGGTCATGAAGGATCCTCCAGGTGCGGTGAGGTGTTCTAGGAAAGGCATCGGCGACGACGGGTGCGTGTCGCTGATGCGAACAATTATCACTGACAGGGAGGAGCGGGTTTTCCTTTTGGCTTACAGCTTGAGGGCCTACTTGAAACGCCTCACCGCCCCGCCGGCACCTCGAACACCAGACACGTCGTCGTCGCATGCGCATACAGCGTGCCGTCCGCCCCGACCAGCCGGGCCTCGGCCGTGGCGAGCTGCTTGCCGCAGTGGATCACCTTGCCCTCGGCGCGCACGCGCTGCACCTTCGGCGTGAGGCCCTTGACGTAGTTCACGCTGAGTTCGGCCGTCGTGTACGCGCGACCGGGCGGCATCATGGTGTGGACCGAGCAGCCCAGCGCCGAGTCGAGCATCGTGGCGACCCAGCCGCCGTGGATGGTGCCCAGCGGGTTCAGGTGCTGGGGCAGCGGCGTGCCCTGGAAGATGGCGATGCCCTTGCTGACCGAGACGATGGTGAAGTCCAGCGTCTTGGCGATGGCGGCGTAGGGAATCTCGCCGTTGAGCATGGCCTGCATGACCTCCAGGCCAGTCTTGCCGGCGACCTGCTCGGGGCGCGCGAGCCCGGGGCCGGGGCCGTTCTCGAGGCGCTCGGCGATCTGCCGTTCTTCGGCGATCCATGCGTCGAGCAGATGGGAGGGGGTGTCGGTGAAAGCTTGCTGCGTCATGCCTGTGTTCCTGCTGGGGGCTTTGCGGGGAGGGGTTGATTGCATATGCAATAGTTGCACATACAATAATACCCCATGGACACACCCACCCAACCCCGCGGCTGCACCAGCTTCAAGACGCGCCAGCTGATGCGCCGCCTGACGCAGCACTACGACGCCGAGGTGTCGCGCAGCGGCCTCAAGACCACGCAGTACTCGCTGCTGTCGCACCTCAAGCGCCTGGGCCCGATGCGCCCGGTCGACCTGGCGGGCGAGCTGAAGATGACCGCGTCCACGTTGAGCCGCAACCTGCAGCCGCTCATCACCGCGGGCTGGGTGGCGCAAGTGGCGGGCGCCGATGCGCGCAGCCGGCTGGTGTCGCTCACCGAGGCCGGCGAGGCCAAGTGGCGCGAAGCGCAGCAGCACTGGAAGACGGCGCAACTCAAGCTCAATGCGCTGCTGGGCGTGGAGCGCGTGCTGGCGCTGCATGCGCTCATCGACGAATCGCTTGCGCTGCTGGGCACGGGCGAGCCGGTCGACGTGCAGGACTGACGCTCCCACCCCCTTTCAACGAACACGTTCCGCGCCCCTGAAGCCGCGCGGCCGGATTCCCTGTCTCTTCGTTTCTCCCCCGACCCATTCCAACAGTTCCAGAGGTCCCATGTTCGCCACCCACGTCTCCGCATGGCTGCAGCGCCGCGGCATCCACTACGGCTGGATCGTCGCCGCCGTCACCTTCCTGACCATGCTCACCATGTCGGCCGCGCTCGGCCTGCCGGGCGCGATGATGAAGCCGCTCGGCGAGGAGTTCGGCTGGAGCACCGAGCAGATCTCGTCCGCGCTCGCGCTGCGCTTTGCGCTGTTCGGCCTCATGGGTCCGTTCGCCGCGGTGCTGATGGAGCGCTACGGCCTGCGCGCGGTGATGTGCGCCGGCCTCACGCTGGTCGGCCTGGGCATGGCGCTGGTCACCACGGCCTCGCAGCTGTGGCAGCTGTTCGTGCTGTGGAGCCTGATGCTCGGCCTGGGCACGGGCATGACGGCGCTGGTGCTGGGCGCCGTGGTGGCCAACCGCTGGTTCGTCGCGCGGCGCGGCCTGGTCGTGGGCATGCTCACGGCCAGCGCGGCCACCGGCCAGCTGGCCTTCCTGCCGCTGGCGGCCTGGATGATCGAGCACTGGGGCTGGCGCTCGGCCATCGTGCCGATCGTGATCGGCAGCGTGGTGATCGCGCTGCTCGCGCTGTGCCTGGTGCGCAACCGGCCGTCGGACATCGGCCTGCTGCCCTACGGTGAAGCGCCCGGCACGCAGCCGGCACCGGCGCCCGCGTTCACGATGAACTTCGCCACGCCGTTTCGCGTGCTGCGCGAGGTGGCGACCAACCGCACCTTCCTGATCCTGGCCGGCACCTTCTTCATCTGCGGCCTGAGCACCAACGGCCTGGTGCAGACGCACTTCATCTCGCTGTGCGGCGACTACGGCATGAGCGCCGTGCCCGCCGCCTCGGTGCTCGCGATGATGGGCGCCTTCGACTTCGTCGGCACCATCCTGTCGGGCTGGCTCTCCGACCGCTACGACAACCGCAAGCTGCTCTTCTGGTACTACGGCCTGCGCGGGCTGTCGCTGTTCTGGCTGCCGCATTCCGAATTCACGATCTACGGCCTGGGCCTGTTCGCGATGTTCTACGGGCTGGACTGGATCGCCACCGTGCCGCCGACCGTCAAGCTCGCAGGCGCCGCCTTCGGTCCCGCGAAGGTCGGGCTGGTGTTCGGCTGGATCTTCGCGGCCCACCAGCTGGGCGCGGCCACCGCGGCCTACGGCGCGGGCTTTGCGCGCACGCTGCTGCTGACCTACACGCCCGCGCTGTACACGGCCGGCGCGGCCTGCCTGTTCGCGGCGGTGATCGTCATGGCGATCCGCCGCCCCACCAAGACCGCCGCCGCACCGGCCGCGGCCACCACCAACGCCGCCGCGCGCGCCTGACCGCCGGAGACCCGCATGACCACCCCCCAACAAGCGAACGGCGACCTCGACCCGCGCACGCGCCGCCTGCTCGAGGCGCCCATCATCCCCACGCTGCTGCGGCTGGCCGCGCCCAATGTGCTCGTGATGCTGGCGCAGGCCTCCGTCGGGCTCATCGAGACCTACTTCGTCGGCAAGCTCGGCACCGACGCGCTGGCCGGCATGGCGCTGGTGTTCCCCATCGTCATGCTGATGCAGATGACCTCCAGCGGCGCGATGGGCGGCGGCATCGCCTCGTCGATCGCGCGTGCGCTGGGCGCGCGCCGCCGGGGCGACGCCGACGCGCTGGTGTGGCACGCGGTGGTCATCGCGATCGGCTTCGGCCTGTGCTTCACGCTTGCGCTGCTGCTGGGCGGGCGCTGGCTCTACGGCGTGATGGGCGGCACCGGCGCCGCGCTGGAAGCCGCGCTCACGTACTCGAACTGGGTGTTCGCGGGCGCGGTGCTGGTGTGGCTCTTCAACTCACTGTCCGCCATCATCCGCGGCACCGGCAACATGGCGGTGCCGGCCAACGTGACGGTGGTGGGCGTGGTGTTCCTCATTCCCGCGTCGCCGCTCCTGATCTTCGGCATCGGGCCGTGGGGCGGCATGGGCATCGCGGGCGGGGCGCTGGCGCTGCTGCTGTACTACCTGCTGGGCTCGCTCGCACTCATCGCCTACCTGCGCTCGCCGCGCAGCCTGCTGCGGCCCACGCTGGCGGCGTTCCAGATGCGATGGCCGCTGTTCCGCGACATCCTTCGCATCGGGCTGGTGGGCACGGTGTCGACCGTGGCGACCAACCTGTCGATCGGCATCGCCACTGCACTCACCGGCCATTTCGGCGCGGGCGCGCTGGCCGGCTACGGCACCGCGTCGCGGCTCGAGTACCTGCTGGTGCCGCTGGTGTTCGGCCTCGGTGCGCCGCTGGTCGCGATGGTCGGCACCTGCATGGGCGCGGGGCTGCGCGAGCGAGCGCTGCGCGCCACCTGGGCCGGCGCGGCGCTGGCCTTCGGCATGGCCGAGGTCATCGGGTTGGCTGCCGCGATGTTCCCGCGTCCGTGGCTGATGCTGTTCGGCCACGACCCCGTGATGCTCGAGACCGGCGCACACTACCTGCGCGTGGTGGGGCCGCTGTACGGTTTCTTCGGCGTCGGGCTGGTGCTGTACTTCGCCTCGCAGGGTGCGGGCCGGCTGCTGTGGCCGGTGCTCGGCAACATCGCGCGGCTCGCCGTGGCGGGCACGGGCGGCTGGCTGGCGCTGCGCTGGGGCGGCGGGCTCACCGGCGTGTTCGCGGCGCAGGGCGTGGCGCTGGTGGTGTACGGCATCGTCATCGCCTCGGCCATCGCGGGCGGTGCGTGGTTCGGCCGCGTGGGCTGGCCGCGCACGACCCAGGGGCTGCTGCGCCGCGTGGCGCAGGCCTGAAGCGCTCACTTTTTCTTTTCATCAACGAAAGGTTCGCCATGCAGATCAAGGATTCCGTCGTCTTCATCACCGGCGCCAACCGGGGGCTCGGCCTGGCGTTCGCCAAGGCGGCGCTCGCGGCCGGTGCGCGCAAGGTCTACGGGGCCGCGCGCGACCCGAAGAGCATCACGCTCGCGGGCGTCGTGCCCGTGGCGCTCGACGTGACGCAGCCCGCGCAGATCGAGGCCGCCGTGCGCGCCTGCGGCGACGTGACGCTGCTGGTCAACAACGCGGGCATTTCGCGCGGATCGAGCTTCCTGGGATCGCCCGACGCGGTGGCCGCGGCGCGCGCCGAGTTCGAGACCAACTTCTTCGGCCCCTGGGCGCTCACGCAGGCCTTTGCGCCGGTGCTCGCGTCGAATGGCGGCGGTGCGGTCCTCAACGTGCTGTCGGCCTTGGCCTGGACGACGTTCCCCGGCGTGGCGACCTACAGCGCCACCAAGTCGGCGGCCTGGTCGCTGAGCAACGGCTTGCGCAACGAACTGGCGGGGCAGGGCACGCAGGTCTCGAGCCTGCACGTGGCGCTCATGGACACCGACATGGCGGCGCACATGCCCGGTCCCAAGACCTCGCCCGACGATGCGGCGCGACAGGCACTGGCAGGCGTGGAAGCAGGGCTGCCCGAGGTGCTGGCCGACGAGGTCACGCGCCAGCTCAAGCAGAGCCTCTCGACCGAGCGGCCCGCCTATGCGAGCGCGCCGGCCTGAGGGCGTGCGTCAGTAGCGGTAGGGGTTGTTGGGGCGGCGGTCGTAGCGGTTGGGCACACCGTCGCCGTCGTTGTCCCGGCGGCCGTGGCGACGGCCTTCCCAATCGCGGCGGCCGTGGTCGTAGTAACCGTGGCGACGCGGACCGTCGTAGTAGCCCGGGTGGTAGTGGCGCGGGGGCGGCGGCGGGGCGTAGTAGTGATGGCGCGGCGGCGGCGCTGGTGTCACGTACACCTGGGCCTGGATGAACGGGCCGCCGGCCTGGGCATGGGCCGGCGCGGTGAGGGCGGCCAGCGACAGCAGGGCGGCAGCACCGAAGGCGAATGTCAGCTTTTTCATGGCGACTCCTGGGGAGTGATTGCGATGCCTCATCGTCGCGCCATTATGTGAAGTTCTTGTAAGCCGGAAGCGAAATCGCATGAAGAGCTGTAAGCCGCTGCGCTCGCGCTTTTTCAGCGTTGCGGGGCCGGCAGCATGCGCCGCAGGGCTTCGAAGAACAGATCGGACTGTTCCCGCTCGCCCTGGATCTGCGCCGCCACGTGCGCGGCCAGCTTGGCGTTGACGGGCACCAGCGGGCGCCCGGTCGATTGCGCGATCACCTGATGCAGGCAGGCGCGCTCCAGGTAGTACAGGTCGTCGTAGGCATGCGCGATGGTGCCGCCTGCCACGATCACGCCGTGGTTCGCGAGAAAGGCCACGTCCTTGCCCGCCATGGCGCGCGCGATGCGCTCGCCCTCGGCGTCGTCCAGTGCCAGGCCGTTGTACTCGGCGTCGATGGCGATGCGGTTCATGTAGCGCATCGCGTTCTGGCTGGCGGTGGGGTCGAGCGCACGATCGACCGTGAGCGTCAGCGCCGTCGCGTAGGGCATGTGGCAATGCAGCACCACGGCGTGGCCCGTGAGCCGGTGCACTGCGCCGTGGATGAAGAGGGCGGTGGGCTCCACGCGGTGGCGGCCCGCGAGCACTTCGCCGTGCACGTCGATCAGCACGATGTCGTCGGGGCCGATCTCGCTCCAGTGCAACCCGCGCGGGTTGATCAGATAGCGGTCCTGCGCGCCCGGCAGCAACACGCTGAAATGGTTGCACACACCTTCGGACAGCCCGTGGTGGGCCGCGGCGCGCAATGCGAGCGCGAGGTCTTCGCGCAACTGGCGCACGGCGGGGCTGGCGTATTCGGAATCGGCGGACATCGCGAGGGTCTCCTTCTTTCTTGTGGTGGATGGGTCTTGTCGGATCAGGCGCGGACCAGCCCGGCCCAGGCCGCCACGAAGCGCTGCGCGTCCTCGCGCACGGCGGCGGCGGTCTTGCCGGGCTTGTAGAGCGACGAGCCGATGCCGAAACCGGCCGCACCGGCTGCGCGCCACGCGCCCATGTTGTCCGGCGAAATGCCACCCACGGGCATCACGGGCGTGCCGGCCGGCAGCACCGCGAGCAGGGCCTTGACCACGGCGGGCGAGGCCAGTTCGGCCGGGAACAGCTTGAGGCCCGTGGCGCCGGCCGCGAGCGCGCCGAAGGCCTCGGTCGGCGTCATCACGCCGGGCAGGCAGACCATGCCCAGGCGCGCGGCCTCGGCGATGACGTCGGCGTTGAAGTTGGGCGACACGATCAGCTCGCCGCCGGCCGCATGCACCTCGCGCACCTGCTTCGCGTCGAGCACGGTGCCCGCGCCGACCAGCGCGTTCGGAAAGCGCTGGCGCATCAGCGCGATGCTCTCCAGCGGCTGCGGCGAATTGAGCGGCACTTCGAGCAGCCGGAAGCCGGGCTCGACGATGGCATCGCCCACGTCGGCGGCTTCGGCGGGCGAGAGGCCGCGCAGGATGGCCACGAGTGGCAGGGCCTGCATCGCGGCGTTGAATTTATCGAGGGGCGTGGTCATGGGGCGGGTGTCCTGTCGGTGTCGAGAAAGCCGGACAGCGTGTGCAGTCCGGCCCAGGTGGCTTCGGCGCCGAGCGTGCGCGTGGCGACGCCGGTGGCGCGCAGGGCCAGGGTGTAGCGCTGGGTGAGGGTGGAAGAGCCGATCAGCACGACCTCGCCGACGGCCTGTACCGATTGCGTGCGCAGCTCTTCGCCGATGAGCAGGCCCGACAGGTAGCTCGACAGCTCTTCCTTGGGCATGCGTTCGAACAGCGCGAGCGTGCGGGTGCCGAAGGCGTTGTGCAGCAGGCCGTGGCCGTTCTCGGAGCGCGTCACGCCTTCGAGGAACGCGGCTTCGTCGAGCGGCGCGGCCGCGTCGAGCGTGCGACCCAGGATCGAGTGCTGGCTCAGCAGCGCGTAGAACTCGCCCGTCATGTAGGTGCGAAAGCCGGCGACGCGGCCCTTCTTGACCGTGGCCCATTTGTTGTGGGTGCCGGGCAGCACGAAGACGCCGTCGTCCAGGCCGGTGATCGTCATGGCGCCGAGGATCTGCACCTCTTCGCCGCGCATCACGTCGGGCACGCCGGCGTGCTCGTCGCTGAGGCCGGGCACGATAGCGATGCGCGCGCCGGGGAGGGCGTCGATGTCGATGATCTTGCGGCCCACTTCCACGCGGCCTGCGGGGCAGGGGCAGTAGGGCGCTTCGACCCAGCCCTGCTTGCTGCCGGCCATGCCGGAGATCAGGCAGCGCGTGTCTGCCAAGCGCATCCAGTCGCCGAACAGCGACTCGAACACGGCAGGAAAGCCGCCCTCGGGCACGGTGAGGATGCCGCGGGCGTCGCTGCGTTCTTCGATGACCTGCCCGCTCGGGTCGAGCAATGCACCGCGTAGCGAGCTTGTGCCCCAGTCGATGGCGATGAGTCTTGTCATGTCTGTCGTCTGTTGCGTTTCGAGAGTTTGTTCGGGGCGTGTGCACAGGACACCGGGTACTCCCCTCCGCGAATGTCCCCCGGCCTGCGGCCTCCTCCTTGATTTCGCTGCGGGAAGCACCCAGTGCCCTGAGCACGAGGGCACGCTCTGCGTTTGCAGCCGATCAACGACTGCTCTGAACCCGCTCACGTCGATGGGGTGCCCTGCGCCGCGAAATCAAGGAGGAGCCCGAAGGGCGGGGGACATTCGCGGAGCAAGGTACCCCGTCGGCGGGAGCGCGCCCTGGATCTCTCCAAATCAGTGATTGTCTCGCGGCACAAAGGCCCCACGACGACCACGCAGAAAGGCCAGGTCCGCTCCCTGGTCGGCCTGCAGCACCGTGTCGACGTACAGCTTCCAGTACCCCGAGTCGAGCGGGGCCTTGGGCGCCACCCACTTCGCGCGGCGCTTCGCCAGTTCCTCGTCGCTCACGTGCAGGTGCAGCTTGCGGTTCGGCACGTCGAGCTCGACGATGTCGCCGTCCTGCACCAGCGCCAGCGGGCCACCCGCAGCCGCTTCGGGCGCGGTGTGCAGAACGACGGTGCCGTAGGCCGTGCCGCTCATGCGTGCGTCGCTGATGCGGACCATGTCCGTGATGCCCTTGCGCAGCACCTTCGGCGGCAGCGGCATGTTGCCCGCCTCGGCCATGCCGGGGTAGCCCTTGGGGCCGCAGTTCTTGAGCACCATGATGCAGTGCTCGTCGATGTCCAGGTTCTCGTCGTCGATGCGCTTGTGCAGGTCGTCGGCGCTTTCGAACACCACCGCGCGGCCCTTGTGCACGAGCAGCTCGGGCGTGGCGGCACTGGGCTTGATGATGGCGCCGTTGGGCGCGAGGTTGCCGCGCAGCACGCAGATGCCGGCCTTGTCCTTGAAGGGCTCGGCCTGGGTGCGGATGACCTGCGGGTTGTAGTTCTCGGCGTCCTTCACGTTCTCCCACACGCTCTGGCCGGTGACGGTGAGGATGTCCTTGTGCAGGTGGTCGGCGATTTCCTTGATGACCACCGGCAGGCCGCCCGCGTAGCAGAAGTCTTCCATCAGGAACTGGCCCGAGGGCTGCAGGTTCACGAGGCAGGGCAGGTCGGCGGCGAGGCGGTCGAAGTCGTCGAGCGTGAGCTCGACGCCCATGCGCCCCGCAATGGCCAGCAGGTGGATCACGAAGTTGGTCGAGCCGCCGATGGCCGCGTTGACCTTGATGGCGTTCTCGATCGCTTCGCGTGTGAGGATCTTCGACATGTTCATGTCTTCATGCACCATGTCGACGATGCGCCGGCCCGCCTGGCGCGCGAGCACGTTGCGGCGGCCATCGACGGCAGGGTAGGCGGCATTGCCCGGCAGGCCGATGCCCAGCGACTCGACCATGCTGGCCATGGTGCTGGCGGTACCCATCGTCATGCAGTGGCCGTGGCTGCGATGCATGCAGCTCTCGGCCTCGAAGAAGTCTTGTAGCTTGAGCGTGCCGGCGCGCACCTGCTCGCTCATCTGCCACACGCCGGTGCCCGAGCCCAGCTCCTGGCCGCGCCATTTACCCGAGAGCATCGGGCCGCCCGAGACGCCGATGGTCGGCAGGTCGACGCTGGCCGCGCCCATCATCAGCGCGGGCGTGGTCTTGTCGCAGCCCATGAGCAGCACCACGCCATCGAGCGGGTTGCCGCGAATGCTTTCTTCGACGTCCATGCTCGCGAGGTTGCGATACAGCATGGCGGTGGGGCGCAACAGCGTCTCGCCGAGCGACATCACCGGGAACTCGAGCGGGAAGCCGCCGGCCTCGTACACGCCGATCTTCACCTGCTCGGCGAGCGTGCGGAAGTGCGAGTTGCAGGGCGTGAGTTCGCTGAAGGTGTTGCAGATGCCGATCACCGGGCGGCCGTCGAACTGGTCGTGCGGCACGCCCTTGCCCTTCATCCAGCTGCGGTAGATGAAACCGTCGCGGTCATGGCGTCCGAACCACTGCTGGCTGCGCAGTTCGCTGGCGGGCTTTTTCTTCGGGGCGTTGCTCATGGGATGTGTCTCTTCGTCGTTGATGCTTCGCGGAAATCCTCAGGGTTTTTCCTGCGGGACGCCCGTTTCAATCATCATATGATAAGCGTGACGAGCTGTCGCGCATTCAGGGTTTTCGAGTGGCCGGCACAGGCAGGAGCTGCCTGAATTCGGCCCCGATACGGGCAGGCAAACAGGCACCGGACACCACCAGAACCACACACCCACAGGCAGGCATGATCAAGAACGTTCACGGCAACACGGTCGACCGCATCGGCAGCGACATCGTCGCGGGCCGCTATGCGCCCGGCGCGTCGATTCCGCCGGAGCCGCTCTTGTGCGAAGAGCTCGGCGTGAGCCGGACGGTGGTGCGCGAATCGATCAAGTCGCTGATCGCCAAGGGCCTGGTGACCAGCGGCCCGAAGGTGGGCACGCGCGTGCAGCCGCCCGACCAGTGGAACTGGTTCGACGCCGACGTCATCGTCTGGCAGACGCAGGCGGGCTTGTCGGCCGAGTTCCTGCGCGACCTGCAGGACCTGCGCCGCGTGGTCGAACCCGCCGCGGTGGCGCTGGCCGCCCAGCGCGCCACCGCCGAAGACATCGCCGACATGGAAGACGCCTACGCGGGCATGAAGCGCGCCATCGAGTTCGGCGGCGACTACATCACGCCCGACCTGCGCTTTCACCAGGGCCTCATCCGCTCCAGCCACAACCGCATGCTGGTGCAGATGAGCCGTGCGCTGGGCGCGCTGCTGCGCACCAGCTTCGAGATTTCGACCACCCGCAAGAACGGACCCGCGAGTTCGCTGCCGCTGCACCGCGCGGTGCTCGACGCCGTCATCGCACGCGATCCGGCCGCCGCCGAAAAAGCCGTGCTGATGCTCATCGACGGTGCGCGCCACGACATCGAGACGGTGCTGGCCTCGCGCAAGAAGATTCCGCGCATCAGCCGCCCGGCGACGCAGCTGAAGGCCTTCCCGCTCTAGACGCGGCGGCCGCGCAGACATCCGATAACAACACTGGAAAGTCAGGAGACGCAGATGCTGATGCAAAGGGCTATCGACGGATTTTTTCGCCTGCTGGAGTTCCTCGTCGTCGTGTGCATGGTGGCGATGGTCGTCATGGTGTTCGGCAACGTGGTGCTGCGCTACGGTTTCAATTCGGGCATTTCGGTGTCGGACGAGATGTCGCGCTACTGCTTCATCTGGCTCACCTACATCGGCGCCATGGTGGCCATGCGCGACGGCGCGCACCTGGGCGTGGACACGCTCATCAAGCACCTGCCGCTCATGGGCAAGAAGGTCTGCTTCTTCCTGAGCCAGTCGCTCATGCTGTTCTGCAACGTGCTCTTCTTCATGGGCACCTACGAGATGCACGAGCTGCAGGTGACCAACATCTCGCCCGTGGTCGGCATCTCGATGATCTGGGTCTACGGCATCGGCTACGTGGTGTCGGTGGTGATGGCCCTCTTCAACATCGACAAGCTCTGGCGATTGTTCAGGGGCAGGGTGCCCGACCAGGAGCTGATCCAGATCATGGAATCCGAAGAACAGGTGCTCGACGCCGCCGCACACGGGAAGGTGGCGCAATGACTGTCACGATCTTCATCGTCTCCCTGCTCGGCGCCATGGCACTGGGCATTCCGATCTCGTATTCGTTGCTGGTGTGCGGCGTCTCGCTGATGGGCTGGCTGGCCTACACCGGCGGCCTGCCGGCCTTCGACAGCCAGATCATTGCGCAGCGCTTTGTCGACGGTGCCGACAACTTCCCGCTGCTGGCCGTGCCGTTCTTCCTGCTGGCCGGCGAGTTCATGAACGCGGGCGGGCTCAGCCGGCGCATCGTCAACCTGGCGATGGCCTGGGTCGGCCACTACCGCGGCGGCATGGGCTATGTGGCGGTGCTGGCCGCGATCATCATGGCCTCGCTGTCGGGCTCGGCCGTGGCCGACACGGCCGCACTCGCCGCGCTCCTCATCCCGATGATGAAGGCCGCCGGCTACCAGATGAACCGCTCGGCCGGCCTCATTGCCGCGGGCGGCATCATCGCGCCGGTGATCCCGCCGTCGATCGGGCTCATCGTGTTCGGCGTGGCGGGCAACGTGTCGATCACCAAGCTGTTCCTCGCAGGCATCGTGCCCGGCATCCTGATGGGGCTCGCGGTGGGCGTGGCCTGGTGGATCGTGGCCCGGAAGGACAACGTGAAGTCCTCGCCGCGCGTGCCCTGGGGCGAGCGGCTGAAGGTCACGGCGCAGGGCAGCCTGGCGCTGGCGCTGCCGATCATCATCATCGGCGGCATGAAGTTCGGCGTCTTCACGCCGACCGAAGCGGCCGTGGTCGCGGCCGTCTATTCGCTCGTGGTGGGTCTCTTCATCTATGGCGAACTCAAGGTCAAAGACCTGTACCGCCTCACGCTCGCGGCGGGCAAGACCACCGCGGTGGTGATGTTCCTCGTGGCCGCCGCGATGGTGAGCGCCTGGCTCATCACGGTGGCCAACATCCCGACCGAGGTGGTGGCGCTGCTGGAGCCCTTCCTGGACAACAAGACGCTGCTGATGTTCGTGATGATGGTGCTGATCGTCATCGTGGGCACCGCGCTGGACTTCACGCCTACCGTGCTCATCCTCACGCCGGTGCTGATGCCCGTGGTGCTCAAGGCCGGCATCGACCCGGTGTACTTCGGCGTGCTGTTCATCATGAACAACGCCATCGGCCTGATCACGCCGCCCGTGGGCACGGTGCTCAACGTGGTGAGCGGCGTGGCGCGCATCTCGATGGACGATGCCTTCAAGGGCGTGATGCCCTTCTTCATCGCCCACCTGGTGGTGCTGTTCACGCTGGTGTTCTTCCCGCAGCTCGTGACCGTGCCGCTCCAGTGGTGGATGGGGCGCTAGTTCTTCTTTTTTCCTGTCAGTCAGTTCGTTCAACCAACCCCTCGAATCGAAGGAGACAAGCATGTTGTTTCGCAGAACCCTGATGACCGCCGCCCTCGTGGCCGGCGGCCTGCTGGCGTCGACCGGCGCCCTCGCGCAATTTGCCGAACGCACGATCAAGTTCACCAACGGCGTGAACGAAGACCACCCCGTGGGCGTGGGCGTGAAGAAGATGCAGGAAGTGCTCGCTGCCAAGACCGGCGGCAAGATGAAGATCACGGCCTTCTGGGGCGGCGCCGCGGGCGGCGACCTGCCGGCCACACAGGCGCTGCGCGCCGGCACGCAGGAAATGGTGTGCACCTCGAGTTCGCCGCTGGTGGGCATCGTGAAGGAACTCGGCGCCTTCGACCTGCCGTTCCTGTTCGCCAACGAGAAGGAGGCCGACGCGGTGCTCGACGGCCCCGCGGGCGAGTACTTCAACAAGAAGCTCGAAGCCGCCGGCCTCGTGAACCTGGCCTACTGGGAGAACGGCTTCCGCAACCTCACCAACAGCAAGAAGCCCGTGGCCAAGGCCGAGGACTTCGAAGGCGTGAAGCTGCGCGTGATGCAGAACAACATCTTCCTCGATTCGTTCAAGATCCTGGGTGCCAACGCCGTGCCCATGGCCTTCGGCGAGGTGTTCACCGCACTCGAGACCCGCACCATCGACGGCCAGGAGAACCCCTTCGTGACCATCGAGACCTCCAAGTTCAGCGAGGTCCAGAAGTACCTGAGCGTGACGCGCCACGCCTACACGCCCTTCCTCATCCTCTACAGCAAGAAGCTCTGGGACCAGCTCAACCCGCAGGAGCAGGCGGTGCTGCGCGAGGCCGCGAAGGAAGGCCAGAAGGTCCAGCGCGAAGCCAACCGCGCGCTCAACGAGAAGTCGCTCGCCAGCCTGCGCAAGACCATGACGGTGAACGAAGTCTCGGCGGCCGAGCAGAAGCGCATGCTGGAGAAGGTCAAGCCCGTGTACGACAAGAACGTGCCCAACATCGGCACGGAAGCCGTGGGCGTGGTGACCGACGCGCTGAAGAAGGCGCGCGGGGGCTGACCGAGGCTTTCGGCCATGCGCTGAATGTGTGCAAGAGCCGCGCGGCACCTGCCGCTGCGGCTTTTTCTTTTTGCGGAATCCTTGTCATGAAAATCACGCAGCTCGAAACCATCCGCCTCGGCGAGTTTCCCAACATCCTGTGGGTGCGCCTGCACACCGACGAGGGCCTGGTCGGCCTCGGCGAGACCTTCATGGGCGCCGAAGCGGTCGAGGCCTACCTGCACGAATGGGCGGCGCTGAAGCTGCTGGGCACCGACCCGCTGCAGATCGAGGCGCGCAACCGCGACATCACGGGCTACCTGGGCTGGCGCGGATCGGGCGTGGAAACGCGCGGCAACTCGGCCGTCGACATCGCGCTGTGGGACCTGTTCGGCAAGGCCGCCAACATGCCGGTGCACACGGCGCTGGGCGGCAAGAGCCGCGATGCGATCCGCATCTACAACACCTGCGCGGGCTACCAGTACATCCGCAGCGCCACCAACCAGACCAGCTCGAACTGGGGCCTGGCCAACAACAACGGGCCGTACGAAGACCTGCAGGGCTTCCTGCACCATGCCGACGAACTGGCCGAGTCGCTGCTGTCCGAAGGCATCACGGCCATGAAGATCTGGCCCTTCGACCCGGCGGCGGAGAAGAGCCACGGGCAGTACATCAGCAACGCCGATCTCGACACCGCGCTCGAGCCCTTCCGCAAGATCCGCCAGGCGGTGGGCGGCAAGATGGACATCATGGTCGAGTTCCACAGCCTGTGGCGGCTGCCGATGGCGCAGAAGATCGCGCGCGCGCTGCAGGAGTTCGACACCTTCTGGCACGAAGACGCGATCCGCATGGACAGCCTGGACCTGCTCAAGCAGTACGCGAAGGACTGCCAGGCGCTCGTCTGCGCCAGCGAGACGCTGAGCTACAAGTGGGGCTTCAAGGACTACCTGCAGACCGGCGTCGCCGGGGTCGCGATGCTCGACCTGAGCTGGTGCGGCGGCCTCACCGAGGCGCGCAAGATCGCCGCCATGGCCGACGCCTGGCAACTGCCCGTGGCGCCGCACGACTGCACGGGGCCGGTGGTCTGGGCCGCGTCCACGCACCTGAGCCTGCACGCGCCCAACGCGCTCATCCAGGAGAGCGTGCGCGCCTTCTTCACCGGCTGGTACAAGGAACTCGTCACCGAGCTGCCGAAGGTCGAGAACGGCATGATCAGCCTCAACGACAAGCCCGGCCTCGGCCTGGAGCTGCTGCCCGACCTGCACAAGCGCGCCGACGCGATCGTGCGGGTGTCGAAGGCGGCGTAGCGCCGTTCGTCAGCGGTTGTCGTCGGTGCGCAGCCGCAGCAGGGCGCGCACGAAGCCGTGGTCCGAGCGCGAGCGGTCGCGGCCTTCGTGCAGGTGGTCGTTGAAGTAGTCGACGCGGCGCACGTCGCCCAGGCTGTGGCGGCTGCTGGCGACGAACTCCTCGCTCACGAGGATCTGGTCGAGCACGTCCGGAAAGCCCTGGTGGATGTGCGAATAGGCCACGTCCTTCTTCAGCGCCGACTCGCCCTGCATCTCGTAGGCGTTGAACAGCGCCACATCGCGCGCGGCCTTGTCGTAGGCCACCTCGGAGGTGGCGGCCACCAGCTGCGTGGTCACGCTGTGCGGGTTGTCGTTGAAGTCGCCCATCACCACCAGCGGCACGTTGGTGCCCTGCAGCAGGTCGATCACGATGCAGCGCAGGGCCGCGGCCTCGGCGCCGCGCATCAGCAGCGAGCGCAGCGAGGCCATCGCGCCGATCTTGCGGTCGTCGCGGTCTTCGAGGTGGTTGCCCTGCGCGTCCTGCAGGAACTTGGGGCGCTTGGACTTCAGGTGCACCGTCAGCACATGCACCTGCTGGCCGTGCTTCATGCGCACGGTGGCCAGCAGGGGCGGGCGCTCGAAGCGCGTGTGCGGGCCGATGCCCGGCACCTCGACACCGAAGCCCGCGGGAAAGTCGACGAAGGACTGCACGCTGTCCACCTGCAGCCGCGTGACGATGCCGACGCGCGGCGTGCCCTGTGCGCCCGGCCGCCCGGGCGTGCCCGGAGGGCTCGCGGGCGGCGGCGAGTTCTCGGCGCCCGGCACCGAGACGAAGTCGTAGCGCAGCCCGCTGCGGCCGATGGCAGCCTTCAGCGCGGCCTCGTCCCAAACTTCCTGCACCGCGAGCACGTCGGCATTGAGCGCGTGGATGCGCTCGCCGATCCAGTCGATCTTGCGTTCGTATTCGCGCTCGTTGTAGGCGTCCTGGTTCTCGTAGTACACGCGGTTGGGGTTCGCGAGGTTGAGCAGGTTGCAGGTCGCGACGAAGAGCGTGGCGTAGTTGGGCGGGATGTAGGAGGGCATGGCCCGCACATTGTGTCCTGAGACGGTGCAAACGAACCTGCCGCGCCGGCCGCGCTGGCAGAAACGAAAAAGGGCACCGAAGTGCCCTTTGTGGAATCGACGCGTGTGCGCGTTTCAGCGACCGAACGAACGACCGCCGCCGCCGCCGCCGGAGCGGCCACCACCGCCACCGCCGTAGCCACCACCGCCGCCACCCGAGCGGCCACCGCCGCCCGAACGGTTGCCGCCGTAGCCGCCACCGCCGCCCGGACGGCCGCCGCGACCGCGACCACCCATGTGGTCGACGCTCGTGCGCAACGGGTCCGGCTGGCCGGCGCCGCCGCCTGCGACGGCTTCGGCGCGCAGGTGCGCGACCTGGTTGGCCTGCGTCGGGCTGTGGCTGTTGCCGTGATGGCGCGGTTGGCGCTCTTCGTGCGGTGCGTGGTGATGCGGCTGCTGCGGTGCGCGCGGCTGGCCTTGCTGCGGGCCGCGGCCCTGTGCGGGACGGGCTGCGCCCTGGCCGCGCGGGCCCTGGCCCTGGCCGCCACCGTTGGCATTGCGGCCTTGACCGCCGCCGCCCTGGCCGCCACCGCGGCGTTGACCGCCGCCATTGCCGCCGCCACCACCGCCGTTGCCGCCACCCTGCCCGGCCTTGTTCTCGCGGATGCGCGACATCATCTCGGTGCGGGCGGCCTTGGCGGCTGCCTGCATGACTTCGCGGCTCGGCGGACGGCCGGCGCCGCCCCAGATCGTCTGGCGACCCATGGCGATCGGCTCGGCGCGTTCGCCTTCTTCAGGACCGAAGCCCTCGACCTTCTGCACCGGGATCGTCTGCTTCGTGAAGCGTTCGATCTCCTGCATGAAGCCTTCTTCGTCCAGGCACACGAAGCTCACGGCCTCGCCGCTCGAACCGGCGCGGCCGGTGCGGCCGATGCGGTGCACGTAGTCTTCGCTGACGTTCGGGATCTCGTAGTTCACGACGTGCGGCAGCTCGTCGATGTCGATGCCGCGCGCGGCGATGTCGGTGGCCACCAGGGCGCGGATGTCGCCGCTCTTGAAGCCGGCCAGCGCCTGCGTGCGGGCGCTCTGGCTCTTGTTGCCGTGCAGCGCCATCGCCTCGATGCCGTTCTTGGTGAGGAACTCGGCCACGCTGTTGGCGCCGAACTTGGTGCGCGTGAACACGAGCACCTGGCTCCACTTGTTCTCGTTGATGATGTGCGCGAGCAGCGCCTTCTTCTTGCCGCGGCCCACGGGGTGGATCACCTGCGTGATGCGCTGCACCGTGGTGTTGCGCGGCGTGACCTGGATGCTCTGCGGGTTCTTGAGCAGCGAGCCGGCGAGGTCGCGGATCTCGTCGCTGAAGGTGGCCGAGAACAGCAGGCTCTGCTTTTCCTTGGGCACCAGGGCCAGGATCTTCTTCACGTCGTGGATGAAGCCCATGTCCAGCATGCGGTCGGCTTCGTCCAGGATCAGCATCTGGACCTGGCTCAGGTCGAGCATGCCCTGCTGCTGCAGGTCGAGCAGGCGGCCGGGGGTGGCCACGAGGATGTCGACGCCCTTCTTGAGCTTGCTGATCTGCGGGTTCATGCCCACGCCGCCGAAGATCACGGTGGAGTCGAGCTGCAGGTACTTGCCGTAGGTGCGCACCGACTCTTCGACCTGGGCCGCGAGTTCACGCGTGGGGGTCAGCACGAGGGCACGGATGCCGATGCCGCCGAACTTGTTGGTGGCGCTGCGGCTCATGGTGAGCTTGTGCAGCATCGGCAGGGTGAAGGCCGCGGTCTTGCCGGTGCCGGTCTGGGCGCCGCCCAGCAGGTCGTGGCCGTCGAGGACCACGGGAATGGCTTGCGCCTGGATGGGGGTGGGGGTGTCGTAGCCGTGCTCGTGCACAGCCTTCAAGATGGCGGGAGCCAGCTTCAGTTCGTCAAAATTCATTGTGGAAACAACAAGCGCCATACACGGCGCAGTGGCATCGGCCCGCCAGGCGTCGTTTTGGGGTGACGCCGAGCCAGTCAAGGCAGATGAAGGTCAGGGGTGGGAGCCGGAAGACCCGCGGTGATTTGGGGTTTTCTTCGTCCCCGGCAGAGAGCCGGTTTGCGGGCAACTGGACCCGGCAACGAGGACTATTGTCGCATGAGTCGATAATCATGGGTTCGCCGCGCCCGGATCACTGTCCGGACGACCGTGCTTTTACGCAAATCCCAAGCTACCCAAGGTAATCATTCACAGATGGCTCAATACGTCTATTCGATGAACCGCGTCAGCAAGACCGTGCCGCCCAAGCGGCAGCTCTTGAAGGACATTTCGCTCTCTTTCTTCCCCGGCGCCAAGATCGGCGTGCTCGGCCTGAACGGCTCGGGCAAGTCCACGCTGCTCAAGATCATGGCGGGTGTGGACAAGGAATTCGAGGGCGAGGCCCTGCCCATGCCGGGAATGACGATCGGCTATCTGGAGCAGGAACCCAAGCTCAACGCCGAGCACACGGTGCGCGAATCGGTCGAGGAGTCCATGGGCGCGGTGTTCGCGGCCAAGGCGCGCCTCGAAGAGGTCTACATCGCCTACGGTGCCGAAGACGCCGACTTCGACGCGCTGGCGGCCGAGCAGGCCCAGCTCGAAGCCATCATCGCCACCGCCGGCACCGATTCCGAGCACCAGCTCGAAATTGCCGCCGACGCGCTGCGCCTGCCGCCGTGGGACGCCAAGATCGGCCTGCTGTCGGGTGGTGAAAAGCGCCGCGTGGCGCTGTGCCGCCTGCTGCTGTCCAAGCCCGACATGCTGCTGCTCGACGAACCGACCAACCACCTGGACGCCGAATCGGTCGAGTGGCTCGAAGTGTTCCTGCAGCGCTTCACGGGCACCGTGGTGGCCATCACCCACGATCGCTACTTCCTGGACAACGCCGCCGAGTGGATCCTGGAAATGGACCGCGGTCGCGGCATTCCCTGGAAGGGCAACTACAGCACCTGGCTCGAGCAGAAGGGCGAACGCCTGGCGCAGGAGCAAAAGAGCGAAGAAGCCCACGCCAAGGCCCTGAAGAAGGAACTCGAGTGGTCGCGCCAGAACCCGAAGGCACGCCAGGCCAAGAGCAAATCGCGCCTCGCCCGCTTCGAGGAGCTGAGCGACATGGAATACCAGAAGCGCAACGAAACGCAGGAAATCTTCATTCCTGTGGCGGAGCGGCTGGGCCAGCAGGTGTTCGAGTTCCACGGCGTCAGCAAGTCCTTCGGCGACCGCATGCTGATCGACAACCTGAGCTTCACCGTGCCGCCGGGCGCGATCGTCGGCATCATCGGCCCGAACGGCGCTGGCAAGTCGACGCTGTTCAAGCTGCTCGCGGGCAAGGAAAAGCCGGACACGGGCGAGGTCGTCATCGGCCAGACCGTGAAGATGGCCTTCGTCGACCAGCACCGCGACGAGCTGGCGTCCGACAAGACCGTGTGGGAAGACATCTCCAACGGCCTGGACATCATCAACGTCGGCAAGTTCCAGATGGCCAGCCGCGCGTACGCGGGCCGCTTCAACTTCAACGGCGCCGACCAGCAGAAGAAGGTCGGCACGCTGTCGGGCGGTGAACGCGGCCGCCTGCACCTGGCCAAGACGCTGATCGCGGGCGGCAACGTGCTGCTGCTGGACGAACCGTCGAACGACCTGGACGTGGAAACCCTGCGCGCGCTGGAAGACGCGCTGCTCGAGTTCGCCGGCACCGTGATGGTCATCAGCCACGACCGCTGGTTCCTCGACCGCATCGCCACGCACATCCTGGCCGCTGAAGGCGACAGCCAGTGGACCTTCTTCGACGGCAACTACCAGGAGTACGAAGCCGACAAGAAGAAGCGCCTGGGCGAAGAAGGCGCCAAGCCGAAGCGCATGCGCTACAAGGCACTCAAGTAAGACAGGGCGCAGGCGGCTTCGGCCGCTTCGACGACCAGAGCGCGCGGTTCCGCAAGGGGCCGCGCGCTTTGTCGTTCAGGGGACGTTGTCGTCGACGAGGTCCGCGTCGAGCCAGCCGCGCAGGCTGTTGACGAAGGCCAGTGCTTCGACGCGCGGCAGGTCGTCCACGCGCACGACCGCTTCGGCCAGTTGCCCTTCGTGCAGCCGGCGCGCGCGGCCGATGCCGTCGAGCAGCCCGCAGTGCAGCGGCGGCGTGACCCAGCGGCCGTCGAGCCGCAGCGCGATGTTGCCGCGCGTGCATTCGGTGATCTCACCCTCGCGGTTCCACAGCAGGGTGTCGAACACGCCCGGCGCAGTGGGCGCGAAGGCCTCGTAGTGCGCACGGTGCGTGGTCTTGAAGCGCGAGAACTCGCTGTCGGCCTCGTCGAAGGCACGCTCGGCCAGTTGCAGGCGCACGCGCGGTGGCGGGGCGTCCATGGCGAAGGCTTCGGCGCGCGGTTGGCCTTGCGCATTGAGCAGCAGGCGCACGCGCCATGTGCCCGTCGCATGGGCCGCGCGCAACTGCGTCAGGCAGGCCGTCACGTGCGCTTCGTGCCACGGATAGCCGAAGTGCGCAGCCGCGTTGCGCATGCGGGCCAGGTGCGCAGGCGCATCGCGCAGTGCGCCATCAGCCAGCGCCAGGGTTTCGAGCAGCTCGAAAGAAGTCATGGTTGCGAAGATACCGCCGCGCCGAGAAAGGCCCGCTTGTGCCGCCACTCGTCCCACTCCGCATCCGCCTGCGCATCGGCCGTGATGCCGCTGCCGATGCCGCAGCGCGCGGCGCCGTCGCGCAGCGTGACGGTGCGGATCGGCACGTTGAAGGTCGCGTGCCCGCCGGGCCGCACCACGCCCACGGCGCCGCAGTACACGCCGCGCGCGGCGGGCTCCAGCGCGCGGATCATGCGCATGGCGCTCACCTTCGGCGCGCCGGTGATGGAGCCGCAGGGGAACAGCGCCGCGAACAGGTCGGCCAGCGTCGTGCCCTCGCGCAACCGGGCCTCCACGTCGGAGGTCATCTGCCACACGGTGGGCAGCGCCTCGGTGTGGAAGAGGCGCGGCACGCGCACCGAGAAGGGCTGGGCCACGCGCGAGAGGTCGTTGCGGATCAGGTCCACGATCATCACGTTCTCGGCGCGCTCCTTGGGCACGGTGCGCAGCCGCAGCGCGTGGGTTTCGTCCTCGGCGGGCGTGGCGCCGCGCGGCGCGGTGCCCTTCATGGGGCGCACGAGGATGCGGTCGCCGTCGCGGTCGAAGAACAGCTCGGGCGACACCGACAGCACCTGCTCGTCGCCGGTGTCGATGAAGGCGCCGTAGCCGTTGGGCTGCGCCTGCCGCAGCGCGTGAAACCAGGCCTGCGCGTCGCCGTCGAAGGCCGCGCGCAGCGGCGCCGTGTAGTTGAGCTGGTACAGCACGCCGTCGGCGATGGCGCGGTGGATCGCGGCCATGTGACGGTCGAAGGCTTCACGCGAGAGGTCGGCTGTCCATGCGACGGGCGCCACGGCGGGCACCGGCGCGTCGGGCCACGGCAATGCTGCGTCGTGCACGCCGAACCAGGCCAGTGGCCCGTCGGGCGCATGCACCTCGAACGCCGGATCGAAGGCCGCGGCGGCCTCGTAGCGCAGGTGGCCGACGCACCAGCGGCCTTCGCGGGCCAGCGCCTCGACGGCCTCCAGCACAGGGCGCACCTCGTGCGGTGCATGGGCGACCAGCACACGCACGGGCGCACCGAAGGCAGTGCGCAGCCGGGTCGCCCCGTCGGTGCGCGGGTCGGCGAAATCGATCAGCGTGGACAGCAAGCGCGCGCCCGGGCCTTTTGTCAGGTGGCCGCGCGGACCGGCGCGGCTGCTGCTGCTGCGCCCGCCGAGCCTGCGAGTGCCCGCTTGCGCACCGCGTAGATGTTGTTGCGCAGGGCATAGAGCTCGTCGGCGTACGACAGCGGCACGGCCACCTTGTTGACCACGCGGTCGAGGTCGTCGAGTTCTTCCAGCAGCTTGTCGCGCTCGGCCTGGCTCTGGCGCCCGTCCACCTTGGCCTCGATGTCGCGCAGCCGCGCGTACCAGCGGAACACGCGGCGGCGCACGCGGAACTGGTACAGCGGCGGGATCACGCGGCTCAGCGGCAGCATCAGCACCAGCACACCGCCCAGCACCAGCCACATGCGCTCGACCAGGTTGCTGGCCCAGAACGGCAGGTAGCGCTGCCAGAAGGGCGGCGTACCGTTGATCGCGCGGTCGCCCTCGGGGCTCACGGGCAGTTCGCTGGTGCGGGTGTTGGGGAAGTCGCGCGCGCGGTTGAACCAGCCGGCGTCGCTGTGCACGGTCTGCGCGGCCTGCGCGAACAGCTGGCGCAGGGCCGGGTGGGTCTCGTCGCGCGACAGCAGCGAGGTGGTGGCGGCGAGCAGCGACACGTCGTGCAGCGGCAGGTCCTTCGACAGGTCGACCACGCCGCGCGGCAGCGACACGGCCGAGAGGAACGGAAAGCGCCGCGTGTAGGCCTCGGCCTGGCCGAAGTCCATGAGCTGGATGTCGCCGGCGCGCAGCAGCCGCTGCACCTGCGGCGACTGCGGCGCCGAGAACAGCACGATGGCATCGAGCAGCCCGGCCTGCAGCGCCTCGGCCGCGGCGGCCTGCTCGAGGTTCGACAGCAGCAGGTCGTCGGGCCCGAGCCGGTTGGCCTTGAGCAGCCGCTCCATGATCTCGGGCAGCCCGCTGCCCGGCAGGTCGACGTTCACGCGCAGGCCGCGCAGCTGCGTGAGCGAGGTCAGCGTGCCGGTCTTGCGATCGATCTTCTGCGCGGTGTCGGTGCGGTAGAACAGCCAGATCGGCTCGAAGAACAGCGCGCCCAGCGAGCGCAGGCCGGCCTCTTCGTCGGCCACCGGGTCGGCGCTGCCGCCGCGCACGAAGGCCACGTCGGCGCCGCCGGTGCGCAGCAGCTGCAGGTTCTCGGTCGAGCCCGAGGTGGCCTTGAGCTCGACGGTGATGCCGCTGTGCTTCAGGGCGTCCGCGTAGCGCTTGCCGAACTGCGCATAGGCGCTGCCCGTGGGGCCGGTGGCCAGCGTCACGTGCTTGGGCGGCTGCGGCTGCAGCCACCAGTAGGCCGCAATCAGCAGGCCGATGACGATGAACACGATCGGGCCGGCCGAGGCGATCAGGTCGCGGATCGACAGCAGGATCAGCTTCAGGGTGCGGGGAAACGCCATGGGGTGCCTCGTCGTGCGGTGCGCGCGTCAGCCGCGCGGTGCGGCCAGGTCGGCGGCGCAGGGAATGTGCAGCTCGCCCACGGTCACCGCGCGCGCGGCGCGCACCGCGCGCACGGTGGCGATGGCGGTGGCTTCGGCGGCCATGGTGCTCAGCACGGTCATGCCGGGCGCATCGCCTTCGAGCGGCACGCGGCCGGTGGCCAGTGCGAACAGCGTGTCGCCGTCGCTCATGGTGTGCACCGGGTTGATGGCGCGCGCCAGGCCGTCGTGCGCCACCATGGCGAGCCGGTTGGCCTGCACCTTGGTCAGCACCGCGTCGGTGGCGATCACGCCGATGGTGGTGTTGGTGCCCGCCAGCAGCGGCTTGGGCAGCTCGCCGCGCAGCAGCGCGCGGCGCGTGTCGAGCAGGGCGCTGCCGTCCTCGGTGCGCGCGCCGGCCACGGGCAGGGCGGTGTCGGGGTCGATCACGTCGCCCAGCGAATTGACCGCGATCAGCGCGCCGACCGTGACGCCGCCCACGGTGACCGAGGCGGTGCCGATGCCGCCCTTCATCGCGCGGTGCACGCCGAACAGCTTGCCCACCAGCGCGCCGGTGCCCGCACCCACGTTGCCTTCGGCGGGCGCGTCGGCCGAGGCCGCTTCGCAGGCGGCGTAGCCCGCGGCCGCGTCGGGGCGGATGCGCGCGTCGCCCATCGGCAGGTCGAACAGCACGGCGGCCGGCACGATGGGCAGGGTGCCGAAGCGCACGTCCATGCCGACGCCGCGCTCTTCGAGCCAGCGCATCGCGCCCTCGGCGGCGGCCAGGCCCCAGGCGCTGCCGCCCGCGAGCATGACGGCGTGCACTTCCTGCACGAGGTTGCCGGGCGAGAGCAGGTCGGTCTCGCGCGTGCCGGGCGCGGCGCCGCGCACATCGACACCGGCCACGGCGCCTTCGCGCGCAATGATCACGGTGCAGCCGGTGGGGCGGCGGGTGTCGGAGAAATGGCCGACTTCGATGCCGGCGACGTCGGTGATGGCACCGGCGCGAGAAGAGGGGGAAGAAGACGCAGCGGACATGGCGGCCGATTATGGGACCGCGACCTTTACGATCCCCACAATGACAGTTGCAAGAAGTTTCTCCCCCGAGGGCGGCCGCCGCCACGTGGTGGTGATCGGCGCGGGCGCGGTGGGCTGCGCCACCGCCATCGAGGCCCTGCGCGCGGGCCTGCGCGTGACGGTGGTGGAGCCCGGCGAGCCGGGTGGCCCGCAGGCCACGAGCTACGGCAATGCCGGCTGGCTGTCATCGCACTCCGTGGTGCCGCCCGCGCTGCCGGGGGCCTGGCGCAAGGTGCCGGGCTGGCTGGCCGACCCGCTCGGGCCGCTGGCGTTGCGCTGGCGCCACCTGCCGCGCGCGCTGCCGTGGTTGTTGCGCTACCTGGCCTCGGGCTGGACCGAGGCGCGCGTGCAGCGCACCGCCGACGCATTGCGCACGCTGCTGGCCGATGCGCCCGCGCTGCATGCGCAACTGGCCGCCGAGGCCGGCGTGCCGCAGCTCATCGAACGGCGCGGGCTGCTGCATGCCTACCGTTCGCGCGCCGAGTTCGACGGCGACGCGCTGGGCTGGCGCGTGCGCCGGCGCGCCGGTGTCCAGTGGGAAGAATGGCCGGCGGACGAACTGCGCCGCCGCGAGCCCGATCTGGCCGCGCGCTACACGCTCGGCATCTTCGTGCCCGAAGCCGGCCACTGCCGCAATCCGGGCGCCTACGTGGCGGCCCTCGCCCAACATGCGCTCGACGCGGGCGCCGAACGCGTCGCCGCGCGGGCCACCGGCTTTCGCATCGAGGGCGGCCGGCTGCGCGCCGTGCGCACGGAGGCCGGCGAGATCGCCTGCGATGGTGCTGCCATCTGCGCCGGCGCGCGCTCGGACCCGCTGGCCGCGGCGGCAGGCTCGGCGGTGCCGCTGGAGTCCGAGCGCGGCTACCACGTGGTGCTCGAAGCCGCCACGGCCGGCCCGCGCACGCCGACCATGGTGGCCGACGGCAAACTCATCGCGCACTGGATGGACGGCGGCCTGCGCGCGGCCGGCCAGGTGGAGATCGCGGGCCTCGAAGCCGCGCCCGACTGGCGCCGCGCCGAGATCCTGCACGCGCATCTGCAATCGATGTTCCCGTCGCTGGCACCGCCCGCGCCCGGTGCGCCTTCGGTGGCGCACTGGCTCGGACACCGGCCGAGCCTGCCCGACGGACTGCCGTGCATCGGCCCGTCGGCGGCCAGCGGCGACATCGTGCTGGCCTTCGGGCATGGCCACGTCGGCCTGTGCGGCTCGGCGCGAACCGGGCGGCTGGCAGCGCAACTGCTGGCGGGCGTTGCGCCGGAGATACCGCTGGCGCCCTTCGATCCGGGGCGCTTCAGGTCCTGAGGTTCAGTTCGCCGGCGTGATCGACAGCACGGTGAGTGCGCCGTCGACCTTGTCGACGGTGAACTTCACCTTGTCGCCGGCCTTCACCTTGGCGAGCAGCGCCGGGTCGCTCACGCGGAACACCATGGTCATGCCGGTCATCTCGAGGTTCGGGATGTCGCCGTGGCGCAGGGTGATCTTCTTGGCGTCGGTGTCGACCTTGCGGACTTCGCCGTCGACCTGGGGCAGTGCGGCCTGCGCGAACGCTGCGGCGGCGAGCACGAGGGTGGAGAGGGCAGTGAGGACTTTTTTCATGGTCGGAGTTCCTTCCTTGTTTGGATGGGATGAAGGGTAAGAGGGGGGTCAGCGGTAGCTCTGGAAGACGCGCGTGCTGCCGTCGGCCAGCACCAGCAGCACGTCGTAGGCGTCGCGCTGGTTGCCGTAGGCCGGGCCGTCCATGCCGGGCGAGCCGATGGGCATGCCGGGCACGGCCAGGCCGATGGCCTTGGGCTTTTCCTTCAGCAGGCGCTGCATCTCGCGCGCCGGCACGTGGCCTTCGATGGCATAGCCGCCGACGCGGCCGGTGTGGCACGAACCCAGCTTGACCGGAATACCGAGCCGCTCGCGCGCGGGGCCGTTGCCCTCGTCGTGCACGCGCGTGGCAAAGCCGTTCTTGTTGAGGTGCTTGACCCAGTCCTGGCAGCAGCCGCAGTTCGGGTCTTTCCAGATCTCGACCATCGGTGCGGCGGCCTGCGCGGCGAGCGGCAGGGACGCGGTGGCGGCGGCGAGTTTCAGGAGGGTTCGTCGTTGCATGGTGGGGTTCCTTTCAGTGGGTCATCGTGCGGGCGCGGCAGCGGCCCGCACGCGCACGCGGCCGGCCATGCCGAGTTCGTAGTGGTCCTTCACGAGGCAGGCGAAGTCGAAGTCGCCGGCGCGGTTGAAGGTCCAGATCAGTTCGCCGGTCTTGCCCGGCTGCACATGCGCCATCCAGGGCTCGTCGTGCTCCATGCCGGGGTGCTTCTTCATCATGGCGGCATGGTCCTCGATGACGGCGGTGGTGCCAAGCACGAGCTCGTGCAGGTCCTTGCCGCGGTTCTTCAGCCGTAGGCGGATGGTGTCGCCTTCGCGCACCTCCAGGACCGAGGGCGTGAACGTCATGTCGTCGGCCATCGCGATGTCGATGGTGCGCTTCACGGCGCTGGCCTTGCCGGCGATGCCCCAGGCTTTCTGCTCGGGCGCGAGCGAGGCGGCGGCGGCCTTGCCGGCTTCGGGTGCGTGGTTTTCGTGGGCCGTGGCGAAGGTGGTGGCGGCCGCCAGTGCGAGGCCGGCGACGAGGGGGGAGAAACGGGTGTTCATGAATGGAATCTCAAAAGATTGGATGGATGCGATCAGTGGTTGTGGGCCCCATGGCCCGAGGGCTTGCGCACGGTGGCGCTGCCGCTGTCGGGGCTGGCGGGCGCGGCGCCGGTCTTGCGCGGCGCCACCGGCGCGCCGCTGGCCGACACCTCGCGCGCGACCGTGCCGGCCGGGTGCTTGAACCAGCCTGGGTCGCGGTAGTCGCCCGGCTTCTGGTCGCGCCGCACCTTGAGCAGCGTGAACATGCCGCCCATCTCGGCCGAACCGAAGGGGCCGGTGCCGGTCATCATGGGCACGGTGTTCTCGGGAATGGGCATTTCCATCTCGCCCATGTCGGCCATGCCCTTGTCGCCCATCACCATGTAGTCGGGCACGAGCTTCTTGATTTTTTCGGCCACGCCCTTGTGGTCCACGCCGATCATGGTCGGCACGTCGTGGCCCATCGGGCCCATCGTGTGGTGCGCCTTGTGGCAGTGCAGCGCCCAGTCGCCTTCCTCGTCGGCAATGAACTCCATCTGCCGCATCTGGCCCACCGCCACGTCCACCGACACCTCGGGCCAGCGCGCGGTGCGCGGCACAGGGCCGCCGTCGGTGCCCGTGACCTCGAACTCGTGGCCGTGGATGTGGATCGGGTGGTTGGTCATCGTGAGGTTGCCCGCGCGGATGCGCACGCGGTCGCCACGGCGCACGTTGAGCGTGTCGATGGCCGGGAACACGCGGCTGTTGAAGCTCCAGATGTTGAAGTCGGTCATGGTGTTGACCTTGGGCGTGGCGCTGCCGGGCTCCACGTCGAAGCTGCCGAGCAGGAAGCAGAAGTCGCGGTCGACCTTCTCGATCAGCGGATGCTCCGCCTTCGGGTGCGTGACCCAGAAGCCCATCATCCCCATCGCCATCTGCACCATCTCGTCGGCATGCGGGTGGTACATGAAGGTGCCGGGGCGGCGCGCCGTGAACTCGTAGACGAAGGTCTTGCCCGGCGGAATGTGCGGCTGCGTGATGCCGCCCACGCCGTCCATGCCGTTGGGCAGGCGCTGGCCGTGCCAGTGCACGGTGGTGTGCTCGGGCAGCTTGTTGGTCACGAAGATGCGCACGCGGTCGCCCTCGACCACCTCGATGGTCGGGCCCGGCGACTGGCCGTTGTAGCCCCACATGTTGACCTTGAAGCCCGGCGCCATCTCGCGCACGACGGGTTCGGCGACGAGGTGGAACTCCTTGACGCCGGCGTTCATGCGCCAGGGCAGCGTCCAGCCGTTGAGCGTGACGACGGGGTTGTAGGGGCGGCCGTTGGGCGGCACGAGCGGCGGTGCGGTGGCGGTCGATGCCTGTGTCACCGGCTCGGGCAGCGCAGCCATGCTCACGCGGCTCACGGTGGAGGCGGCGACGGCCGTGGCGGCGCCCGCAAAGAAGTTGCGACGGTTCATGTCAGTGGCCTCCCGCCGCAGGTTCGTTGGTGGCCGTGGTCTGCAGGGCCGTCATGCCGCCGGGCGAGCTGCCCGTGAGCACCAGTTGAAGATCGGTGTCGGCCAGCCAGAAGTCGCGCTGGGCCTCCATGCCGGCGTTCACGGCGAGCATGCTGGCGCGCGTTTCGCCGAGCAGCTCCCACACGCTGGCGAGCATGCCGTTGTAGCGCAGCACCATCTCCTCGTTGACCTGCTTGCGCAGCGGCAGCACCTCGTCGCGGTAGCGGCGCGCCAGGGCGTAGGCGGTGTTCCAGCCCTGCCAGGCTTCGCGCGCCTCGCTGGCGGCGAGCACGCCCACGTCGCGCACGCGCGCGGCCGACTGCAGGTACTGCGCCTCGGCGCGGCCGCTGCGGGCCTGGCCCCAGTCGAAGATCGGAATCGGCAGCTCGAGCTCGAAGCCGCGCGTGGTCGATTTCGAGCGATCGGCGTCGTTCTCGAAGGTGGTGTTGCGCACCACGCCCAGCTCCATCGCATTGATCATGCGGGTGGCGTGCGTGAGGCCGAGCGAGCCGGCCACGGCCGTGTTCTGCGCCTGCGCCGAGCGCACGTCGAGCCGGTCGCGCAGCGCCAGGGCCTGCACGTCGCCCAACTCGGGCGCGGCTTTCGGCAGCGGCGGCAGGCGGTCGGGCAGGGTGTAGCCGGTGCGCGCGCCGCTCAGGCCCAGCAGGCGCGTGAGCTGTTCGCGGCTGGCGACGGCCGCCTGTTCGGCGCGTGCGAGCTGCGCGGACGCGTCGGCCAGCAGCAGCTGTTCGCGCGTGCGCTGCAGCGCGCTCCAGTTGCCGACCTGGGCCATGCGGTGCGCCAGTTCGGCGCCGGCCTCGGTGGCGTCCTTCGCATCGCGCAGGTAGCTCACGCTCTGCTGCGCGGCCACCGCGCGGACCCAGGCGCGGCGGGTGTCGGCGGCCAGCAGCAGCACGCTTTGCGCCGCCTGCAGCTTGGCCGCTTCGTGCCGCTGGCCGGCCCAGCGCGCCTGCCACGGCAGCGTGAGCAGGCCCACCACGTTGAAAGTCAGCATGCGCTCGAACTCGCGCTCGCTGCCCTGCGCCAGCCGACTGAAGGACAGCACCGGGTTCGGCAGGCTCGCGGCCTGCACGCGGTCGGCGTCGCTCAGTTGTAGCGTGGCAAAGGCGTCTTGCACGCGCGGGCTGTTGACGAGCGCGATGCGCACCGCGGCTTCGGCGTCCAGCGGCTTGGCCAGCAGCGCGTCGACGCTTTGCTGCGAGGCGTCGTCCGGCTTGCGCTGGGCCGCGGCGCCCGCCATGAGCGGGTTGCCGTCGACCAGCGCCTGCACGTCGCCGGCGCCGCCGTCGGGCGACAGGCTGGCGCAGCCGGCGAGCACCAACGCAGCGGTCAGCGCGGTGGCGGTTCTGAGGAATGAAAAGTGACTTTTTCGCCCGGGGGGCGGGCTATCTGTTGGATAGCGGGGGATGCCGGCATACGGCCGGCGAGCAAGGGAATTCACGAGCGATCTCCATGGGCAATACGGCGAACGCTGCGAGCCGGCAAAGGCTCACTGCGGACGGACTACGGGCAGGAAGATCAGGAAATGGGCGGCTTGAAGCCCAGGACGGGCTCGGCGCTGGCAAAGCGGGCCGCGTGCGCGGCCGGCGGCGCCTGGGGCGCCGCATGCGGGGTGTCGACCAGCGGCATGCCGCCGAGCGCCACCGTGTGGCAGACCTGGCAGGCGACACAGGTGCCGCAGTTCGCGTGGTCGGTGCCGTGGGACTGCTGCGAATCGCTGCTGTTGTCGTGCATGGCCGCCATGTCGTGGCCGGTGTCGGCCTCCATGGTGGCGTCATGGCAGTGCGATTCGGCGATGCCGGTGGCCGCGGCCACCACCGCCTCGGCGGCGGGCAGCGAATGCCGCACCATCTCGACCGCCATGGCGTCGCCGAGCCAGCCGCGGATGGGCAGCAGGGCGATCATGAGGGCGAGCAGCAGGGTGCGCATGGTTGGGCGCGATGATAAACCGGGGCGGGGCGTCAGCGCCTCAAGACACCAGTTGGCCGCGGGCCTTGTCGACCCACACCTGCAGGTTGTCGAGCAGGTCCTTCTGGCTGAACGAGCAGCTTTCCTCGCTGAAGAGCGCGCTCGATTCGAGTCGGTCCAGCAGGTTCAGCAGCACCTCGCCGTAGCGCGGCGGCAGGGCGCCGAGCAGCTCGGTGCTGGCGCGCGCGGCCGTGGAGAGCGTGGCGACCGAGCCGCCGCCGCCTTGCAGCGCGGCGATGCCCGAGGCGATGGTGTCGAGTTGCGTCACGGTGCTCATGAGGTGGCCTTCGCTGGTGGTGGCAGTGCCAGCCCGCGTTCGCGCATCAGGTCGCGCAACACGTCGGGGTAGTCGGTGATCAGGCCATCGGCGCCCGCGTCCATGAGCCGCACCATGTCGGCGCGCTGGTTCACGGTCCAGGGCACGACCTTCATGCCGAGCTTCTGCGCTTCGCGGATCGCGGGGGCGCCCAGGTCGGCGTGCGCCGGCGACCAGATCACCGGCCCGGCCGATGCACCGGCCGCGGCCTTCACCAGCTGCGGCACCGAGGCGAAGTTGGCGGGGTCGAGGCCGGCGGTCCAGCGGCTGTCCTTGAGCGTGCGGGGCGTGGTGAGGTAGGCGCGCGACAGCTGCGGCGCGAGCTGGCCGACCAGCGCGAGCGTGCGCCAGTCGAAACTCTGGATGGTCACGCGCTCGCCCACCTTCGCCTTGTCGATCTCGGCCAGCAGCGCGCGCACCATGGGCTCGGGCGCGGCGGTCTCGTCGGGCTTGGTCGGGTCGATCTTGGTCTCGATGTTGAAGTGCACCCGCGCGGCATCGGCACCGCGCGCCTGCACCTGCGCGAACAGCGCGGCCAGCGTGGGAATGCGCTCGCCGTCGCGCGGCTGCTGCAGCGCGAACTGCTTGCCGTAGTTGCTCTCGGGGTTGAGACGGCCCACGTCGTAGGTCTGCAGCTGCGCCAGCGTGAGCGAGCGCACGGAAGGGGCGGGCTTGGCCGTGAGCCAGGCGCCGCGGGCGTCGCGCGTGTGGTCGGCGTTGAGCGCCGTGTCGTGCGACACCACCACCACGCCGTCGGCCGTGAGCCCGATGTCGAGTTCGAGCGTGGTCACGCCCAGATTCATTGCGTTGGAGAACGCGGCCAGCGTGTTCTCGGGCGCCAGGCCGCGTCCGCCGCGGTGGGCTTGCAGGTCGAAATGCTGCTTCGCCTTCGGGGCGATGGCGGCGCAGCCGGCGCCGACGAGCGCAGCGGCGATCAGGACAAGAAGGACGGCACGTTGTTTCATTTGAGTTGCACTTTGATGCCGTTGTCTTGCACCGTGATGTCGCCGACCTCGTAGGTCTTGCGCCCGACGGTGAGTTCGTCGGCCGTGAAGCTGCGCAGGATCTGGCCCTGCAGCAGTTCCTGCGCGACCACCGCGCCGACCTTCTGCAGGCGCTCGGCGTCGCGGCCTTCCACGCCCTGCAGCTCGAGGCGCTCGGCCTTGGGCTGATCGAGCCGCAGCGCGCGCGCCGCCGCGTCGTAGCGCAGCGCGCTGCTCACCGACACCACGCCCTGCACCGGCGAAGCCGCCAGCAGCGGGCTGGCGATGGTCAGCGTGGCCGTGATGGCCGCGCGGTTGGCGCGCCCGTCCAGGCCCAGCTGCGGGTCGCGCAGCCCGACCATGAAGATCTCGGCATAGCGCTCGGCCACCGGAAAGCGCTTGGCGATCTGCGACTGCAGCTCCTCGCGCGTGGCGGTGTACTCGTTGGTGAAGAAGTTGAAGCCGGCCAGCGCCGCGAACGGCGCGGGCAGGGCGGCGGCACCCAGCAGCGCGCGCAGCACCCGACGGCGGAAATGAGAGGGCGGGATTCGGTCGGTCATGGAGCTTGCGAGCTTGCCACAGGCGACGAGGTTCCCGCCAGCGGCGCAAGGGCGCGCCGGCGTGTCGGAGGTTCAGCCGTTCACGCGCAGTTCGTAACGCGCAAACGTCCCGCCGCGCAGGTCGATGCAGCTGTGCAGCGCGAAGCCGAAGCCCTCGTACAGCGTGCGCAGCGCGGTGCGGTCGGCCACGCAGTCCAGCCGCAGCCAGGGGCGCCCGAGCGCGCGGGCGTGGTCGCGTGCATGGCCCAGCAGCGCGCGCGACACGCCCCGGCCCGCCCAGGCGCGGCGCACGGCCAGCTTGTGCACGAACAGCGCGCTGCCGGGCGCGATCTCGGGCCAGAACGACGGGTCTTCCAGATCGAGGCGCATCACGCCGGCCCAGTCGCCGTTCTCCTTGGCCACCACGTAGCGGCCGGCGTCGGTGTCGCGCTGGATGCGTTCGAGGCCGGTGTCGGCGGCGCTCCAGAGCGGGCGTCCGCCCTCGGCGAGCCATTGCGCGGCTTCGGTCAACACGGCCGCGACGGCGGGCGCTTCGGTGGAAAGGGCGGGTTCGATGTGCATCGGCGCGCAGCTTACCGGCACCGGTGTCAGGCGTGCCGGATCACGTGGAACCCTTCCTCCGCCGTGGGCGGCACGAAGTGGCGGGTGATCAGGTCGAACTGCGCGTCGGAGGTTTCGAACGGGTGCTCGCCCGCCGCGTTGCGCGCCCGCAGCCGCGCCTTGCAGACCTCGTCCGGCACGTCGAGAAAGTGCAACTGGTGCGCCGCGCCGGCCTGCTCGAAGAGGCCGCGCGCCCAGGCGCGGTGGCTCACGGTGTTGGCCGGAAAGTCGAGCACCACCGACACGCCGGCGCGCAGCAGCGCGCAGACGTGATCGCCCATCGCCTGCTTCAGCCGGCCCGCGGCGCGCACGTAGTCGGGCAGTGCGTGGATTTCGCCGGGGTAGAGCGCGGCGAGCCAGGTGTCCTCGCTGATGCACACGGTGGCGGGCGCCTGCGCCAGGCGCCGGGTCAGCGTGGACTTTCCGGCGCCGATCTTGCCGCAGACCATGTGCAGCACGGGCGGGGGAGATGTGGGGGGTGTCGGTGTCATTCGGTCTCCTGCGGGTGGGGGAACAAACCTCGGGAGACGGACAAGAAAAACCCGCCTCCTGGGGCGGGTTGCATGGCGTGGTTTCGAACCGTGCGCTAGCTCACCCGCTCTCGCGAGAGCGGGCGAATGATCGATGCGGTGCGAAGGCGGGCCATGGAGGGCGAGGTTAACCCGGCCCGGGGCGCGCGGGAACGCGGCGGCGATCACGCGTTGCCGATGGCGCGCCTTTGACCAGGCAACGGGGGCGAACCAGGAACCACGGTTCGAAATGCGCAAGAAATACCTGTGGGGCGATTTGGGCTCATTTGTGAATCGGATTCGATATTTTTGTTATCTATGTAATTATTTGTGTTTATTCCATTTTTTATATTCTTCTTCGATGTAATCAGTTCGAACTAATTTGAATTTCTTATTGCGGTCTGGCAAAAAATACGTGCTAAAGAAGCGAACCGGTTTTTTTCGAAGCCGACAGGCCAGGGAAATCGCAGGGCCGCGAGGCTCCGGGCCCCCACTTCTGGAGCAGCTCATGGACGAATTCCTGATCGCCGTCGACGCCGAAGACCGGCCGCTGCACGCGGTCGAGAAGATGAACGCCCACCGCGAGGGCATCCTGCACCGGGCGTTCTCGATCTTCCTGTTCGACACGCAGGGCCGGGTGCTGCTGCAGCAGCGCGCGCTGGGCAAGTACCACTCGCCCGGCCTGTGGAGCAACAGCTGCTGCGGGCACCCCCGCCCCGGCGAGGACACCGGCGCGGCCGCCCTGCGGCGGCTGCACGAAGAGCTGGGCCTGCGGTGCGCGCTGCAGCCGGTGACGGCCTTTCTCTACCGGGAGGCGGTGTCCGAGGAGCTGGTCGAGCACGAGTACGACCACGTGTTCGTCGGCATCGCGCACGGGCTGCCGCAACCCGACCCCGGCGAAGTGCGCGAGTGGCGATGGCTGGCCTTACCCGAGCTGCACCGCGAGCTGGCGCGGGCCCCGGCGCACTTCACGATCTGGCTGCACCGCATCGCCGAGCGCTTCGGGCCGGAAGGCCTGGGGGCCTGGCGGGAGCGCGCATTGACGGCGCATTGACGCACGGCCCCGGCCAGGCCCGCAAGGCCCACCGATTCCCGTGGCTTTCGGTCGAATTGCACCTAGCACCAAAGTTCTATATCAAAAAATTCTCTTTAACAGGAACTGTGATTGCACTAAATTCTCAATTCACTCCCGGCGATGCCTTACAAGCTTGGGAGTCGGTTAATTCAAGGATTTGATGAGAAGGAATCACCTCTGTTGAATTGGATTGGATCCGTGGTTTGCGTCCGTGGTCATGGGAATTCACGCAATTAGAATTCCCCGTTGCGTGGCCTTCTCGCCATTCGATGCGATTGAATTGCTTTGAAAGAAGGCAGACATGAAGCAGAAGAGCGAACAGGCCGCGGTGTACCCCTGTACGTCCACAACAGCCCCCGGCTGAAAGGTGGCTGCGGTGTTGCGCATCACCTTCCGGCAACTGGAGGCCTTTCACTGGGCCGCGACATTGGGCTCCGTCAACGCGGCGGCCCGCCACCTCTTTGTCAGCCAACCGGCCATCACGGCCCGCGTGAGGGAGCTCGAAGGCATCCTCGGGCACGCGCTGTTCGCGCGCAGCCAGCAGGGCGTGCAGCTGACCGCGGCCGGCGACGAACTCTTCCAGCAGGTGCAGCAGCTGCTGAAGGCAGGCGAAGAGGTCGAGCGGCGCGGCGGGCGGCTGGTGCCGCCGCTGGCCGCGGGGCTGCGGCTGGGCATCGACGAATCGCAGCACCTGTAACGGCGGCCGCTGCTGCCGCAGCCACGCGCGCGGTCAGTCGTGCAGCGACGACAGGAACTGCTTGAGCTCCGGCGTCTGCGGCGCGCCGAACAGCTCCGCCGGCGGGCCCATCTCGTGCACGCGGCCCTGGTGCATGAAGATCACGCGGTCGCTGACCTTGCGCGCAAAGCTCATCTCGTGCGTGACCATCAACAGCGTCATGCCTTCGTCGGCCAGCGACTCCACGACGCGCAGCACCTCGCCCACCAGCTCGGGGTCGAGCGCCGAGGTGATCTCGTCGCACAGCAGCACGGCCGGTTCCATCGCGAGCGCGCGGGCAATGGCCACGCGCTGCTGCTGGCCGCCCGACAGCTGCTCGGGCATCGCATCGAACTTCTCGGCCAGGCCCACGCGTTCGAGCAGCTTGCGCGCCTGCGAAGCGGCTTCCATTGACGATCGCTTCTTCACCAGCGTGGGCGCGAGCATCACGTTCTTGCCCACCGTGAGGTGCGGGAACAGGTTGAAGCCCTGGAAGATCATGCCCACGCGCTGGCGCAGCGTGCGCATGGCCATCGCGCTCTCGTGCAGCAGCGGCTTGCCGTCGACCGTGAGCGCACCTTCCTGGAACACCTCGAGCCCGTTGATGCAGCGCAGGAGCGTGCTCTTGCCCGAGCCGCTCTTGCCGATGATGGCGATCACCTCGCCGCGCTTCACATCGAGGTCGATTCCCTTGAGCACCTCGTTCGTGCCGTAGGACTTGCGCAGCGCCGTGATGCGCACGATGGGCGCGGCGAACGATGCGGCTTCGGGTTGTGTTTGGGGTTCAAGCACGGCGGCCATGGGTCTTCCTCTCGAGGGTCTTGGCGTACAGGCTCACGGGGAAGCACAGCACGAAGTAAAGCAGGGCGACGCAGCTGAACACCACGAAGGGCTGGAAGGTGGCGTTCGAGATCATGCTGCCGGCCTTGGTGAGTTCGACAAAGCCGATCACCGACGCCAGCGCCGTGCCCTTGATCACCTGCACCAGGAAACCGACGGTCGGTGCGATGGCGATCTTCACGGCCTGCGGCAGGATCACGTGGCGCATCTGCTCGCCGAAGCTCAGCGCCAGGCTGCCCGAGGCCTCCCACTGGCCCTTCGAGATCGAGGCCACGCAGCCGCGCCAGATCTCGGTGAGAAAGGCGCTGGTGTACAGCGTGAGCGCCACGCTCGCGGCGGTCCACGCCGACACGTCGATGCCGAACAGCGCGATGCCGAAGTAGGCGAGAAACAGCTGCATCAGCAGCGGCGTGCCCTGGAACAGCTGCACGTACAGGCCCACGGCCCGCTGCGCCGCCTTGCCGCCGCGCAGCCGCGCGAACAGCAGCAGCCCGCCCACGAGCCCGCCGCCGACGAAGGCGATGAGCGAGAGCACGACGGTCCAGCGCAGCGCCATCAGCAGGTTGCGCAGGATGTCCCACAGAGAAAAATCGACCATGGTGCAAGGGCCTCGCGTTCAGCGGCCGAAGAAGAAGCGCGGCCCCACCCACTGGAGCAGGCGGCGCAGCGCCACGGCCAGCGCCAGGTAGATGAGGGTGGCGACGATGAAGGATTCGAAGGCGCGGAAGTTGCGGCTCTGGATCAGGTTGGCCGCATAGCTCAGCTCCTCGGTCGAGATCTGCCCGCACACCGCCGAGCCCAGCATCACGATGACGATCTGGCTCACCATCGCGGGCCACACCTTCTTGAGCGCCGGCGGCAGCACCACGCGCAGGAACACCTGCGCCTTGCTGAGCGCCAGGCTCACGGCGGCTTCGATCTGCCCCTTGGGCGTGGCCTCGATGCCGGCGCGGATGATCTCGGTGGAGTACGCGCCCAGGTTCATCACCATCGCGATCACCGAGGCCACCTCCGGCGAGAGCTTCACGCCCGCGGCCGGCAGCCCGAAGAAGATGAAGAACAGCTGCACGATGAAGGGCGTGTTGCGGATCAGCTCCACGTACGCGCCCACGAGCGCGCGCAGCCACGCCGGCCCGCCCGAGCGGGCCCACGCGCACAGCGTGCCCACGGCCAGCCCGAGCACGGTGCCCACGGCCGTGAGGCCCAGCGTCCACGCCACGCCGCGCAGCAGCAGCGGCCACTCGGCGAGCACCGCGCCGAAGTCGAATTCAATGCCCATGGCCGCGCCCTTCGATCAGACCGGCAGGTCGCCGGCGGCCTTGCCGAGCCACTTCTTGGACATCGCGTCGAGCGTGCCGTCCTTCTTGGCGGCGGCAATGATCTCGTTGACCCGGGTCTTCAATGCGGTCTCGCCCTTGGCGATGCCGATGAAGCAGGGGCTGTCTTTCAGCAGCAGCTTGTACTCGGCACTCACCTTCGGGTTCTTCGCGAGCATGTCGCCGGCCACGGCCGCGCTGGTGGCGAGGGTCTGCGTCTGGCCGGCCACGAAGGCGGCGATCGTCGCGTTGTTGTCCTCGAAACGGCGGTAGTCGACGTTCGGCGGCGCCACCTTGTTCAGTTCCTGGTCTTCCATGGCGCCGCGCGTCACGGCGACGGTCTTGCCGGCCATGTCGGCGAAGCTCGTGAGCTTCATGCTCTTGGCCGCATACACGGCCTGGAAGAAGGGCGCGTAGGCCGCGCTGAAGTCGATCACCTTCTCGCGCTCGACGTTCTTGCCGAGCGTGGAGATCACGAGGTCGGCCTTGCGCGTCTGCAGGTAGGGAATGCGGTTGGCGCTGGTCACCGGCACCAGCTCGACCTTCACGCCGAGCTTGGCGGCGACGAGCTGCGCCATCTCGACGTCCAGGCCCTGCGGCTGCATGTTGCGGTCGACCGAGCCGTACGGCGGGTAGTCGGTGGGCACGGCGATCTTGATCGTCTTGGCCTTGAGCACGTTGTCGAGCGCGTTCTGCGCCTGGGCGGCGCCGGTGGCGGCCAGCAGGGCGACGCTGGCCAGCGCGAGGGCAAGACGGCGGGTGGCGAAAGAGGTCATAGCAGGGCTCCTAGGTAGGTCGATGAATCGGTGGTGGCGTCGTCGGCGGGCGCGGCCTTGCGGCGGCGCTTCGGCGCGGGGGTGTTGTTCAGCGGTGCGAGCGCATCGCGCAGTTGCGCGAGCGGGTCGGCGGGCGCCTGCACGCGCAGCGCCGACTGCACCGTGCCGATGTGTTCGGCCATCAGCGCCTCGGCGGCGGCGTGGTCGCCGCGCTCCAGCGCCGCGACGATCTGCACGTGGTCTTCGCAGGACTGCACCGCGTCGTGCGTGCTCTGGTAGAGCATGGCGATCAGCGTGGTGCGCGCGGTGAAGTCGCGCAGCGTGTCGGCCAGCAGCGTGTTGCCCAGGCACTCGGCCAGGCACACATGGAAGTCGCCCAGCAGGAAGCTGCGGTGGCCGACGTCGCTCTCTTTCAGTGCGGCCTTTTCACGCTGCAGGTGCGCCTTCAATTGGCGCAGGGCGGCCTTGTCGATCCGGCCCGTGCTGCGGATGAGCCCGAGCTCGATCACGCGCCGCGCCTCGAAGGCCTCGCGCGCCTCGTCCTGCGAAGGCTCGATGACGAACCAGCCGCGCCGCGCGCTCACCGTGACGATGCCGCGCGCGGCCAGCCGCGTGAGCGCCTCGCGCACGATGGTGCGGCTGCAGTCGAACAGCATCGCCAGCGGCTGCTCGCCCAGGCGCGCGCCGGGCGCGAGCTTCTGCGCCATCACCGCTTCGACGATGCGTGCACTGATTTCGGATGCGGAGATGGCCATATGCCTGCATATCAGCAGCTTCCGTGCCAACTGGTATGCAAGCCGTGTGCACCGAAATGGGCCGGCCGCGGTGCGCCGGCGGTGCGCGCTACCGCTGGCCGAGCGCGCTGCGGGGCAGGGCCAGCAGCATGAGCAGCGCCGACAGCACCAGCGCGCCGCTCAGCACATACAGGCTGGCCGTGAAGCCGCCCGTGAGCGTCTTGAGCGCGCCTACCATCATCGGCGCCACCAGCCCCGCGCTGCCGCCGATGGTGCTGATGAGCGCAATGCCCGCCGCCGCCGCGCTCTTGGACATGAAGCTGCCGGGAATCGCCCACAGCACGGTGAAGGCGCTAGAGATGCCCATCGACGCCAGCGCCAGGCACAGCACGGCGGCCACGGGGCTGTGCATGAAGAGCGTGGTCAGCGCCAGCCCGGCCGCGCCCGCGAGCGCGCCCAGCGCGAAGTGCCAGCGGCGCTCCTGGTGCCGGTCGGAGTGGCGCCCCACGACGATGTTGGCCGCGATGCCCGCAACGGCGGGGATCACCGAATAGAAGCCGATCTGCAGCACGCTGAGCCCCATCGACTTCAGGATCGTCGGTTGCCAGAACGACAGCGCATAGATGCCCAGGATGATCAGGAAGGACATGAAGCCGATCAGCCACACGCGCCCGTCGCGCATCGCCGCGCCGAAGGTGTGGCGCCCGGCGGCGCCGTGCGCGGCCTGGTCCTCGGCCAGCAGGTGTGCCACGCGCTGCTTCTCGGTTGCCGAGAGCCAGGGCGCCTGCGCCGGGCTGTTCGACAGTGTGCGAAAGGCGATCACGCCCAGCAGCACGCTCGGCAGCCCTTCGAGCAGGAACAGCCACTGCCAGCCGCGCAGTGCCAGCACGCCGTCGAGGTAGGTCATCGTGAGCCCGGCGATCGGCCCCGCGACGATGGGCGCCGCCCCGAAGGCCATGAAGAACAGCGCGGTGGCCTGCGCGCGGCGGCGCGAGGGGAACCACAGCGTCAGGTAGAACAGCACGCCCGGCGCAAAGCCGGCCTCGAACACGCCGATGAGAAAGCGCAGCACGTAGAACTGCGTGGGCGTGGTGGCGAACATCATCGCCGCCGAGGCCAGGCCCCACAGGCCCATGATGCGCAGCAGCGTGGCGCGCACGCCGATCTTCGCGAGCATCAGGTTGCTCGGGATCTCGAACACTGCGTAGCCCAGGAAGAAGATGCCCGCGCCCAGGCCGAACACCGCGTCGCTGAAGCCCAGCTGGTCCTTCATCTGCAGCTGTGCGTAGCCGACGTTGGTGCGGTCCAGGTAGTTCAGCACGTAGCAGGCGCACAGCAGCGGCATCAGCCGCCAGGTGATCTTGCGAAAGAGCGCGGCATCGTCGCGCGCATCGGCCGAAGCCGGCGTGCGCGCGCCGGCGGCGGCATCGAGGGTGGCGGTGTTCATCGGGGTGTCTCCTTTTCTTGTTGGCCGTGGTGCACGTGTCGGCAGCTCAGGCTCGCACGAGCGCGCCGAAGCTGGTTTCGCCCCACAGGTGGCTCGTCGGCGCGCCCGGAAACAGCCAGTGCGGCGAGCACTCGGCCGATGGCACGACGTTGCTGAAGCCGTGCAGCGCCGAGGTGCCCGCGAGCGTCTTCTCGAGCAACATCGACAGGTACTGGTCGTTGCTGCTCTCCTGCGTGTTGCCGTTGAGGATCACCTCGGCGCCCGTGGCCTGCGCATAGCGGCGGATGCCGTTGTGGCGCGACTGCAGCGGCGCCCAGCTGTCGGCCGACACGCCGTTCTCGCTGCTCACGCGCAGGCCGTCGCCCGTGCGGTACACCAGCGAGTGGTTGCCTTCGGTGTGCCCCGGCGTGTGCACCAGCGCGACGCCGGGGCCGAGCTGCAGGCTGCCGTCGAAGGCGGCGATGCGCTCGGTCGGCACCCCGTCCAGGCCGTGCGGGCAGTACCACTCGGCCTGCACCGGCAGCAGGCCCTGCACGTTCGCGAGTTCCTGGCGGTGCACCAGCAGCTTCGCGTTCGGCAGCAGGCCCGGTGCGTTGGCGCTGCCGAGCCAGCGGCGCACGTCCTGCGTGTGCAGGTGGTCGTAGGTGATGTGGTCGATCTGTTCGGGCGCCACGTCGCAGCCGGCGAGTGCCTGCAGCACGGTCTGGTAGACCGGCGCGATGGCCTTGTGCAGGAACTTCGGCGTCTGGTCGCTCAGGCGCTTGAAGTAGGGCGTTGCGTTGCCGGCCTCGAAGTCGGCCGGCGTGAAGAGCAGCGTGCGCAGCCGGCCTTCGAAGTCGTCGTACTGGACGAGCACGGTGCGCGCCAGCAGATGCACCATGTGCGGCTTGAGCAACTGCTGCGAGTACACGCCGGTGAAGGCGAACCATGCGGGGTACGGAATGCGCAGCAGGTTGAAGCTGCGCGCGAAGTGCACGGGCGGCGCGTCGAGCAGCCGCTCGCGCAGGGCTTCGGCGCCGCGGCGGATGGCGCGCAGGCGGTCCTGCGGCATGGCGGCGTGGCGCGTGCCGTCGAGCTCGGTGATCTGCGCGAAGCCGGTGGGGTCGGGGTCTCGGGTCATGGTCGTCTCCTGTGTCTGGATGCGTGGGCTGCCTGGTTCGTCGCTCAGTACATCGAGCGCCCTCCGGAGATATCGAACACCGCCCCGGTGCTGAACGAGCACTCGTCCGACGCCAGCCACGCCGCCATCGCCGCCACCTCGTCGACGTCGACAAAGCGCCCCATCGGCACGCGCGAGAGCAGGGTGGTGCGCAGCTGCTCGCGGTGCTCGGCGGGCACGCCCGCGAAGACGGCCGTGTCGGCCGCCGACGGCGTGATGCAGTTCACCAGCACGCCCGACGAGGCCAGCTCCTTGCCGAGCGACTTGGTCAGTGCGATGAGCCCGGCCTTCGAGGCCGAGTAGGCGGCGTTGAAGCCGTTGCCTTCCTTGCCCGCGACCGAGGCGATGTTGACGATGCGCCCGCGCCGCTGCGCGAGCATCAGCGGCGCGAGGGCGCGGCAGCACAGCCAGGCGCCCGTGAGGTTGATGTCGAGCACGTGGCGCCACTGCGCGGGCGTGTGCTCCCACGCGGGCACCGTCGGCCCGAGCACGCCCGCGTTGTTGACGAGCACGTCGACGCGGCCGAAGCGCTCCTGCGACTGCGCAGCCGCGTGGGCGATCTGGTCTTCGTCGCGCACGTCGACCAACGATGTGATCACGGTGCCCAGCGGCGCCAGTTGCTGTTCCGCCTCCGCCAGCGTCGCGGCCTCGACGTCCCACAGCGCCACGCTCGCGCCGTTCGCGAGGCAGCGCCGCGCGATGGCCAGGCCGATGCCGCGCGCACCGCCGGTCACGATCGCATGGCGTCCTTCGAGTGGCCGGGCGAGCGTGTCGGTCATGCCGTGGCGGCCTCGGCCCGCGGGGCGGTTTGGCCGAGCAGGCCGGCGACCAGGCCGCCCACCATCTCCGGGGGCACGCCCACGAGCAGCTGGCGCAGCATCGTCAGCGTGTCGAAGTACACGCGCTCGCACACCAGCCGGTCGCCCTCGAAGATGAAGAAGGCGTTCATGCGGCAGCGAAAGCTGTTGCCCGTCGGCGGCAGGCCCTTGAGCGGGCCGCGGTGCGTGCCGAGCAGCCAGAACTCCACGATCACCGAATCGTCGGCATGGCGCAGCTGGATGATCTCGTGGCGCTGGTCGGGGAAGGCGCGGCGCGTGTCGGTGTAGTACTGGCGCACGTCGGCGATGCCGTCGTGCACCTCGCCGCTGGGAATCAGCTCGTAGTGCGGGTGCGGGAAGGTGCCGAGCACCGCGTCGAAGTCCTGGCGGGTCTCGTCGGCGAAATGGTCGAGCACGAGGCGCTCGCGGCGGGCTTGCAGGTCGGTCAGTGTGGTCATCGGGGTGTGCTCCATGCGACAGGGGTGACAGGGGACATCGGGTTGCCGCGAATGCGTCGACCCGGGTGGCCTGCGTACTATCGACAGCCCCTCGAACCCAGACTGTCCGGTGTTGGCAATCGAGGCCCCGGACAAACCCGCGATGCCACGCTCTTCCCCTTCTCCCAGCGCCAGCCCCGCCGAGCCGGACGCGCAGCCTTCGCCCGTGCACAACAGCGACATGCGGCTGGCCGACGACGTGCAGCAGCGCCTGCTCGCGGTGGCACACCGGCGCACGCTGGTGCGCGGCGAATCGCTGTTCCACAAGGGCTCGTCGCCCGATGCGCTGTTCGGCGTGGTCAGCGGCTCGTTGCGCGTGAGCGTGGTGGCGCCGGGCGGGCGCGAGGCGGTGATCGCGATGCTCGAGCCGGGCCACTGGTTCGGCGAGGTCTCGCTGCTGGTGGGGCGCGAGCGCGTCTACGACACCTGCGCCGTCGACACCACCGAGATGGCCGTGGTCGCGGCGGCCGACTTCCACCGGCTGGTGGCCGAGCATCCCGACGTGCACATGGCCTTCACCCGGCTCGTGTGCCTGCGGCTGCGCCAGGCGCTGGCCTGGATCGACGACGTGATCCTGATGCCGCTGCCCGTGCGGCTGGCGCACCGGCTGCTCACGCTGGATGCGCGCGCGGTCGCGCCGGCGCAGGACGGTGGCGGCACGCTGCTGGGCGTGTCGCAGGAAGACCTGTCGTTCATGCTCGGCGTGTCGCGCCAGAGCGTGAACCGACAGCTCAAGCTGTGGGAAGAAGACGGCACGCTGCGCGTGCGCTACCGCAGCATCGAGCTGCTCGACCGCGCACAGCTGGAGCGACACGCGGCCACGCCGCGCTGAGCGCCGTCGGGGTTCAGTCCATCCGCGCGCCCGAGGCCTTCACCGCCTTGTCCCAGCGCGGCGTTTCCGTCGCGAGGAAGCGTGCGAAGTCTTCGCTGCCCAGGTAGGCCGGGTCCGCGCCCTGGCTCACCATGCGCTCGCGCACCTCGGGGCTGGTCAGCACCTGCCTGAACGCATCGCTGAGCTTGGCGACCACGTCCTTGGGCGTGTCCTTCGGCGCGAGGAAACCATAGAAGCCCACCACCTCGAAGCCCTTGACGCCGGACTCGATGACGGTCGGCACGTCGGGCAGCGCGGGGTTGCGCTCGCGGCTGGTCACGGCCAGTGCGCGCACCTTGCCCTGCTTGTGATAGTTGGCGGCCTGCGGAATCGATTCGGCCATGAACTGCACCTGCCCGCCCATCAGGTCGGTGAAGGCCGGCGCGCTGCCGCGGTAGGGGATGTGCACCATGAAGAGGCCGGTCGCGGTCTTGAACATCTCGGGCACGAAGTGGCTGATGCCGCCGTTGCCCGCCGAGCCGTAATTGACCTGGCCCGGCCGTGCCTTGGCGTAGTCGATGAACTGCTTGAGGTTCTGCACCGGCAGCTTGGGCGTGACCAGCAAGGCGAGCGGCTGCATCGCGGTGCGCGCGATCGGCACGAAGTCGCGCTGCGTGTTGTAGGGCAGCTTGCTGTAGAGCGCGCCGTTGATCACCGCCACGCCGGTGTTGGCCAGCACCAGCGTGTAGCCGTCGGCCGGGCTCTTGGCGACGAAGTCGGCACCGACCGAGCCGCCCGCGCCGGGCTTGTAGTCGACGATCAGCGGCTGGCCGAGCACGGCCTGCAGCTTGTCGGTCAACAGGCGCGCATGCTGGTCGAGCGGGCCGCCGGCCGGGAAGCCGATGACGACCTTGATCGGCTTGTCGGGGTAGGCGGCCAGGGCCGCCGTGGTGCCGAATGCGCCGAACGCGCCGAGGGCGAAAGAAAGGACCGCCGATGCGGTCCGGGTGGGCTTGCTCATGATCCGTCTCCTTTTTTGTGGAGACGATCATAAGCAGCGCGGTCAGCTGGCCAGCGTGGCCTTCAGCGTGATCTCGGGCACGCTCGCCAGCGCCTTCGACAGCGGGCAACCGGCCTTGGCGGCGGCGGCGATTTCCTGGAACTTCGCTTCGTCGAGGTTCGGCACGGCCGCGTCCAGTTCGAGCTGGATGCGGTCGATCTTGAAGCCGGCGCCGTCCTTGGCCAGCCGCACGGCGGCCTTGGTGTCGATGCGCGTCGCGGTCAGGCCCGCCGCCTCCAGCGCGAAGGCGAAGGCCATCGTCAGGCAGGCCGCATGGGCCGCGCCGACGATCTCCTCGGGGTTGGTGCCGCGCCGGTCGTCTTCGAAGCGGCTGGCGAAGCCGTAGGGGTAGTCCTTGAGGGCGCCGGTCTCGGTGCTGACCAGGCCTTTGCCGGTCTTGCCGGCGCCTTCCCAGTGAACGCTTGCGTGCTTGTCTGCTGCCATGGACATTCCTTCAGTCAGGTGGAGGGTGGATCGGAGGGAGAACCGCAGGTATCGCTCCGAAATCCGCGCCTGTCTGTAGTCGCAGAGCGCATCGCATCGGGGGCCGACGTCAGCCGCCGTGCACGCCCCAGGTGCTGCGCTTGAGCTGGCCCCGGACCTCGCCGCCCGGCCAGGCCTGCGTCGACACGCTCACATACCAGAGGCCCGCCATCAGGTCGGCCATCTGCGCGGGCGTCAACCGGTTCGTGCCGGTCCGCTCGTAGCCGGCGCCGGTGCCGTCGTTGCGCGGCTCCCCCTCGCTGGGCAGCGGCAGCTGGATCGCCAGCGGGCCGTTGCTGCCCGTGGCGGCGGGGCCGTAGAAGCCGACGACCGTCGCTGGCCCGCTCAGGCGCGCGGCATTCACGCGCCATTCGAACACCCCGGTGGCCAGCGTCAGCGTACCCGCCGCCGAGCCGCCGGCCTTGCCCTTGTGCGGCGGGACCACGTCCTCGGTTCCGAGCCAGCAATCGGCCACGAACCATGTCGGCGGTTCCTTGGACGGCGGCTCCGTCGGAGGGGCCGACATGCCGAACCGCGGGACCCGCGAGCAGCCCGCCGCGGCCAGGGCTGCCAGTGCGGCACCGAAGAGGGCGATGCGTCGGCGCAAGGTGGGGCGGGCGGGATCGGGCATGGCAGGAAGGCACAGGTGAAGCGGAGCCCGCACGATAGCCGATGCGCTGTGCCTACCCGACGTACGAAGAATGGGCGTCGCCAAGGTGACGCCCCGGGGGCTTCCCCGATGGGAGCGGCGGCCGGTGCGGCTTAGGCTGGCGCATTGCGCCTTTTCGCACCGCTTTCCGTCCCCTCTCCTTCCTCCTTCGCCTGTTCACATACCATGCAACCACGCCCGCATTACAAGTTCTGGCCCAAGCGCCTCCCGCATTCGATCACCGTCCCCGCGACCTCGCTGTGGCACAACCTGGCCACCTCGGCGGCGCGCTATCCCGACAAGGCCGCGCTGGTCTTCTTCGGCCGCGTGCTGAGCTACCGCGACGTGGTCGACCAGGTCGAGCGGCTGGCCGGCACGCTGCATGCGCTGGGCGTGCAGCGCGGCGACCGCGTGGTGCTGAACATGCAGAACTGCCCGCAGCTGGTGATCGCGCATTTCGCGATCCTGCGCGCCAATGCGGTCGTGGTGCCGGTCAACCCGATGAACCGGGCCGAAGAGCTCAAGCACTACATCGTCGACCCCGACGCCAAGGTGGCGATCACCACCGGCGACCTCGCGGCCGAGCTGGCCAAGGCCAGCGACGCACTGCCGCCCGAGCAGCGCCTGTCGCACCTCATCGTGACCCAGTTCACCGACGCCTTCGATGCGAACGTGACCGGCGACGACGCCCCCGCACCGGCCTGGGCCGACTGGCTCGGCACGCGCCACCCGCTGCCCGCACTGGCCGACGGCCAGGTCATGGCGTGGACCGATGCGCTCGCGGCCGGCCACGCGGCGCCCGCGCACGTGGTGGGCGCCAACGACATGGCGCTGCTGCCCTACACCAGCGGCACCACCGGCCTGCCCAAGGGCTGCGTGCATCACCATTCGAGCCTCATGCACAACGCGATGGCCGGCCAGCTCTGGGGTCAGGCGACGTCGGAGGCGGTGGTGCTGGCCGTGGTGCCGATGTTCCACATCACCGGCGTGGTGAGCATGATGCACACCTCGATCCTCGCGGCGGCCACGCTGGTCATCATGCCGCGCTGGGACCGCGACGTGGCGGGCCGGCTCATCTCGCGCTGGAAGGTCACGAGCTGGACCAACATCCCCACCATGGTCATCGACCTCATGGCCAGCCCCAACTTCGCGAGCTATGACCTCACGAGCATGACCCACATCGGCGGCGGTGGCGCCGCCATGCCGCAGGCCGTGGCGCAGCGCCTGTTCGAGCAGTACGGCCTGAAGTACCAGGAAGGCTACGGCCTCACCGAGACCGCCGCGCCCTCGCACACCAACCCCTCGGACCACCCCAAGCAGCAGTGCCTGGGCATTCCGTTCATGAGCACCGACGCGCGCGTGGTCGACCCCGACACGCTGCAGGAGATGCCCATCGGCGAATCGGGCGAGATCATCATCCACGGCCCCGAGGTGTTCCAGGGCTACTGGAAGCGCCCCGACGCCACCAAGTCCGCCTTTGTCGAGTTCGAGGGCAAGCGCTTCTTCCGCTCGGGCGACATGGGCCGCATGGACGAGGAGGGCTACTTCTTCATCACCGACCGCCTCAAACGCATGATCAACGCGAGCGGCTTCAAGGTGTGGCCGGCCGAGGTCGAGCTGCTGATGTTCCGCCACCCCGCGATCCAGGAGGCCTGCGTCATCTCGACCAAGGACGACTACCGCGGTGAATCGGTCAAGGCCGTGGTGGTGCTGCGCGCCACGCACAAGGACACGACCGAGCAGCAGATCATCGACTGGTGTCGCGAGAACATGGCGGTCTACAAGATTCCGCGCAAGGTGGAGTTCGTCGATGCGCTGCCCAAGAGTGGCAGCGGCAAGGTGATGTGGCGCCTGCTGCAGGAGAAGGAAGGCACCGCGGCCTGATCGTCGCTGTGGGCTACAGCTGGCGCGCGTAGCGCCCCGGCGCCTGGCCCACATGGCGGCTGAACGCCGTGCTGAAGGTGCTGGCCGAGCTGTAGCCGACGCGCGCGGCCACCTCCGCCGGCGCGCAGCCGCCGCGGCGCAGCAGGTCCTTGGCGATCGCCATGCGCCACGCCAGCAGGTATTCCATCGGCGGCAGGCCCACGGCGCGCGAGAAGCGCTCGAAGAAGGCCGAGCGCGAGAGCGCGGCCTTGCCGGCGAGTTCTTCCACCGTCCATGAGCGCGCGGGGTCCGCGTGCATGTGCCGCACGGCGACGGCCAGCCGGCTGTCCGCCAGCGCGCGCAGCAGCCCCGGCGGCGCGCCTTCGCCGGGCGCCGAGCGCAGCGCCTCGATCAGCAGCATCTCGACCAGCCGCCCGAGCACGAGGTCGCGCCCCGGCCGCTGCGCCATCGACTCTTCGCGCACGAGCTGCACCAGCAGCGACAGCCGCGCGACGCCGCGCATGTGCAGCACCGAGGGCAGCAGCGACACCATCAGGGCCGCGTCGGGCGAATCGAAGGCGAAATAGCCGCCGAGCATGCGCACCTCGGGCGGGCCGTTCCGGTCGCCGTGGCGGACTTCGTTGTGTGCGTCCTCGCGCGCCGCCTGTTCATGCGAATCGAGAAACACCGGCGGCGCCGGCGTGAGTCCCGACAGCGTGAAGCCGGGCGTGGCCGGCATGAGCAGGAAGTCGCCGGCGGCCAGCGCCAGCGGCGGCTGGCCGTCGACCGCCAGCACGCACTCGCCCTCGAGCATGGTGCAGAAGCTGGGCTGGCCAAAGGCCGTGTAGCGCACGGCCCAGGCGCCGGCGCCCGCGATCACCTTGGAATACACGGCGCGCGGGCGAAGCAGCGCGATGACCTCGGCCAGGGGATCGGCCATGGCTGGACTCCTGCAAAAGAAATGGCGACGTTCGATGGTAGCAAGTCCGGCTGGTCGTCCCTATCGTTGGGGCTCTTCTCTTCATCACCCACTTCCAAGGAACCTCATTGAAAACCGCACTGATCACCGGCTGCTCCTCCGGCTACGGCCTGGCAACCGCCCGCCACTTCCACGCCCAGGGCTGGCGCGTTGTCGCCACCATGCGCACGCCGCGCGACGACCTCTTTCCCGACGCGCCGAACCTGCGCGTGCTGCCGCTCGACGTGACGCAGCCCGACAGCATCGCCGCCGCTATCGAGAACGCGGGCCCGATCGACGTGCTCGTGAACAACGCCGGCGTCGGTCTCTTCGGCGCCTTCGAGGCCACGCCCATGGCCACCGTACGCGAGGTGTTCGAGACCAACACCTTCGGCATGATGGCCATGGCGCAGGCCGTGCTGCCGCAGTTCCGGGCGCGACGCTCGGGGGTGCTGGTCAACGTCACCTCGAGCGTCACGCTCGCGCCGATGCCGCTGGTGGCCGCGTACACCGCGAGCAAGACGGCGATCGAGGGCTTCACCGCCTCGCTCGCGTTCGAGCTGGCGGCGTTCAACGTGCGCGTGAAGCTCGTCGAGCCGGGCTACGGGCCCGGCACGCGGTTCACCGAGAACGGGGCGCAGCGCATGCAGGGCCTGATCCCGCCGGACTACGCACCGCTGGCGCAGGGCGTCTTCGCGGCGCTGGGCAACCCCACGGCCGTGACCACGGCGGCCGACGTGGCCGAGGCCGTCTGGCGCGCCGCGAACGACACGGGGGCGACGCTGCGCTATCCGGCGGGCGCGGACGCGGTGGCGCTCGCGGCGGCCCGGCCGGCCTGAGCCGCGCTGTCTGCAGTGTGGACAGGACGGGCAGGGCGGCACTGCGGCCTTTTTGCTTAAAATGAGAATAATTCTTATTTGTAGGCGGAGCCCCCGCCGCCGCGCCGCCCGCCATGTCCGCTGCCGAAGCCGCCTTCCAGCAAGTCCACACCCTCTACAGCGACCACCACGGCTGGCTGCAGTCGTGGCTGCGCAAGAAGCTCGGCAATTCGTGCGACGCGGCCGACCTGGCGCAGGACACCTTCGCGCGGCTGCTGACGGCGCGCAACCCCGAGGTCATCGCGCAGCCGCGCGCCTACCTCACGAGCGTGGCCAAGAACATCCTCGTGAACTGGTACCAGCGCCAGGCGCTGGAGCGGGCCTACCTGGAGGCGCTGGCCGTCATGCCCGAGCCCGAGGCGCCGTCGCCCGAGCAGCGGCTGGTGATCTTGCAGACGCTGCACGAGATCGACGCGATGCTCGACGCCCTCAAGCCGCTCGCACGACGGGCCTTCCTGCTGTCGCAGCTGGACGGCATGAAGTACGAGGACATCGCGCGCGAGCTGGGCGTGTCGCTCGTCACGGTCAAGCGCTACATGCAGCAGGGCTTCCGGGGGTGCCTGGCGGTGATGGAATGAGCGCCATGAATTTCGAAACGTCGGCACTCGCCCCGCGCGTGCTCGACGAAGCCGCCGAATGGCTGATGCGGTTGCACGACAGCGCCGTCACCGACGAAGACCGCCGCGCCTGCGAGCGCTGGCGCCAGAGCGATCCCGACCACGCACGCGCCTGGGCGCGCGCCGAGCAGCTGATGAACAAGCTCGGCGGCCTGCCGCCGGCGCTGGCGATGTCGTCGCTCGCGCGGCCCGCGCGCGGCAATGCGAACAACCGCCGCGCCACCCTCGGCCGGCTGGCCGCGCTGCTGGCGGCCGTGCCCGCCGGCTGGCTCGGCTGGCAGGCGGTCGAGATGGCGGGCGAGCGCGGCTGGATGGCCGGGCACCGCACCGCCACCGGCGAGCGCCGCGAACTGCGGCTGGCCGACGGCAGCCGCCTCACGCTCAACACCGCCAGCGCGGTCGATGTGCACTTCGACGGCACGCAGCGCCGCGTGGTGCTGCAGGCGGGCGAGATCTTCATCGCCACCGCGCCCGACCCCGCCGCCGCGCACCGCCCGTTCCGCGTGGCCAGCGCCGGCGGCACGCTGGAGGCCCTGGGCACGCGCTTCAGCGTGCGCAAGGAAGCGGGCGGCGCCACCCACATCGCCGTGCTCGAAGGCGCGGTGCGCATCACGCCCGAGCGCGCCGCCGCGCGCGTGCTGCCGGCGGGGCAGCAGGCCCGCTTCACGGCCGACGGCATCGACGACTTCCGCCCGGCGGACGCCTCGGTGCTGGCGTGGACCCAAGGGATGCTGCTCGCCGACGGCATGCGGCTGGCCGACTTCGCCGCCGAGCTGTCGCGCTACCGCCCCGGCCTGCTGCAGTGCGACGCGGCGGTGGCCGAGCTGCGCGTCTCGGGCGCCTTTCCGCTGGCCGACACCGATGGCGTGCTGCGCATGCTGGTGTCGACCTACCCGGTGGACGCGGCCACGCGCCTGCGCGGCTACTGGGTCACGCTGGTGCCGCGAGCGGCACCCGAAGAGCGCGCGACGGGCGCTTCAAAAAATATATCGATCCGGGGGTGAGACTTTTTTTCGTTTCGGCTGGCAAGGAGGGTGAAGAACCCACCGTTGCCCAACCGAAAGGCCCGTCTCCATGTCCGCATCCCGCCCGTCCGCCTTGCGCCCGTTCGCAGAGCGCCGCCTGAACTCCGTCCTTCGCCATGCCTTGATGGCGCTTGCCCTTGGCGGCCTGGCCGGCGCGGGAGGGCCGGCCTTCGCACAAGCGTCGTCGTCCTCGCTCGACGCCGCCGCGTCCCGCGCCTACGACATTCCCGCCGGCCCGCTGGGCCGCACGCTCGCCGCCTTCGCGGCCGGCAACGGCATCGCGCTGTCGTTCGACCCCGCGCTGACGCAGGGGCGCAGCAGCCCCGCGGTGGCGGGCCGCTACACCGCGCGCGAAGCCATCGAGCGGCTGCTCGCGGGCAGCGGCCTGCAGGTGGTGGCGCGCACCGACGGCAGCTACACGCTGAACCGCCGCGAGGCCGGCACGCCCGCCGCAGGGGCCGGCGGCGTCGACACGCTCTCGCCCGTCACCGTCACGGCCGAGGCCGACCGCAGCGGCACCACCGAAGGCACCGGCGCCTACACCACGCGCGCCACGGCGGCGGCCACGGGGCTGGCGCTCTCGCCGCGCGAGACGCCGCAGTCGGTCACCGTCATCACGCGCCAGCAGATCGAGGACCAGAACCTGCTGTCGCTCGGCCAGGCCATGCAGAGCGTGCCCGGCGTGTTCTCGGTGAGCTCCGACAGCGACCGCACCGACCTGTACGCGCGCGGCTTCTACATCGACAACTACCAGTACGACGGCGTGCCGACCACGGTCACCACCGACTTCTTCGGCGCCTCCACCAACGACCCGGTGCTGTACGACCGCATCGAGGTCGTGCGCGGCTCGACGGGGCTGCTCACCGGCGCGGGCAACCCCTCGGCCTCGGTGAACCTGGTGCGCAAGCACGCCGACAGCAAGGTGTTCGCCGGCAACGCATCGCTCGCGCTGGGTTCGTGGAACCTGCGCCGCGGCACGGTCGACCTGCAGACGCCGGTCACGAAAGACGGCCGCGTGCGCGCCCGCCTCATCGGCATGACGGAAGACCGCGACTCCTTCATCGACATGTACCACGGCCGCAAGCACGTGCTGTACGGCGTGGTCGATGCCGACCTCACGCCGAACACCACGCTGAGCGTGGGCATCGAGTCCCAGGCCACACGGCCCACCTCGTCGACCTGGGGCGGGCTGCCGCTGACCTTCAGCGACGGCACGGCCACGCGCTGGGACCGCTCCAAGACCGTCGGCACGCCGTGGACCCACTGGGACACGACCACCACCACCGCCTTCGCGAACCTCACGCACCAGTTCGACAACGGCTGGAAGCTCAAGGCCAACGGCTCGCACCGGCAGAGCAGGCAGAACGCCAAGCTGTTGTATCTGTACGGCGACCTCGACCGCCTCACCGGCACCGGCCTGGGCTCGCTGCCCGGCTACTTCGAGCACCAGTTCCGCCAGAACAGCCTCGACCTGCAGGCCACCGGCCCGTTCAAGTTGCTGGGCCGCACGCACGAACTCGTGGTGGGCGTCAGCAACAGCCAGTCGCGCTACGTGGAGGCGAGCCATCCACGCACCAGCGCGTTGCCCGACACCGGCAACTTCTACGACTGGAACGCCGCGTCGTACCCCGAGCCGGGCTGGGACCCGCTGAAGGTCTCGGCCATCACCAAGACGCGCCAGACCGGCTACTACGGCGCCGCGCGCCTGTCGCTGGCCGATTCGCTCAAGCTCATCGTGGGCGGGCGCCAGAACAGCTGGCGCTCCACACGCCTGACCGCCGACGCCCCGGCCACGCGCAAGCACGAGGTGTTCACGCCCTACGCGGGCCTGGTGTACGACCTGAGCGAGAACTACTCGGTGTACGCGAGCTACACCGACATCTTCCAGCCGCAGAACTACCGCGACGCCAGCGGCGCGTACCTCGACCCGGTGACCGGCAAGAGCTACGAGATCGGCCTCAAGGGAGAGCACCTGAACGGCAAGCTCAACACCTCCATCGCCGTCTTCCGCGCCGAGCAGGAGAACGTGGCGCAGCGCGACGGCACGAAGCTCGTGCCCAACTCGAGCGAAGGCGCCTATTACGGCGCGCGCGGCGTGACCAGCAAGGGCATCGAGCTGCAGGTGTCGGGCGAACTGGCCCCGGGCTGGCAGCTCAACGCGGGCATCGCGCGCACGCTGGGCCGCGAAGGCAACGGCAACCGCATCAACACCGCCATGCCGACCACGCAGGCCACGCTGTTCACCACCTACCGGCTGCCCGGCGCGTGGCACCGGCTCATTTTGGGCGGCGGCGTCAACTGGCAGAACCGCACCTACTACGCCTACAGCGTGGGCGATGTCGACCTGCGCTACCAGCAGGGCTCGCGCGCGGTCGTGAGCCTGATGGCGCGCTACGCCTTCACGCCCAAGCTGGCGCTGCAGCTGAACATCGAGAACCTGTTCGACAAGAAGTACTACAGCAACATCGACGGGCAGGCCTACTTCGGCACGCCGCGCAACGCGGTGGCGACGCTGAGCTACGCGTTCTGACCGGGAAAGAGCGGGGGCATGACCCTTTTTTCGTTCTCGTTTGTCATGTAGGGGAGGGGCGCATGTCCGCGCCCCGTTTTCCGGTCCCCGATGAACACCCGCACCTCCTCCTTTTCTCCCGCCCTGCGGCTGCTGTCCCGCGTCGCGGCCGCCGTGCTCGGCGGCTACGCGCTGGCCTCGGCTGCCGCCGTCTTCCTGGCCGCCGTGCTGCCGGCCGGCCCCGCCGAGGCCGCACTCGGGGGCATGCAGTTCAGCTTCGCGGTCTACACCGTCGCCGTGATCTGGGCCTTTGCGCCCGTGTCGCTGTCGCGCGCCTGGGCCGGCTTGCTGCTGCCCGCCGTGCTGTTGGCCGGGCTCGGCCTGGCCTTGCGCGGCGCGGGAGGCGGGGCATGAGCACGAAGACAACCAAGGCGCCCTCGCAAGGGGGCTTTCGCCAGGCCCAGGCCTGGCTGCACACCTGGTGCGGCCTGTGGTTCTCGTGGCTGCTGTTCGCGGTGTTCCTCACCGGCACGCTGGCCGTGTTCGACGAGCCCATCACCCACTGGATGACGCCGGAGCACCACGCCGAGGAAGCCGCTGCCGCAGCCAGGAAGGGCGAACCCACGGCCGACCGCGCGCAGCGCCTGGCCTGGGGCATGGCCTACATGGCCGAGCACCACCCGGGCGCCTCGATGTGGGAGCTGTGGCCTTCGGATGCGCAAGGCGGCGGCGAGCTGCGCGTGTTCTGGTTCGACGCCAACCGCCAGTACGCGGGCGTCGCGCTCGACCCCGCCACCGGCAAGCCGTTGACGGAAGACGGCGGCCACGCGACCCGCGCCACGCTGGGCGGCCACCACTTCGTCGACTTCCACTACGAGCTGCACGCCGGCACCGTCGGCCTGTGGATCGTCGGCATTGCCGCGATGGCGATGCTGGTGGCGCTGGTGTCGGGCGTCATCACGCACAAGCGCATCTTCAAGGACTTCTTCACCTTCCGGCCCAGGAAAGGCCAGCGCAGCTGGCTCGACGCGCACAACGCCGTGGCGGTGCTGACCTTGCCCTTCCAGTTCATGATCGCCTACACCGGCCTCGTGATCTCGGGCACCAGCTTCATGCCGGCCCCCAAGGTCTTGCACTACGGCACCGGCCCGCAGGCGCAGGTGCGCTTCGTGTCTGAGCTGGGCGACAGCGACAAGCCCGCCGCCACCGGCCGCGCGATGCCCGTGCCCGTGCTCGAACCCTTCGCGGCGCGCGGCCAGGAGCGCATGGGCCAGCCGGTGCGCGCGGTCGTCATCGATCATCCGGGCGACGCGGCTGCGCGCATCGGCGTGTACGGATGGAACGGCGACGACGAATCCGCGCGCCGGCTCAGTGCCACCACCGGCATGGTGCAGTTCTCGGCCGCCACTGGCGAGGTGCAGCGCGTGCGCCTGCCGGGCGCCGCGGATGGCGGCGCGGCCATGCTCGCGCAGTCGGCCATGGGCGGGCTGCACATGGTCACTTTCGGCGGCTGGCCGATGAAGTGGCTCTACTTCCTGTGCGGGCTCGCGGGCACCGCGATGATGGGTTCGGGCGCCGTGCTGTTCATCGTCAAGCGCCGCCAGAAGCACCTGGGCGAGTTCGGCGGCGCGACCGCGCGGGTCTACCGGCTGATCGAGGCGCTGAACGTCGCGGCCATCGCCGGCCTGGCGATCGCCTGCGTGGGCTACCTGTGGGCCAACCGGCTGGTGCCGGTCGGCATCGGGCACCGCGCGGACCGCGAACTGCAGGTCTTCTTCGCGCTGTGGGCGCTGGCGCTGGTGCATGCCTTCGTGCGGCAGCCGGCGCGCGCGTGGCGCGAGCAGCTCGGTGCGCTGGCTGCGCTGTGCCTGCTGTTGCCGCTGCTCAACTTCGTGACCACGGGCGATCACTTGCTGGCGCAGCTGCTGCGCAGTGATTGGGAAAGCCTCGGCGTCGAACTGGGCGCCGTGGCCTTCGGGCTTGCGGCGCTGGGCGCGCTGCGCCATCTGCGGCGGAAGGTGGCGCGATGACGACGGCATGGGCTTCGTTGCTTGGCCTTGCGCTGGCGTATGCGGGCATGTCGTGCCTGAGCTTTGCCATGGACCGGCACCACGAGCAGCTGACGCGTGGACGTGAAGTGCCCGCGCGCCGGCGCACGGGCTTGCGCGCGATCGGCATGGTGCTGCTGGCAGCGGCCATCGTGCCCTGCGTGATGGCCTGGGGCCCGACGGTCGGGACGGTCGCGTGGCTGGGCTTCCTGTCAGCGGGTGCGTTGCCGGTGGCCTTGCTGTTGCCGTACCGCCCACGCGCCGTGGCGTGGGGCGCCGGTGCTGCCGCCGTGGCCGGTGGTGCGGGGCTGGTGCCGGTGCTGGCGGCGCTGCTGCGCTGAGGTCAGTCCACCTTGATGGCTGCGGCCTTGACCACCTGCTGCGCCTTCGCGGTCTCGTCGGCGATGAATTTGTTGAACTGCGCGGAGGGCATGGTGAAGGGCTCGGCGCCGAGCTTCTCCAGCCGTTCCTTCAGCTCGGGCGAGACCATGATCTTCGCGACCTCGGCCTGCAGCCGTTCCACCACGGGCTGCGGTGTCTTGGCGGGCGCGAACAGGCCGACCCAGAACAGGTAGGCCGAGCCCGGCACGCCGGCCTCCACCGTGGTGGGCGCGTCGGGCAGGGCGGACGAGCGACCGGCGGTGCCCACGGCCAATGCCTTGAGCTTGCCGCTCTTGATCAGCGGCAGTGCCGACACCATCGGCGCGAAGAACCAGTCGACGCGTCCGGCCATCACCTCGGTCATGGCTTCGGGCGTGCCGCGAAAGGGCACATGCTGCGCATCGACGCCGGCCGCGAGGCGGAACACCTCGGCGTTCATGTGCGTGGCCGAGCCGTTGCCCGCGGAGCCGTAGTTCAGCCCGCCGGGCTTGGCCTTCGCCTTGGCCACGAGGTCTTTCACGTCGGCGAAGTGCGAGGGCGAGGTCACCAGCACGTTGGGCAGGCTGGCCATGGGCGTCACGCCCGTGAAGTCCTTCAGCGTGTCGTACGACAGGCCCTTGTAGATCCACGGGTTCACGAGGTGGCCGGCCGAATGCACCAGCAGCGTGTAGCCGTCGGCCGGCGCCTTGGCGGCGATGGCCGCGCCCAGCGTGCCGCCCGCGCCGGGGCGGTTGTCGACGATCACGCTGGTGCCCAGCGCGGGCCCCAGCTTCTCGGCGACCAGGCGCGCGACGATGTCGGTGCCGCTGCCCGCCGTGAAGGGCACGACGAGCTTGACCGGTTGCGTGCCCGGCCACGCGCCTTGTGCATGCGCGCCGCCGAGCGTGCAGGCCGCGAGTGCCGCGGCGATCGTGAGCGCCTGTCGGCGGCTCCAGGGGAATGTCTTCTTCATGCGTCTTGTCTCCGTTGATTTGTTGGTGCGAGCGATGAATGACTGGGAAAGGAGCGCGCTAGGCGGGCGGTGCGTTCGCCATCACCAGTGCCACCAGCACCGGGCGGTTGCTGCGGTTCTCGAGCTGGCGCTTCTCGCCGGGTGCGAAGCGGCAGCTGTCGTAGGGCAGCAGCACGTCTTCCTGGTGCGCGCCGTCGAGTTCGCCGACGACGTGCAGCTCGCCCTCGAGCACGAGGTAGAGCTTTTCCATCGGCGAGCCGTCCAGCCCGGTGCGGCCGCCGGGCAGGATCTGGCTCATGCCCATCCACATCTGCGTCGAGGGGCCGGCTTCCTTGCCCTGCAGGCGCAGGCAGCGCATGTCGAAGTGGTTGGGCGCCTCGTAGTGCGGCGCCTCGCTGAAACGGGTCACATGCATGGTGGGTGTCCTCGGGGGTCAGGGGCGCAGCACGACGCGGTCGGTGCTGCCCGAGAGCACCAGCCGGTAGGCATCGATCGCTTCGTCGAGCGCGAAGTGGCGTGCCACGGGAAAGGGCTTCAACGTGCCGCGCTCGAAGCCTTCGCGCATCGCGTCGAGCTGCGCGGTGGAGGCTACGCAGTCCATCGCCAGCGAGTCGATGCCCACGTAGGTGTGCATGCCGCGGTAGAACGCGAAGATGTCGAAGGGCACCGCGCGGTCGTGCGTGGCGATGAAGATCTGCGTGGCCCCCTTGGCCATTGTCTTGTTGGCGGCCTCGAAGTAGGCGCTGCCCACGGTGTTGTAGACGAGGTGCGCGCCGCGTCCGTCGGTGAGCTCGCGCACCTGCGCGCCCAAGTCGGCGTGGTGGCGCGCATCGACCACGTCGACCGGCGCGCTCGCGAACCCCGCGAAGGGCCCCGGGCCGCGCTGCACCGCGATCACGCGCGCGCCGGCCTGCGCAGCCAGCTGCACCGCCGCCTGCCCGACCTTGCCGTTGGCGCCCAGCACCAGCACCGTCTGGCCCGCCTGCGGCATGCCGCTGCGCCGGAAGCCCTCGTAGGCCGTGACGAAGGGCACGCCCACCGCGCCGGCTTCGTCCATCGAGATGCCCTGGGGCTTGGCGCGCAGGGCCGCTTCGGGCAGCACGAGGTAGCGTGCATGCGAGCCGTCGCGCGTGATGCCGACGTCGCCGCCCGAGCCGTAGACCTCGCGGCCGATCCATTCCGAAGGGCCGCTCACCACGGTGCCCGCGAAGTCGCGCCCCGGCGTGCGCGGCCAGACGGCCTGCGGCATGAGGCCCAGCGCGGCCTTCACGTCGCTCGGGTTCACGGCGGCGGCGGCCACGCGCACCACGGCATGGCCGGGCGGCGCCACGGGCTCGGGCTGCGGTGCGGCCTCCAGGTGCAGCGCGTCGAGGTTGGCAGCCTTGCCGTTCACGCGCAGGGCGCGCGGTTCATGAAGGATGGCGCTCATCGTGCGGCTCCCTGAACGGCGCGGGTGTCGGCCAGCCCCAGCATCGCGCGGGCCTCGCGCGGGTTGGCGACCTCGCCGCCCAGGCTGCGCAGGATGTCGCGCGCCTTCGCCACGAGCTGCGCGTTGCTCTGGGCCAGCACGCCTTTCTCGAGGTAGATGTTGTCTTCCATGCCCACGCGCACGTGGCCGCCCAGCAGCCACGACTGCGCGACGATCGGGAACTCCGTGCGGCCGATGCCGAAGGCGCTCCAGAAGGCGCCGCGCGGCAGCAGGTTGCGCGCATAGAGCAGCGTCTCGGGCGTGGGCGCGAAGCCGTACTTCACGCCGAGCACGAAGGTCCACATCGCGGGCCCGCCGAGCGTGCCGTCGGCGATGAGGTCCAGCGCCAGGTGGATGTCGCCCGAGTCGAAGATCTCCAGCTCGGGCTTCACGCCGGCCTCGCGCATCACCTTCGCCATGCGGCGCACGTTCTTCGGCGTGTTGATCACCACGTCGGGGCCGGAGTTCATGGTGTTGAGGTCGAGCGAGCACACGTCGGGCCGGATCAGCGCGATGTGTTCCACGCGCTTCTCGGGCGGCAGCAGCGTGGTGCCGGGCGCGGCGATCTTCGGATCGTCCTCGCTCGGAATGAAGCGCCCGCCCGGCCCGGTCGTGAGGTTCACGATCAGCTCGCGGTTCTCGCGGCGGATGCGATCGACCACCTCGCGGTACAGATCGACCTCCATCGAGGGCTTGCCCGTTTCGGGGTGGCGCACGTGGATGTGCACCTGCGCCGCGCCGGCTTCGGCGGCGGCCAGGCATTCGTCGGCGATCTGCACCGGCGTGATCGGCAGGTGCGGCGTCTGCTCGGGCTTCACGAGGTTGCCCGTGACGGCGCAGGTGATGAGCGTCTTCGCGTTGTTCACAGGTGGCGCCCTCCGTCGACCACGATGCGCGTGCCGGTGACGAAGCGCAGCGTGGTGGCCAGCGCCTCCACGGTGGCCGCCACGTCGTCGGGCTTGCCGATGCGCCCCAGCGGCGTGGTGCTGGCCATCTTGTCGGCGAACTCGGCGCCGCGCCCGGGCACGAAGCCCGACTCGACCGCGCCCGGCGACACCGACACCACGCGCACCGCCGGCGCCAGCGCCTTGGCGAGCGCGTCGCCCACCACGTCGAGCCCGGCCTTGGCCGCGACGTACGCGAGGTTGCTGCCCACGCCCGTGAAGCCGGCGATGGACGAGATGTTGACCACCAGCCCGTCGCCGGTCGCCTTGAGCATCGGCGCGAAGGCGCGGATGGTGGCGAACACGCCGCGGAAGTTGGCGCGCAGCAGGTCGTCGATGAGTTCGTCGGTCAGCGCGTCGAGGTCGCCGGCCGGCACGGGCTGCGTGTGGCCCGCGCTGTTGACCAGGATGTCGCAGCGCCCGTGCGCGGCCTTCACCTCGGCGGCGGCGGCCTGCAGGCTCGGCGTGTCGACGATGTCGGCGCGGATCGCGCCGTGGCGCTGGCCGCCGTCCGAGGGCAGGGCGGCGGCGCGCGCGGCGGCGTTGTCGTCGCCACCGCGGTGCAGCAGCACGCAGGTGGCGCCCAGCGCGGCCAGCCGCGTGGCCGTGGCGTAGCCGATGGCGCCGAGGCCGCCGGTGATGACGGCGATCTTGCCGTGGAGTCGGGATTGGGGATCGAAGCTCATGGGATGAAGGGAAGTTGCGGAATCAGGGGATCGGCGGGCGGGGGAACTTCATCTCGCCGGGTTCGAGCTGGAAGTCGTACTGCAGCGTGGCGCTACCGCCGTCGGGCGCGAGCGCGAAGCGGCCGATGAGCTGGCGCGTCACGCCGAAGGTCGGGTCGCTCTCCAGGTTCTCGTCGTCGTCGGCGAACACCTGCGTGACCAGCACCTTGTGGCCCGGCTTGCTCAGCATGAAGTGCAGGTGCGCGGGGCGGTTCGGGTGGCGTTGCTGCGCGCGCAGCAGCACGCCGCAGGGCCCGTCGGTGGGCACCGGGTAGCCGGCGGGGCGCACGCTGCGGAAATGGAAGCGGCCCTCGGCATCGGTGGTGAAGCGCCCGCGCAGGTTCATGTCGTCCTGCTCCGGGTCCTGGTTCTCGTAGAGCCCGACCGGCGAGGCCTGCCACACGTCGACCGTGACGCCGGCCATCGGCTGCCCGCTCACATCGCGCACCGTGCCCGTCACCGCCAGCGGCGTGCCGGGCGTGCCCGAGCGCGCGATGCTCTCGCCCGCCGCGCAGGCCGGCGAGTTGGCGCGCCAGAACGGGCCCAGCAGCGCGGCCGGCGATTCGCCGTGCGGGTCCTGGTTGTTCTGCAGCGCCACCACCGTGGACACGCCCAGGATGTCGGCCGCCAGCACCACCTCGTTCTTGGTCTCGCCCGTGGCGTGGCCGATGGCGACGATGAATTCGAGCGCCTGCTCGAACTCCTCCTCGGTCAGCTTCACCTCCTGGACGAAGGCATGCAGGTGGCGCGTGAGCGCGTCCATCACGGTGCGCAGGCGCGGGTCGGGGGTGCGTTGCATGGCGTCGAGCGCAAAGCCGAGCACCGAATCGGGGGAGGTGGCGATGTTCATCTGCAATCCTTGCAATCGTTTGCATGATCTTAAGGCAGATTCCCAAAAAGTAAAATGCTGGGTATCCGGGATGTCAGAATGGGAATTCGCCAACCATGGCGCACCGGATGACCAACAATCGTTTGCACCAATGAGCACCCATCCCCCTTCCAGCCCCGTCACCATCCGCGACGTCGCCCGTGCCGCCGGGGTGCATGTGTCGACGGTGTCGCGCGCGCTCAGCCCTGAGAAGCGCTCGCTGATCAGCGACGAGGTGCTGCGCGTGGTCGAGGAGGCCGCGCAGCGCCTGGGCTACCGGCCCAACCGCGCGGCCTCGGCGTTGCGCACGGGCCGCACCCACACCATCGGCGTGCTGGTGCCCGACATCACGAACGCGGTGTTCCCGCCGATCCTGCAGGGCATCGAGGCCAGCGCGGCGGCGCGCGGCTACTTCGTGTTCGTCACCAACGTGGTCGACCCGGCGCTCGCGCGGCCGGTGCTCGAGCGCATGCTGGCGCAGCGCGTGGACGGCGTGATCCTGGCCACCGCCACGCGCGACGACCCGCTGGTCGACTTCGTCGCCAAGGCCGGCATGACCGCGGTGCTGGTCAACCGCGCCGACGAAACCGGCCGCCTGCCCGCCGTGGTGAGCGACGACCGGCTGGCGATGAAGCTCGCGGTCGACCACCTCGTGGGCCTGGGCCACAAGCGCATCGCGCACCTGGCGGGGCCGCAGACCATCCCCACCGGCGTGGGCCGCCTGCTGGGCGTGGAGCAGGCGCTGCGCGACCACCGCATGAAGCCGGCGCGCATCGTCGAGTGCGCGAGCTACAGCCGCGAGGCGGGTGCGGTCGCGATGAAGCAGATGCTCGCGGCCGGCGCCGCGCCGCAGGCCGTGGTGTGTTGCAACGACCTCGTGGCGCTGGGCGCCTACGACGCGCTGCGCGAGGCCGGCCTGCGCGTGCCGAAGGACATCTCCATCACCGGTCACAACGACATGCCGCTGGTCGACATGGTCGATCCGCCGCTCACCACCATCCGCCTGCCGCACCGCGAACTCGGCTGGCGCGCGGCCGAGATGCTGTTCGAGGAGATCGACGGGCAGGCGCTGTCGGCCTCCACCGTGGTGCTGCGCCCGGAGCTGGTGGTGCGCAAGTCGACGGGCGCGCCGGCCGCGCGCTGAACGAAGACGAAAACAAATGCATCCGCAGGGCGAAGCGCGCACTTCGCGCCGAGAATCGTCGGCCATTCTCGGCCCCGTGTTCCGTTCCCTTTCCGCATGCGCTTTCGTCCCGTCTTCCTGCTTCTTTCCCTCGGCCTTTCCCTCCCGCTGCTGACCCACGCCGCGTCGCCGCGCACCTGCCTCGTCGTGGGCGTGAGCGACGGCGACACGCTCACCGCGCGCTGCGGCCGCAGTGGCGCCTACGAACAGGTCAAGGTGCGCATCGCCGCCATCGACGCACCCGAGAAAGCGCAGCCCCACGGCCAGCGCAGCCGCCAGGCGCTGAGCCGCCTGTGCTACGCCGAGAAGGCCGTCATCACCGAGCGCGACACCGACCGCTACGGCCGCACCGTGGCCGACGTGCGCTGCAACGGCGAAGACGCCGGCCGCCGCCTGGTGGCCGAGGGCTGGGCCTGGGTGTACGACTACCACGGCATCGCGAAGAAGCGCGGCGGCGACCTGTTCCGCCTCGAAGCCGCGGCGCGTGCGCAGCACATCGGCCTGTGGGCCGACACCGCGCCGACGCCGCCGTGGGACTGGCGGCGCGAACGCCGGGAGCAGCCGCGCAGCAACAACAACCATGGCGGCTCGCGGCCCTGGGGCGACGTGCGCTTCGAACCCCTGTCATGACGGCTTCATGGGGGCGCGGGAGCATCGTGGGTTCCCACGATTCCCACGGACCCCCAGGACATGGCCAAAGACTTCGCGCGCATGGAGGACTCGAACCCCTCCGGCAATCCCACCATCCACGACGTGTCCGATCCGCAGCGGCGGGTCTTCGTGCGCGGCGGCTTGGCGGCGGCCGTGGCGGGCCTGTTCGGGCCGCTGGCCGGCTGTGCCAGCACGGGCAGCGGCAGTAGCAATAGCGCCGTGAGCGGCCTGGGCCGCGCCATCGGTTTCAAGAGCGTGCCCATGACGGCGGTCGACCAGGTGGTCGTGCCCGAGGGCTACCGCACGCAGGTGATCTACCGCTGGGGCGACCCCACCGGCATCGCGGGCCGCATGCCCGCCTTCAAGACCGACGCTTCCGACTCCGCCGACGACCAGGCGCTGCAGGCCGGCATGCACCACGACGGCATGGCCTTCTTTCCGTTGGACGGATCGAACCGCGGCCTGCTGGTGCTGAACCACGAGTACGTGGACGACGGCCTGCTGCACACCGACGGCATGAAGACCTGGAGCGCCGCAAAGGTGCGCAAGTCGATGCATGCGCACGGCGTGTCGGTGATCGAGCTGCGGCGCGACGGCGCGGCCTGGCAGCAGGTGCTGCCCTCGCGTTTCGCGCGCCGCATCACCGCGCTCACGCCGATGACGCTCACCGGCCCCGCGGCCGGCCACCCGATGCTGCGCACCGCGGGCGACCCCTCGGGCACGCAGGTGCTCGGCACCTTCAACAACTGCGCCAACGGCCAGACGCCGTGGGGCACCTACCTGACCTGCGAAGAAAACTTCGCCGACTACTTCGAGGGCACCGCCACGCCCGACGCGCACCAGAAGCGCTGGGGCCTCAAGAAGGGCAACGGCGCCAAGTACCGCTGGCACGAGCACGAAGAGCGCTTCGATGTGGCCAAGCACCCGAACGAATCGAACCGCTACGGCTGGGTGGTCGAGATCGATCCGCAGGACCCGAGCTCCACGCCGCGCAAGCGCACCGCACTGGGCCGCGCCGCGCACGAAGGCGCCGCCGTGGCGCTCACCGACGACGGCCGCGCCGTGGTCTACATGGGCGAGGACTCGCGCTTCGAGTACATCTACAAGTTCGTGAGCTGCGACAAAGTGCGCCCCGGCGGCGCCGCCGCCAACCGCGACCTGCTCGACCACGGCACGCTCTACGTGGGCCGCTTCGACGTCGACGGCACGGGCGAATGGCTGCCGCTGGTGCAGGGCAAGGGCGGGCTGGTGGCCGACAAGGGCTTCGCCACGCAGGGCGACGTGCTCATCAAGTCGCGCCAGGCCAGCGACATCCTCGGCGCCACCAAGATGGACCGCCCCGAGTGGACCACCGTCGATCCGCTGACGAAGGAGGTCTACTGCACGCTCACCAACAACAGCAACCGCGGCGCGCCCGGCCAGCCCTTCATGGACGCGGCCAACCCGCGCTCCAACAACACGATGGGCCAGATCATCCGCTGGAAGGAAAGCGGCGACCTCGACGCCACGAAGTTCGCGTGGAACCACCTCGTGCTCGCGGGCGACCCGAAGCAGACGCGCTACGAGGCGCAGGGCAACGTCAAGGGCGACGCCTTCGGCAGCCCCGACGGCCTGATGGTCGATGCGCGCGGCGTGCTGTGGATCCAGACCGACGTGTCGACCTCCACGCTGGGCAAGGGCGAGTACACGAACCTGCCCAACAACCAGATGCTGGCCTGCGACCCGACCAAGGGCGAGATCCGCCGCTTTCTGCTCGGCCCGGCCGGCTGCGAGATCACCGGCCTCACGGCCACGCCCGACCTGCGCACGCTGTTCATCAACATCCAGCACCCGGGCGAGCCGGCCAACGAGCGCAGCGACCCCGAGCGCCCGCTCGCCGTGTCGAAGTGGCCCGACGGCGCAGGCCGGCCGCGCTCGGCGACCGTGGTCATCACGAAGATCGACGGTGGGGTGATCGGTACCTGACGCGGCCAGGGGGCGCCTCGCGGGGGCGCCCTCGGGGCTTCAGCAGTGGCCCGAGTACCAGCAGCGCATCTCGGGCATGAGCAGGCCCCAGACGAAGCTGATCGCGCACACGACCAGCATCAGCAGCGCGAACATGCGCAGGCCCTCGGCGCCCCAGCGCGGCGCGAAGATGCTCACGAGGAAGCCCGAGAGGAAGGTGCCTTCGAGCCAGGCCGCGCCGCCCCAGCGCAGGATCCAGAGCCAGAACAGCGCATCGAGCGCATGAAAGACGACCCACCAGAGCAACGTCATCGCGCGGCGTGGGAAGTGCTTACGACTCGCTGCGGCCCTGCACGTCGGCCACCACGCGCGCGTTGCGCTGGAAGCTCCAGTAGGCGCTGGCCCAGTCCCACATCACGACGACGCGGTTGCGGAAACCGATGAGGAAGTACGCGTGCGCGAACAGCCAGAACAGCCACGCGGGCCGGCCGCTGAAGCGCAGCGGGCCGAAGGGCGTGCCCAGGTCGACCACGGCCGAGTTGCGCCCGATGGTGGCCAGGTTGCCGTAGTCGGCGTAGCGGAACGGTACCGTGGGCTGGCCCGCCAGGCGGCGCAGGATGTTCGCCGCCGCCGCGCGGCCGGCCTGCTTGGCGCCGGGCGACACGCCGGGCACCGGCTTGGGCGGCTTGCCGGGCGCGTGGCTCATGGCGGCGGCCAGGTCGCCCACCACGCTGATCTCGGGGTGGCCGGCCAGGCTCAGGTCGGGCTCGACCTTGATGCGGCCCGCGCGGTCGCACTCGACGCCCGTGGCATTGCCGAGCAAGCGGCCCAGCGGCGAGGCCGCGACACCGGCCGCCCACACCACGCAGCTGCTGGGAATGCGGTAGCTCTGCAGCGGCGCGCCGTCGGGGCCGCCGCCGGTCTGCACTTCGAGGCCGGCGTTGTCGATGGCGGTGACGCGCGCGTTCAGCCGCACCTCCACGCCGAGCCGTTCCAGTTGCTCGAGGGCCTTCTGGCTCAGGCTTTCGGGCATGGCCTGCAGCACGCGCGGGCCGCCCTCGACCAGCAGCACCTGCGCGCTGCCGGGGTCGATGCGGCGGAACTCGCCCGCGAGCGTGTGCTTGGCGATCTCGGCCAGCGTGCCGGCCATCTCGACGCCGGTCGGGCCGGCGCCGATCACCACGAAGGTGAGCAGCGCGCGGCGGCGCTCGGGGTCGGCGGTGGTCTCGGCCGTCTCGAAGGACATCAGCACGCGGCGGCGGATTTCGAAGGCGTCGGCCAGCGTCTTCAGGCCCGGCGCGGCGGGCGCCCACTCGTCGTGCCCGAAGTAGCTGTGGGTGGCGCCGGCCGCCACGATCAGGTGGTCGTAGGCCACCTGGCTGCCATCGGCCAGCTGCACGGTGCGCGCGGCCGGGTCGATGCCCGTCACCTCGGCCAGCAGCGTGGTCACGTTGGCCTGCTTGCGGAACAGGGCGCGCACCGGCGCCGCGATCGACGGCGCCGCGAGCCCGGCGGTCGCCACCTGGTAGAGCAGGGGCTGGAACAGGTGGTGGTTGGTCTTGTCGATCACCGTCACATCGACGTCGGCCCGCTGCAGCTTGCGCGCTGCCTCGAGTCCGCCGAAACCGCAGCCGATGATGACAACGTGGGGCCTGGCCGAAGGAGAGGGGGTTTGCATCGCCCGGATCATACGCAGCGGGCCGGGGCGCCCAGGCGCAGGACGGGCTCCCGTGGCGGCGCGGCGGCGGCGTCTTGTCCTACGTGCTTTTGTCGCCCGGATGGGCTAAAACTTCCCGCTGACCTGAGAAGGTGTGAACGAACCCGCCATGCCCGCTCATCCCGCGCAGACGCGCGCCCTCGGCGTTGCAAATGCTCGCCGCAGCCCGAGCTGCGACTGCGCTTTGCGCCTTGATGGCACACGCCTGCGCGGGCCGCTCGGACACGGCGGATTCATTCACACCTTCGAACTGGAGACACCATGACGTTTTCCCGGCCGATCGCCCCCGTGGCGAGCGCCTTGCGCGAGCAATTCCGCACGGTGCGCGCCGCCAGCGTGGCGCTGGCCGCGCCGCTGTCCGCCGAGGACCAGTGCATCCAGTCGATGCCCGACGCCAGCCCGACCAAGTGGCACCTGGCGCACACGACGTGGTTCTTCGAGACCGTGCTGCTGCAGCCGCATGCGGCGGGGTACCAACCCTTCGATGCGCGTTTTCATTACCTCTTCAACTCCTACTACGAGGCGCTCGGGCCGCGCCACCCGCGGCCGCAGCGCGGCCTGCTCACGCGGCCCTCGCTCGACGAGGTGCATGCCTACCGCCGCCATGTCGACGAGGCGGTGCTCGCGCTGCTGGCGGCGCCGGAGGCGCTCGACTGGGCGGCCATCGAGGCCATCGTCGCGCTCGGGCTGAACCACGAGCAGCAGCACCAGGAGCTGCTGCTCACCGACATCCTGCATGCGCTGTCGTGCAACCCGCTGCTGCCGGCGTACAAACCCGCGAGCGGCCCCGCACGACGGCTGGCCGCCGTGCCGGCCGAGGTGCGCTGGCTGGAACAGCCGGGCGGCACGGTCGAGGTCGGGCATGCGGGCGAGGGCTTCTGCTTCGACAACGAGACGCCGCGCCACGCCGCCTTGCTGCGTCCCTATGCCATCGCCGACCGGCTGGTGAACTGCGGCGACTACGCGCAGTTCATCGCCGACGGCGGCTACCGGCGGCCCGAGCTGTGGCTGTCCGACGGCTGGGCCACGGTGCAGGCCCAGGGCTGGCGCCACCCCGCCTACTGGCTCGAAGCCGACGACCCGCGCATCGCCACCCTCGGCGCGGGCGGCGGTCCTGCCACGCCCGGCGGCTGGCAGGTGTTCGGCCTGCACGGCGTGCGGCCGATGGAGGCCGACGCGCCCGTGTCCCAGCTGAGCTTCTACGAGGCCGCCGCGTACGCCGAATGGGCCGGCGCGCGGCTGCCCACCGAATTCGAATGGGAGGCTGCCTTCGACGCGCCCGGCATCGCGCAGATGAGCGGCCATGTCTGGCAATGGACGCGTTCCTCGTACGACCCGTACCCGGGCTTTCGTCCGCTGCCCGGCATCGCGGCCGAATACAACGGCAAGTTCATGGTGGGCCAGCTGGTGCTGCGAGGCGGCAGCGTGGCCACGCCGGCCGGCCACACGCGGCCCAGCTACCGCAATTTCTTTCCGCCGGCGGCACGCTGGCAGTTCTCGGGGCTGCGGCTCGCGAAAGACCTTTGACCGACACCTCGATGGAGCCGAGCACCATGCGCAATCCGACCGCCCCGTTCGCCCTCGCCAGCCACCTGCAGCGACAGGAGGCAGCGACCCCGCCCGACACCGCCCCGTGGTCCGAGTTCGGCCGCGCCATGCAGGCCGGCCTGGCACGCACGCCGCGCCACATCTCGCCCAAGTTCTTCTACGACGTGGCCGGCTCGCAGCTGTTCGACCGCATCTGCGAACTGCCCGAGTACTACCCCACGCGCACCGAGCTGGGCATCCTGGGCGCCTGCGCCGGCGAGATCGCCGCGCAGATCGGGCCGAACGCCGAGATCGTCGAGTTCGGCGCGGGTTCGCTCACCAAGGTGCGGCTGCTGCTCGATGCGCTCGAATCACCCAAGCGCTATTTGCCGATCGACATCTCGGGCGAGCACCTCGAAGCCGCGGCGGCGCGCCTGAAGGCCGACTACCCGGCGCTCGCGGTGCAGCCCATCGCGGCCGACTACACCATGCCGCTCGTGTTGCCCGCGCCCCTGGCCGGGGCGGGCCGGCGCGTGGGCTTCTTCCCCGGCTCGACCATCGGCAACTTCGAGCCCGACGAGGCGCTGGCGTTCCTGCAGCTCGCGGCGCGCATGCTGCGCGGCGGCGGCCTGCTGATCGGCGTCGACCTGGTGAAAGACCCCGACCGGCTGCACGCGGCCTACAACGACGCGCAGGGCGTGACGGCGGCGTTCAACCTCAACCTGCTGCGGCGTGCGAACGCGGAGTTGTCGGCCGACTTCGACCTCGACGGCTTCTCGCACGCGGCCTTCTACAACGCGCCGATGCGCCGCATCGAGATGCACCTCGTGAGCCGGCGCGCGCAGAGCGTGCAGCTGCGCGGTGAGCGCTTCTCGTTCGAGGAAGGCGAGACCCTGCACACCGAGTACTCGCACAAGTTCACCGTCGAGGGCCTGCAGGCCCTGGCGGTGCGCGCGGGCTTCCGCGTCGGGGCGGTGTGGACCGACCCCGAGCGGCTGTTCAGCGTGCACTGGCTGCTGAGCTGACGCGCTAGCTGTCCAGCCCCGCCAGGCAGACGTACTTCACTTCGAGGAAGTCGTCGAGCCCGTACTTCGAGCCCTCGCGCCCCAGCCCTGATTGCTTCACGCCGCCGAACGGCGCCTCGGCCGTCGACACCAGCCCGGTGTTCACCCCCACGATGCCCGATTCGAGCGCCTCGGCCACGCGCATGATGCGGCCGATGTCGCGGCTGTAGAAGTACGCGGCCAGGCCGAACTCGGTGTCGTTGGCCGCGGCGATGGCCTCGGCCTCGGTGTCGAACGCGAAGATCGGCGCCAGCGGGCCGAAGGTTTCCTCGCGCGCGAACAGCATGTCGGGCGTGGCGCCGCCGATCACGGTCGGCTCGTAGAACAGGCCGCCCAGTGCATGGCGCTTGCCGCCTGCCAGCACCTTGCCGCCCTTGGCGACGGCGTCGGCCACGTGCTCCTCGATCTTCTCGACCGCCTTGGCGTCGATCAGCGGGCCCTGGTTCACGCCGGCCTCGGTGCCGTTGCCGACCTTCAGCGCGTTGACCTTGGCCACCAGCTTCTGCGTGAAGGCCTCGAGCACGCCGCGCTGCACGTAGAGGCGGTTGGCGCACACGCAGGTCTGGCCGGTGTTGCGGTACTTGGAGACCATTGCGCCTTCGACGGCGGCATCCACATCGGCATCGTCGAACACGATGAAGGGCGCGTTGCCGCCGAGTTCGAGCGACAGCTTCTTGATCGTGTCGGCCGACTGCTTCATGAGCGTGCGGCCCACCTCGGTCGAGCCAGTGAAGGTGAGCTTGCGCACGATGGGGCTGCGCGTCATCTCGCCGCCGATCTGGCTGGCCGAGCCGGTGAGCACCGACAGCAGGCCCTTGGGCACGCCCGCGCGTTCGGCGAGCACGGCAAAGGCCAGTGCCGAGAACGGCGTCTGCGTGGCCGGCTTCACGACCATCGCGCAGCCGGCCGCGAGCGCGGGCCCGGCCTTGCGCGTGAGCATGGCGGTGGGGAAGTTCCAGGGCGTGATGGCGGCGGTGACACCCACGGGCTGCTTCAGCGCCAGGATGCGGCGGTCGGCCTGCGGCGCGGGAATGGTGTCGCCGTAGACGCGGCGCGCTTCTTCGGCGAACCACTCGATGAACGAGGCGGCGTAGGCGATCTCGCCGCGGCTCTCGGCCAGGGGCTTGCCCTGCTCGGTGGTCATGATGAGCGCGAGGTCGTCCACGTTCGCGAGCATCAGGTCGTTGAGCTTGCGCAGGATGGCCGAGCGTTCCTTGGCGGGCACCTTGGCCCAGGCCTTCTGCGCCTTCTCGGCGGCGGCGATGGCGCGCACGGTTTCCTCGGTGCCGCACATGGGCACGGTGCCGATCTGCTCGCCGGTGGCGGGGTTGGTGACGGCGACGGTGGTGCCGTTGTCGGCATTCACCCAGGCGCCGGCGATGCAGGCCTGCTGGCGCAGCAGGGTCGGGTCTTGGAGTTTCAGTGGCATGGGTGGTTTGTCTCAGGCTTGCAATGCGGCGGCGAGGATGTCGAGGCCTTCGCCGAGCACTGCGTCTTCGATGGTCAGGGGGAACAGGAAGCGGACCACATTGGCGTGCACGCCGCAAGTCAGCAGCAGCAAACCCGCGTCGCGCGCTCGGGTTTGCACCTGCTTCGTGAACTCGGGGTCGGGCGCGCCGTCGGCGCCCGCGAACTCGACCGCCACCATCGCGCCCAGGCCGCGCACGTCCGCGATCTGCGGCACCTTGGCACGCAGCCCTTCGAGGCGCGCCTTGAGCCGGTCGCCCAGTATCTGCGCGCGCTCGCACAGCCGCTCGCCCTCGATCACGTCGAGCACCGCATGCGCTGCCGCAATGGCCAGCGCGTTGGCGGCGTAGGTGCCGCCGAGGCCGCCGGGCGCGGGTGCGTCCATGATCTCGGCGCGTCCGCACACGGCCGACAGCGGCGTGCCGCCGGCCAGGCTCTTGGCCATCGTCATGAGGTCGGGCACCACGTCGTGATGGTCCATGGCAAACCACTTGCCGGTGCGCGCGAAGCCGGTCTGGATCTCGTCGGCGATCAGCAGGATGCCGTGGCGGTCGCAGATCTCGCGCAGCGCGCGCATGAAGGCGGGCGGCGCGGCGTAGAAGCCGCCTTCGCCCTGCACCGGCTCCAGGATGATGGCGGCCACCTGCTCGGGCTCGATGTCGGCCTTGAACAGCTTGTCGATGGCGCGCAGCGAATCGTCCACCGACACGCCGTGCAGCGCGATCGGCGCGGGCACGTGGAAGATGCTGCCGGGAAAGGGCCCGAAGCCGGTCTTGTACGGCACCACCTTGCCCGTGAGTGCCATGCCCATGAAGGTGCGGCCGTGAAAGCCGCCGCTCAGCGCGATCACGCCGGGCCTGCGCGTGGCGGCGCGCGCGATCTTGATGGCGTTCTCGACCGCCTCGGCGCCGGTCGTGAAGAAGGCGGTCTTCTTGGCGTGCGTGCCGGGCGTGAGGCGGTTCAGGCGTTCGGCCAGCGACACCACGCTTTCGTACGGCACCACCTGGTAGGCCGTGTGGGTGAAGCGCTCGAGCTGCGCGCGGATCGCCTCGACCACGCGCGGATGCCGGTGGCCGGTGTTGAGCACGGCGATGCCCGAGCCGAAGTCGATGTAGCGCCGGCCTTCGACGTCCCACAGCTCGGCGTTGAGCGCGCGCTCTGCGTAGATCGGAAAGCCGATGCCGACGCCGCGCGGCGTGGCGGCGATGCGGCGCGCGTCGATGGCGGCGTTGGTCCTGGATGTCATGAGATTCCTTCGTTGCTTGTGTTGGTTGGAGGCTCAGTGGCTGCCCGGCGCCACCATGCGATGGCGGATCTGGTCGGTGACCACGGCCACGATCAGCAGGGCGCCCAGCACCACCATCTGCAGGTACGAGCCCACGCTGGCCAGGTTCATGCCGTTCTGCACCAGGCCGATGAAGATGGCGCCCATCACCACATTGGGCACGCGGCCGATGCCGCCGCGCAGGCTCACGCCGGCGATCACGCAGGCGGCGATCGATTCGAGCGCCACGGTGCCGCCGAGGTTGGCCTCGCCGGTTTCCACGCGCGCCGTGAGCAGCAGGCCGCTCACGGCCGCCAGGCCCGCGCACAGCAGGTAGGCCATGAGCAGCACGCGGCGCGTGTCGATGCCCGACAGCGCCGCGGCCTTGGCGTTGCCGCCCACCGCGAGCAGGTGCGTGCCGGTCGGCAGGCGGCCCATGAGCAGGCCCATGCCGGCCACGCACACGGCCGTCACGAGGATCGGCACCGGCACGCCGAGCACCGTGCCGAAGCCGAACAGCTCGCTGAACTGCGCCGGCATGCCCGACACCGGCACGCCGCCCGTGAGGAACAGCGCAAAGCCGAAGCCGATCGACTGCACGCCCAGCGTCACGATGAAGGGCGACACGCCGATCACCGCCACGCCGAAGCCGTTGATCAGGCCCACCACCAGCCCGGCGAGCATCCCGCAGGCGCAGCCCACGAGCACCACCATCCAGGCCGCGTCGGGAAAGGCCGCGCCCAGCGCCTGCATGGCGAGCGCCGAGACCACCGAGGTGATCGCCATCACCGTGCCCACCGACAGGTCGAAGCCACCGGTCACCAACGCCAGCATCTGGCCCAGCGACACGAGGATGAGGTAGACCGACTGGCGCAGCAGGTTCACGAGGTTCTGCACCGTGAGGAACTGGTCGGACAGCGTGGCGAACACCACGCAGGCGATCACCAGCATGAAGGGCAACACGCCCAGGCGCAGGAAGAGGCTGCGCAGCAGGCCGAGGGCACGCCCGGCCAGGCCGGGCGTGGGAGCCGCGGGGGCGGCGGTGAGGGAAGGCGAAGTCATGAGGAGGAGTTCTCGCTGGGGCCGAAAAACAGGTTGAGCACGGCGGTTTCCTGGATGGCGTCGCCGTGCAGCTCGCCGGCGATCTCGCCGCGGCACATCACGTACACGCGGTGGCTCAGGTGCAGCACCTCGGGCAGGTCGGACGAGATCACGACCACCGCGGCGCCGCCTTCGCAGAGCTTGCGGATCACTTCGTACAGCGCGCTGCGCGTGCCGACGTCGACGCCGACCGTGGGCTCGTCGAACACGTAGAGCGCGGCGTCGCGCGTCATGCCCTTGCCGAACAGCACCTTCTGCTGGTTGCCGCCCGAGAGCAGGCCCACGGGCCGTTCGAGGTTGCGCGGCGCAAGCTCGACGCGCTCGGCGGCCGTCGTGGAAAGCCGCCGGCCGAGGCGCTTGCGCAGCCAGCCGCCGCGCCCGCGCAGCGGCCCGTGCACGAGGGGCAGGGTGATGTTGGCGCGCGAGGTGAAGCCGAGCACCAGCCCTTCGCCCTTGCGGTCGGGCGGCAGGTAGAACAGGCCCTCGTCGAGCAGCTGGCGCACCGTCGCGCCGGTGCGCGGCCGGCCCTTGAACAGCACGCGGCCTTCGCTCACGGGGTCGAGCCCGTAGATCGCACGGAACAGTTCCGACTTGCCACAGCCCACGAGGCCCGCGAGCCCGACCACTTCGCCGCGCCGCGCCGTGAGGCTGGCGTGGCGCACGCCGTTGGGCGAGGCCAGCCCCTCGACCTGCAGCACCACCTCGCCGGGGTGGGCCGTGATGCGCGGGTAGATGTTGTCGATGGCCCGCCCGCTCATCAGCTCGATGAGCCGGTCTGCGCTCGTGGCATGCGCGTCCACCGTCGTGACCTTGCGGCCGTCGCGCAGCACCGTGATGCGGTCGGCGATCTGCGCGATCTCCTGCATGCGGTGCGAGATGTAGACGATGCCCACGCCGCGCGCCTTCAGCCGCGTCACCAGTTCGAACAGGCGCTGCGTCTCGGTGTCGGTGAGCGAGGCCGTGGGTTCGTCGAGGATCAGCACCGACACCTCGCCGCGCAGGCCCTTGGCGATCTCCACCATCTGCTGCTGCGCGCGCGTGAGGCCCGCCACGGGCGCGTCGACATCGATCTCGAAGCCCAGGTCGGCCAGCATCGTGCGGGCGCGCTCGCGCACCGCCGCGCGGTCGAGCAGGCCGCGCTGGCACGGCTCCTCGCCCAGGCTCAGGTTCTGCGCCACCGACAGCGTGGGGATCAGCGAGAACTCCTGGAACACCGCGCTGATGCCGTGGCGCCGCGCGTCGTGCACGTTGGCGAACTTCACCGGCGCGCCGTGCATGCGGATCTCGCCCGCCGTCGGCACGTTGGCGCCGGCCAGCAGCGAGATCAGCGTCGACTTGCCGGCGCCGTTCTCGCCGAACAGCACGTGCACCTCGCCGGCGCGCAACTCGAAGTCCATCGCATCGAGCGCGAGCACGCCGGGGTAGCGTTTGCCCAGGCCGAGGGTCTGCAGCAGCACGGGAGCCATGGCCGGCCTACTTGACCTCGAACACCGGCTTGAAGCCGGTCGGCGGCAGGATGTCGGCCTGCTTCACGGTCTTGATGTTGCCGGCGTCGACCACGAAGATCTTCGGGCCGACGTGCTTCACCACGTCCTTGTTCTCGAGCAGGCGCACGGCCTGGTCGACCGCGATGCGGCCCTGGATCACCATTGAGTCGGCCGGCGCGGCCACGATGCGGCCCTTCTGGATGCCTTCGTACACGCCCGGCGTCATGTAGAACGAGAGCACCTGCACCTTCTTGTCGAGGTTGCGTGCGCGCAGGATGCCGGTGGCGGCCTCGGCGGTCACTGCCGTGCCGGCCACGTAGGCGAGGTCGGGGTTGCCCTGCAGCACGTCTTCGACCAGCTTGGCTTGCGCCTCCTTGCCGGTGTCGCCGTACTTCGGGTCGAGCACCGTCACGGCGCTGCCCTTGATCGCTTCCATGAAGCCCTTGTGCGCGGCCTCGACCCAGCCCGCGCCGGCCGGGCCGGGGAACCAGCCGACCTTCACCGGCGGCGAGCCCGCGGGGTGCTTCTTCGCGAGGTACTCGCCGGTCGACTGGCCCATCGTGTAGAACGACACCAGCGACTTGGCCGACAGGTCGGGCGAGCTGATGCCGTTCACGAGGTCGATCACCGGCACCTTCTTCGCGGCCGTGGCCTTGATGACGTTGTTGAGCCCGTCGCCCGAGATCGCGCCGATGACCACCGCGTTGGCGCCGCGCGCCACGCAGTCCTCGATCTGCGAGACCTGCTTGCTCAGGTTGGTGTAGCCGCCCGCGTCGACCACCTGCAGCTTCACGCCCAGGCGGCGCGCCTCTTCGATCACGCCGTAGTCCACGCCGAGCCAGTAGGCGTCCTTCATGTGCGGGAACGACACGCAGATGTCCCATTTCTTCGATGCTTTGGCCAGCGGCGTGTAGTCGATGGGCTTTTTCATGCCCTCGGCCGAGAAGGCGGGCTCGGTGGCCTCGGCCTTGTAGGGGAACCAGTCGGCGGCCGAGGCCGGGGCGTGCCACGCCAGGGCGGTGGCGAGCGAAGCGGCGATCAATGAAACGCGCAGGGGCGAGCTGTTCATGAAGAACTCCTTGGGTGACAGCGGTGAAGAAAAAGGGGAGGACGGGCGCGCGTCAGGCCGCGAGCGCGGCCCGCAGGCGGTCGAGCCGTCGTCGGCGTTCGGCGCGGGCTTCGAGCGCCTGCGCCATGTCGACCTCGACGAAGCGCGCCTTGTGGTTGGGCTGCATCTGGGCGATGAGGTCCATGTCGGCGCTGATGACCGTGCCGACCATCGCGTAGCCGCCGCCCGACACCGCATCGCGGTGCAGGATGATCGGCTCGCGTCCGCCCGGCACCTGGATGGAGCCGTACGGGTAGCCCGCATCGACGATGTTCGACGGGTCGTCGCCCGCGCCGAAGGGCGGCGTGCGTTCCTGGAACTTCAGCGGCGTGCCGTGCTTGTAGCGGTAGCCGATGCGGTCGGCCTCGGAGCCGACGGTCCAGGTGTCGGCGAAGAAGCTGTGCACCGACACCTCCTGCAGGCGGTGGAAGTAGATGCCCGGCAGCACGCGCAGGGCCACTTCCTTCTCGAGCACCGGCAGCAGCGCGGCATCGACCGTGCGACCCGCGCGGGCGTTGGCCGAGGGCGTGCCCACGGGCAGCTTGTCGCCGGCCAGCAGCTTGCGGCCGTTGAAGCCACCGAAGGCGCCCAGGCCGTAGGTCGAGCGGCTGCCCAGCACCACCGGCACGTCGATGCCGCCGGCCACGGCGATGCACATGCGCGCGCCGAGCTTCATGAAGTCGAAGCTCAGCTTGTCGCCGGCCTGCACCGTGAAGGACTCATTGCGCGGCATCTCGTTGCCGTTGAGCTTGATCTTCGCGTCGGCGCCGGTCACGGCCACCAGCGCGGGTGCGTCGAACTGCAGCTCGGGCCCGAGCAGCGTGCTTTCGATGACGGCCGCGCCTTCGTCGTTGCCCACCAGCAGGTTCGCGAGCACCAGGCTTTGCTGGTCGAGCGCGCCCGACAGCGGAATGCCCAGGTGGTAGTAGCCGGGACGGCCGGCGTCCTGCACGCTGGTCGCGAGGACGGGCTTGAGGACTTCAATCGCCATGGAGCACCTTCAGGAGCTGTTGGTTGTAGCCGTCGGGGTCGGCCAGAAAATCGTTGAGCGAGAACGACACGGGCGCGATGCGCAGCGCGTAGGTGCCGGCCTCGACCTGCGCGACCTGGCGGTCGTACTCGGCGCGGTCGATGGGCTTCCACTTGACGATGTCGCCGGGCTGGAAGAACACCATCAGATCCTTCAAGTACGACAGCCGCTGCGCCGGATCGAAGATCGGCGCGGGCGTGACGCCGAACATCTGGTAGCCGCCCGCGCCACGCACCGAGTAGATGCAGCTGAAGCAGCCGCCGTGGCCCAGCGTGAGCTTGGGCGTGTCGGTGCGCGGACTCAGGTACTTGGGCACCTGGATCT